>Ga0209467_1000838_pt1 | contig 33413 bp, 27 predicted proteins | sample Higcelwee11metaG_FD_187175 | JGI IMG/M metagenome (GOLD analysis project Ga0209467, IMG submission 187175) | Freshwater pond sediment microbial communities from the University of Edinburgh, under environmental carbon perturbations - High... | ecosystem: Environmental > Aquatic > Freshwater >... | reverse complement strand
GACAATCCCTTGGTCGCATAGAGCAGCAGATCCTGCAACGCCGCCACATCCGGTTGTTTTCCGCATACGCCGCCCGCTGTGCAGCCTTCGCCTTTTGCCGTTTGTTCGCATTGATAACAAAACATGGGTTCCTCCTTTTTGGGGGGTTGATAAATGGTTGTGGGTATCAAAATGATCGGGTTTGTTCTTCTTTTTGATTTCAACCTATACCATGCCGCGATCCGCTTCCTTGACTTGGGTCAATTTTATTAAATTTTTTAAAAATTTTTAAAAATAATGATATCTGATTTCTTTTCAGGTGGTTGATGTGGTTGGAAATTTCAGGATGAACCTTCAGGCCTTGCCTGGAAGAACAGTCAAGGCCTGAAGGAGGCTTTCAAGAAGCAGTGTTTAACCGGCGGTCTGAGGGGCTGCGCCTTGGGCTGCCGGCGCAATGCGTTTTACGCCGTCCCAGATTTTTTGCGCCTTGGGCGTCACCGGCAGGTATTTGAACCACGGGTGGGTTTTCATGTGTTCCGCATCCATTTGCAGTTCGCGGCTGTGATGCAGGATGGGAGGCACGATTTTCTTGATGTCCCCGTCAATATCCCTGGCGATGGCGTAGCTTGCGGCCCGAACGGCCGTGTCCACGGCTTTTTGGCTGTATTGCTGGGACTGGGCCAACGTGTTCAGAACCTTGGTGGGGTTATGGAAGCCCACGCTGTTTTCAGCAGACACCAGATCCCAGAAGAACTGGCCTTTCCGGCACCATCTTCGGGCCTCAATCATGAGCGCATCATAATCGGCGGGTTTTTCGCCTGTAAATTCGGCTGCCAGCCGGATGGCTTCGTGGGCTTTCACCGAAATATCCTGGGCGATCATGAGCTGTTCCCAAACCTTGTGCTGAGTGAACAGCACCCGCTCTTTCAGGAACTGGGGTGTCTTGTCCGTGTGGCACTGGCGGCAGGCACGCAAATCCGGATCCTTGAGGGGGGAGGTCCAGTGGTGGTTGGACATTTTCTTTTTGCCGTCCATGCGCACATAATTCATGTGGCAGTCCGCGCAGGTGACGCCTGCGGCCCCGTGCACCCCGTTATGCCAGGTTTCATATTCCGGATGCTGGGCTTTCAACATGGGGGTCTTGGACACCGGATGCACCCAGTCCACGAAATTGCCTTCAAATCCCGGAATGGTGCAGTTGCCCTGATCCTCGTAGTAGGCATAGACATTTTCCGGATCCAGGCCCTTGGCCCAGGGAAAGGTCACTTTTTTGGCCGGGCCGAATTCCTTGTCGAGAAAATAATATTCCACATGGCACTGGCCGCACATGAGCGCCCGCTTTTCGTTGCGGGGCAGGTCTTCAAATTTTTTGCCCTGGGACGCCAGGTACTCGGTGAGGGGCACGCTGTAAAGGCGGAGGTTCATGTTCCGGGGGTCATGGCAGTTGGCGCATCCGATGGTGTTTTCATCAAGATCCACCTGCTCCCGCAGCACGTTGAAATCCTGGGCCCAGAAATCATCGCCCTTTTCCTTGACAAAAGTCGTCATTTTCGCGGTCTTGCAGTTCATGCAGGTGGCGGGCAGACCCGCTTTTTCATCATACCGGTTGAGCCGGTCGATATTCATAATGTCCTTCATGGCATAGGTATGGCCCCGGGCGGCCCGGTATTCATAGCTGAAGGCATAACCGAGCCACAAGTTTTTCAAGTAAGGCTGGGCGTATTTATAACCTTCGGGCAAGGGATTGACATTATCGTGCTTGCTGTAAGCCACGGACCCGCCGTATTCGGTCATGATCTCGGTTTCGTTATTGCGCAGATAGGTTTCATAATGCAGGGGAAATTCGGGTTTGAACGCGGAATTGCGGAGTTCATCCTCCTTGAGGCTGGTCTTGAATTCCGGGGTCACGGGTGTCTGGGGATCGGAACAGGCGGAAAGCGAAAAGGTCATGCCGGCCAGCGCCAGCATCAGGATAACGGCTGGAAGAAAATGGATTTGTTTACGCATCGGCGGCGCTCCTTTTGGCAATGGGAAGTTTCGGGGTATGGGGAACATGGCGGTGACAATCCGTGCAATGGGGCTTGGACGTCATGTTCACGGTCTGAATGCCGGCCTCGTGGCAGCGAAGACAGTTGGCCTGGATCACTTCGAGGGTTTCCTCGCCCGGATGGATGAGGTCCGGAATGGTTTTGGTCACGGTGACGAAGGCGTCCCGGGCGCCTTCTTTTGCCTTGAAGGGGATTTTGGGAACAAGGTTGTGGGGCGCGTGGCATTCATTGCAGGCAAATTTCGCGTGGACCGACTGCTTGTGGGTCAGGGCCGCCTCGGTCATGGAATGGCAGCTTCCGCAGAACCCGCCCTGGTCCGTGGTGTTCATGGCGACCGCCGTGCCGATGATGCTGGCCGCGCCCGCAGCGAATGCCATAGCCACCACACCCCAGGGCCAGCCCCGCTTTTTTTTCATTTCCATCTTTTTTTTCATCTTGGTGGACATGGGCATGTTTCCTCCTTTAAGGCTTTTATATGGTTGCTTCCAGGCGGCGTTTTGCAATGTTTAATTTCACTTTTTCAATGAGAAAATTTTGTATTTCTAAAACAGTTTTTGCATCAGCAAAATGAGACATGCGATGGTGATGCGCGCATAAAACGGATAAATTCCACAACCCATCTTCCCCGCCCTGACAAAGAGGAATGATATGATGAACCTCAACATATCGGGTTCCGTCATTTTTTATGAACGTATTGCTGCAATTTGGAAATAAACAGTAGCACCCCAATCTTTGACGAGCCAATTCCGCCCATTTGGTTTTTCTTACGTAGGTTTCTATCAGATATTCTTTGAGCATTGGCTTTTCATTAGAGATATCTATTGTTTTCGTTTCCTCTTGTTCACTCTCCAACAAATCAACGCCACGAAGCGTATAGCAACCGGAATAATCTAAAAATGAAATAAAATTATCATTGCGTAATTCTTGGAGCAATCTGCGAACCGTGGCTTGTGGCGTTTTCCCACCAATATCAACAGCTTCATAATTATTGAATCGTTCATTTAGTTGTTTTAGGGTAAATGTTCTGTTTCCGTTTTCGTTGCAAAAGTTAACAATTAAATCTTTTAGTCTTTCGCGTTGATTCATAATCGAATCCCAAATTATTATTGGCTGAAACTTCTGAAATTTCTCGGTTTTTTAGTGAGTATCCCGGAGGTAAAGGCCGTTAAAACAGAGTTTGTTCAGATACAAGGTTCTCGCGGCGGCCTTCGTTGGCGAAAGCTGATTAAAATTCAGCGCCCGGATATAATAGTAGGCTTTCTCGTCGGTTTTATATGAATCAAGCTGTTTGGTAAGAGGCTCAATATTGTCCGCGACAACACGATAGAGATTGATGATTTCCGGATTGGAATCCGAAACAATGGATTTATCCGGCTGCAAAGCGAAAAAAAGAGCGCCGCCGCCTAAAAAAGGTTTAATATAACGATTGAATTTTTTGGGAGTTTTGGAAAGCAGGATGGGCAGCAATTGTTGCTTTCCCCCGGTCCATTTCAGAATAGGCCGGGGCGAAGGTAAGCTTGAAATGGCAGCGTTTAATTCCATGAAGCCCATTCTCAGAAAGGGATTTTATTTTGCTTTAGATCTTTTTAATCATACAAAAATCAATAAATCAACGACACTTTATGGGGGAAAAATTTTGGCCGATAGGTAAGCCCTTAAAAATCCGCGAATTCCGTCACGGGCGCAAGCGGAAGCGGCGGATAAATCTGGCCATGGCATGGGGGCATGGAATTATACACCCAGTCAATGTCCACGGCGCCGGTGGAAATGCCCCGAGACCGGCCCGCCCGCCTGAATATCCCCCGGACCATCACATCCTCCATTTTCATGGTCATGCCGAACACGGCCACGATGCAGCCGTCCGGGATTTTTAAGAGTTCATCGCCGTAGGCCAGGGTGGAAAACGCGAGCCGCCGGCTGTCCGCAGCCTGGCACTGGAAAAGAGGAATGATTTCCGGATACCCGTCCTTTTTTATATAGGCCATAAATTTGAGGGCGTCCAGCCGGTTGAACAAATTCTCGCCAAATGGGGTAAGAATCCGGTCTTTTCCCTTTGACGCCGTTCCGCCTTTGGCCACTTTGGTCATGAGGGCGGACAGGATAATTTTCGGCAGGGGCAGACTGTCCGGCCCTTTAAGGTCGATGAGATCGAGATAATGCACGGTGTTGATGCCGAAATAGGCGTTGTACCGGAACATGGGCAGCGCGTTGTAGGCTTCATACTCCGGCCCTTCCTGCCGTAGATGGGTCCACCGGGCATGGCCCCGCCACATGCGGCGGTCCAGGGTCATGACCAGAAATCCGATGGCCGGATGTTTCCGGATATGGGATTTGCTCTCCCCCTTGCAGAATTCCCCCAAAATCACCTGACGGGGGGAGGATGCGCCGATGGACGTGATGAGGGTGAGATGGGGCAGGCCTTCGGGATTGATGGAGGCCACCAGTCCGATTTTTTCCGCGGGCCGGAACGCGGCAATGGTGTTTTCGTCAAATTCCTTTAAATCATATTTCATTTGCCGCCTCCTGCGTGGCTTTTTCGGTTTCCAGACGGGTGGAGCCGGTGGCGATCACGATATCCGGGTCCACGCCGGAGCGTCTGGCCGTGTCCGCCAGCGCATCCACGGCTGACTCTGTCAACAATTCCTCATTGTTATACGCCCACGCCGCGTCCAGACGCAGGTATTTGTCCCTGCACAGATTGTTGAACGCGCACAATTCCCACCGGCTCACCATGCCGGAGAGGTTTTCGGCAATAAACCGGCCGATGCCGGTGAGGTTTTCCGGGGTCGCCGTGGCGTTCGGTATCAGCGGGGTCCGGATCCACAGTTCGGAAGGATACATATGGGACCGCATATAATCCGCCATATAAAGCAGGTTCTCCAGAATCCGGCGGTTGTCGTGCCCGGTGTGCCGCTTGTGGGCCGAGGGGTCGATGAGTTTCACGTCAAACAGCACCATGGCTGTATATGGAAGAACCTGATCCAGGGCTTCGCGGCCGCAGAGACCGCAGGTGTCCAGGGCCGTGTGCAGGCCTTTTTCTCGCAGGGCCTTTAAGAACGGCCCCGCAAACCCGGCCTGAAGGGTGGGCTCACCGCCGGAAAGGGTGACGCCGCCTTCGGATGCGTCAAAATAGGCCCGATCCTTGACCACCTCGGCCACGAGATCATCAAGGTTCCAGACCTTTCCAACCTGTTCCAGAGCAGTACCCGGACAGGCTTCCGCGCACTCCCCGCACCCGTCGCACCGGGCCCGGTCGATGGTCATGCCTTTTTCCGTAAGGTTCAGGGCGTTTTTCCGGCATACGGACAGGCAGGTGCGGCACCCGATGCACCGGCTTCCAATCCACCATATCTGGGGTTTCGCGGAGATGCTTTCCGGGTTGTGGCACCACGCGCACCGCAGGGGACAGCCCTTAAAAAACACGGTGGTCCGGATACCGGGACCGTCCTCGGTGGACATGCGGACGATTTCAAGGATGGTGGCCTGATGATTATTTGTCTGATTTTTGAGTTGATGAGATGTCAACGGATGCTCCGGATTTATAATTCAACTGAACAACTCAACTTTTATGATCGGCAGAGGTTTTGAGGATCTCGCCTATGACAGCCAATTCGGCTCGTCTAAAGGTTGAATTGTGGGGTCGCTCTTTTTTCGGTCTCAAATGAATGATTAGGCAAAATGCAAATTTTTTATTACATTTAAAATGAAATCTCTCTCCAATATTCTTTGGGCTCTTCATCCTTTTGAATATTCATCCTTTTGACTACATCAGAAAAAAATTTTTTGTCATATGGCTGGACATTATAGTCAAAGCTTTCAACAGCTGTATTTATCGTTGAGAATCCTCCCTTTCCCCATTGATTATCTATCAATTTTGGAAAATTATGATTTTGTAATGTTTTTTGGCTATACACAACATTAATAGGCCCTTTATATGATTTAAAATAATTATAGATCGTTTCATCTAATTCATTTGAGACAATTTTTTGATTTGTGAAGTCTAAAATAATTGCGTTGGCGTCAAGAATATCTTCTCCAAGATAAATATCGCCGCTCCTAAATGGTTTAACCAGTCTAACCCCATTGAGGAGCATAACTTTGAAGTATCTATTATCTAATGCTTTTTGAATCTCTGGGTTTGTAAATAACCCTAAATTAATTAAACCAGTAGTTAGCGCCCCTTTCAACGTATTAATTTGTTCTTGGAGTTTCTTTCGATTTATAACCTCCTTTTTTAATTCTTTATCTAACTCTTCGAAAGCTTTATACGCGTGATCGCTTTTTTTATCGTAATAATCAAGGAGCTTTTGTGGATTATCAATTTGATCCCTTAATTGTGGAATTATCACAGCTTGGTAGACCCACAATATAAACCCAGCAACAATACCGCCACTTGTCAAAGCTATAGTAATAAAAGAGGGAAGATATTGAAGCCATCCCATTTTATTCTCCATAGGGAACCTCCTTATTGTGCTTTTTATATCCTGCTTGATAAATAATATACAATTTGTATAAATCTATAAAAATAGGTGGCTTAGCGTCTGCATAAAGCGTTTCTCCATTTTTCACTTTGGAGCCTAACTCTTACAATATCAATAAGATATTGAGCATGACCGAAAATATAAATCCTCGAAACCCCCAAGCGCCTGCCTGAAAATTTCGGATCAGGCCCGATAACAAGGCGGAAAGCGGCTCAAACGCGCAGCATAGCCCGCTATGTGAGCAGTTTGAGCCGATTGACAACGCAGTCAGCAGGCCTTAGACGGAATTTTCCGCAACCACTAAAATTTCTGATGACTCACCCGTGCGATCACCTCATCCTGCAATTCCCGGCCCACGGACGTGAAATAGGCGTTGTACCCGGTGATGCGCACCAGCAGATGCCGGTAGTCCTGGGGGTGTTTCTGGGCGTCCCGGAGCATATCCGGGTCCAGCATGTTCACCTGAAGGCAGGTGCCGCCGTTTTGGGCGTAGCCTTTTAAAAACGCCTTGAATTTGTTCCGGTGCTCCGGATCCCGCATCATGGACGGGTTAAAGGTGATGGTGTGGCTTGCGCCGTTGGGCAGGCTGTTTAGAAAAGCCCCCCAGTCTCCCTGACCGCTTTCCGAAAGCCCGCCCAGGGCCTTGCCCACGGAATTGGCGTTGGCCGTGGGCCCGTTGATGTCCGCGCCGTTGGAGGGGCAGATGGCGTTTGACAGAAACTGGCCTTTTTTTCGGCCGTCCGCGCTTGCCGCCATGATATAGCCGTCTCCGGCCCAGTAGTTCCAGCTCAGCATACCCGGCCGGAAGCGGCGGCCCGTGCTTTGGGTGCTGTATTTCCAGGTTTCCGTGGTCCAGAGATCCATGACCTTTTTCGCCATGGCGTCCGCCGCATCATCATCCCGGCCATATTTGGGGGCCCGGTTTTTGGCCAGGGCCTGGAGTTTTTCATGCCCTTCCCAGTTGTCATTCAAGGCGGTGATGAGTTCCGTCATGGTGCAGCGCTTTTTGTCAAACACCAGGTAGTTGACAGCCAGCAGCGCGTCCACCGTGGTGGCGAAGGTCACGGCCTCCAGGGTGGCGAAACTGATCTCGGCCCCTCCCTGGGTGATGTCCAGGCCCTTTTCCGCGCATCCTTTCACCAGGCAGGAAAGATAGGGTGTGGGAAGAAACCGGGCCCTCACGGATTCTGATTTTTCATACAGGTCCACGCATTCTTTGATGATATACCGGGTCTGCCGGGCGTAGGCATCCCAGAACGCCTCAAAATTTTGAAACCGGTCCGGGTTTCCAGTCCAGGGACCGTCCTGCCGGATTTTTTCCGGTTTTCCGGTCATGGGATTCACAACGGCAAGCAGGTCATTGCCGCTTCCCAGGGCCAGTTCCACGGCTTTCAGGAGGTTTAAATTATTATCCACAGTGCCGGATCGGTCATTGCCGGCCATGGTGTTTTCAAGACACCCCACCGGCGCGTAATCATGAACATTGTCTTTATTGATCAGATGGCCGATGCCCGCGATACGGGCTTCCCGCATCATGCCCGCCATGGACCGCTCGTCGAAATTGATTAAAAACGGCGCGCCCTGGCTTGCGGAAATCATGTCCACCATTTTGTCCATAAGATCGTCCGGCGATTTCCGGTGGAGCCGCACATTGGGCTTGGGCTCCAGGATGGGGGTCATCTCGTCAATCACTTCCATGAGCGCAAAAGTCAGGTCATTGGTCAGGTCTTTGCCGCCCGCACCCAAGCCGGACAGGGTGATGAGCTGGCCGAATCCTGCGGTGATGCCCTGGTTGCCGTTCCGGATCATGGCATCATAGGCGGTATTGCAGTGCATCCAGAAGCATTTTAAAATTTCCTTGCCGAATTCCCGGTTCATGCCGCTTTTTAAGGAATATTCCCAGAAAGGCAGGAGATACTGGTCGATGCGGCCGAAGGACACGCCAGGTCCGGGATAATTTTCATCACTCATCACCAGCATGTGTGTGAGCCACAGGGCCTGAACCGCCTGCCAGAAGGTTTTGGGGGGTTCCCAGGGCGTGGCATCCAGATTTTTAGACATCTGGACCAGTTCTTCCCGCCGGTCCGGGTCGGGTTCCTTTTGCGCCAGTTTCCGGCAAAGGGCTGCGTAGCGCGCCGCCAGATCCCTGGGCATGACCGCTGCCGTCATCATGGCCCGCAGTTGTGCCCCTTTGGTGCTGTTTTGCTCGGATGACGACAAGGCGTTGTAAGCGGATTCCAGTTTAGCGTGAATGCCTTTCCAGCCCAGTTGAAGAACCCGGTCATATCCGGGAATCAGATGCCCGCAAGTCGCGCCAGCATTGCCGTAACCATGGCTGTGAAACCAGTTCACGGCCGCCCTGGCCCCGTTTTTGCCCAGGGTCAGGCGGTCGAACTCCGCCTGTTCGCGTTCGGTCAGGCACATGGATGCGGAAATATTGAACCTCCCCCCTGCGATCAGGTCGCCGGGCAGGATTTCCTGGGGCACTTGGTTGACCATGACTTCCCGGATGAACCAGGCCCGGCGCTCCACAATGAATTTTTCCCAGAAATCGTCCGGAAGCGTGACGGGCCGAGCCGCCTGTCGGTAAGAGCTGCGCATGGTCTGCATGAGCATGTAGGTTTCCGGAACAATGTAAAACGTCATTTCATTAAATTGCACGTCCCAGGGCGTTCCCGTGGTCCATGCGGTGGTTTCATTGTTCCAGATACGTTCCGCGCCCTTGAAATAATAGTCCCGGAGCCGGTTGATTCGGCAGGACAAGCCTTTAGGTTCCTTGATGTCGTGATTTTTTTCCTGTGCTGCGGCGCGCATGGCAGTCTCCTTTAATGATTGATGGCGATGATCTTTCGCAGCCGGTCTTCCCCGTGGGACAACATGCGGCCCATGCGTTCGGCGGCCTGCTGCTGGTCCTTTTCGGCTATGGCGGATACAATCTCTTTATGAAACGCAAATACCGTCTCCACAAGGGCGGAATCTTTAAAAAACTGACCCGACAGGTTGGTGTATACCGGTTTGAAGGAATTTAACAGCAGGGGATAGAGCAGGTTGTCCGTGGCTATGGCAAGGAGCAGGTGGAATTCAAAATCCAGGCGGGTGACGGCGTCCGTGTCTGCGGGGTCGGCGGCTGATTCAAGGGCGATCAGGGCCGAGAGTTCCTCCATCTGGGCCGGGGTCCGGTTTTCAGCCGCCAAACGGGCGTTCTCGGTTTCAATGAGCAGCCGCATATTGAGCAGACCGTCCAGCAGCCGGGCGTCGAGCCTGCCATTCTGGTATTCCAGAAGCGAGGTCAAAAGCGTCACCGACCCTTGCCGCCGGAAATCATTCACCAGCGAGCCCTTTCGCGGGGTCAGGCGCACCAGCCCCTTGACGGCCAGATCCACCAGAGCCTCGTGCACCACCGGCCGACTCACGCCGAGGCGAACGGCCAGCTCCCGTTCCGGCGGCAGTTTTTCGCCCACCGCAACCGCGCCGGAAAGAATCATACCCTCAAAACGCCGAATGCAGACGTCTTTTAAGCTTTCCGCCTTCAGCGGCTCCAATCCATCAAACATCAATTTTTCCTTTATTTTTAATTTTTTTTTCTGGGTAGCTGATTGACTCAAGTGGATACAATGGGTAGTGTGATGGCAATGAATCTGTCTGTAACAAAACCACAACATGATGCGGTGACTTGAGTCAATCAGCTACCCAGATTTTTTTTTGGCTGGTGGTAATACCATAACAGGCAAAATAACCAATCTCAAGATATTCTTTTTGGATCCACCGTTTTTGACCATTCCAATTTCCGGTATCGACCACAAGGGATTTTTCCGCATAACACATTGAAAACAATCCTTGTTTTTTGTGTCCGCCAGTGCTATTAAACTGTTCAATTTTTTTCTTTGAATGCCTGGGGCTGTATGTCAGCAGCGACAGTTTCCACGATGATATCGTTCAATGCCATAATTTAGGACAGCAACCATGAGTACGCCCGCAAACGGTTCCCCGCCGCTATACAACAGCCGGATTCTCAAAATTTTTCTGGAATTTCTAAAAAATGATTACCCCCAGATCGATCAAAAGGCTGTCCTCAACAGCTCAGGAATAGAACCCTATACCATCAACGACCCGGCCCACTGGCTGACCCAGGAAGAAGTCGACCGGTTTTACGCGGTCGTAAAAGAAAAAACCGGGGAACCGAATATCGCCAGGCAAGCGGGCCGGTTTGCCTTTGCCAAGGGGCTCGGCGTCACCAGACAGTATATGCTGGGCTTTATGACGCCGGCAGCCATGTTCCTTTTGATGGAAAAAAGCTACCCGCTGTTCAGTCTGGGAGCGGACATCACCGCCAGAAAAATCGGTTCGAACACCGTTGAAATTATCGCCACTCCCAAATCCGGCGTGGCGGAAAAACCCTATCAATGCGAGAACCGGGCCGGTTTTTTTGAGGCGGTTCCCAAATTGTTCACTGACGAGTTCGGGACCACTGAACATCCCCAGTGCTTTCACAAAGGCGATCCCTGCTGTCGTTATATCATCACGTGGAAAGAGCCTGCGCTGCTATTATGGAAGCGGATATACAATTATCTTTTGGTCATCAGTATCATCCTTTGCGGAATTTTGTTTTTTGTGGTCCCTGGGACGCATTGGGCAATGGGAGCCTTAAGTCTGGCTTTTTCAGCGGCCCTTTTGTCATATAATTTTGAAAGACTAAAAAACAAACGCCTGGTTGAAACCATTCAACATCAAAAACAAGCGGCCCAGGAACACCTACGAGAAAGTTACAGTCATTATAATAATGCGCTTCTGGTTCAGGAAATCGGGCAGGCAACCACGGAGATTTTAAATATAGATGAAATTATCCAGATTGTTTGCCAGGTCATGGAAAAACGGCTGGATTTTGACCGGGGCATCATCATGCTGGCCAATAAAGAAAATACCCATATCGTTTTCAAAGGCGGCTTTGGCCTCAGCCCGGATCAGGAAAAAGTCTTAAAACAGACCACCTTTCAACTCGACAACCCGGACTCAAAAGGCTTTTTTGTCCTGGCCATGAGGGAGCATAAACCCTTTCTGGTGAAGAATTTCAGCCAGATCAAAGATTCATTTTCCCAAAAAAGCCTGGATATTGCCAGGCAGATTCAGGGCGAATCGTTTATTTGCGTGCCCATCATTTTTGAAAAGAAAGCCTTGGGTGTTATGGCGGTGGATAACAGCAAATCCAAAGTGGATTTAAAACAAAGCGACATGAATGTGCTGATGGGCATCGCCTCTGAAACCGCCATGAGCATCGTCAACGCCATGTCTTTTGAAAAAATCAAGGAAAGCGAGCAGCGATACCGCCTGCTGTCGGACAATATTACCGATGTTATTTCCACGCTCGATCTGCCGGACCTGAAATTTTCCTTTGTCAGTCCGTCCGTTCAGCTCTTGCAGGGGTTTACGCCGGAAGAATTTACCCGCCTGACATTAAAGGAAGTGCTGCTTCCCCACTCCCTGAAATATGCCATAGACACCATCCGGGAAGAACTCGCCAGAGACGTGGAAAGCATGGCGGACCCCATGCAATCACGAACGCTGGAAGTCGAAGAATATTGTAAAAACGGCGCCACCGTGTGGGTGGAAGCCACCGCCAGTTTTCTCAGGGACGCCAGAGCGCGGGTCACCGGCATTCTGATTGTTTCCCGGGACATCACCCGAAGAAAAGAAGCGGAAATGGAAAAACACAAACTGGAAGCAAAACTTCAGCAGGCCCATAAAATGGAAGCCGTGGGCACCCTGGCCGGGGGCATTGCCCATGATTTCAACAATATTCTGTCCGCGGTCATCGGATATACCGAACTGGGAATGAGAGAGGCGTCTGATCGCGATCTGCCCGGCCTGAAAAACAAACTTCAGGAGATTCTCAAAGCGGGGTATCGGGCCAGGGATCTTGTCCAGCAAATCCTGGCATTCAGCCGCCAAAAGGAATATGAAAAGCGGCCGGTGCAGGTTCGGCTCATCGTCAAGGAGGCCCTCAAACTTCTCCGGGCGTCCATTCCGACGACCATCGAAATCCGTCACAGCCTGATTAGCGATTCCCTGGTCATGGGAGATCCCACCCAGATTCATCAAATAGTGATGAACCTCTGCACCAATGCCCAGCATGCCATAGGAGAAACCGGCGGCGTTCTGGAAGTCAGCTTGATGGATGTGGATATCAGCCGTGATTTCGCGGCTGGAAATCCGGGCGTCACCCCCGGACGTCATCTCTGTCTCACGGTCAGGGATACCGGCCACGGGATGTCCGAAGAACTCATCTCCCGTTTATATGATCCTTTTTTCACCACCAAAGAGCCGGGAAAAGGAACGGGACTGGGCCTTTCCATGGTTCACGGGATTGTTATGAGCTGCGGCGGCGCCATCACGGTCCAGAGCAAGCCGGGGGCCGGGTCTTCCTTTAATATTTTTCTTCCGGTGATCGAAAAACAGATTCAGCCGGGGGTCAACATCAGTCTCCAGGCCCCCACCGGCACCGAGCGGATTTTATTTGTGGACGATGAAATCAGCATCATGGACCTGGGCCGCCAGGTGCTGGAACAACTGGGGTATCAGGTGAAAGCCTTCAGCAGCAGCGAAAAAGCCCTTGAATACTTTACATCCGACCCGGAAGAAATTGATCTGATTATCACCGACATGACCATGCCAAAACTCACCGGGGCGAAGCTGGCCCAGGCGATCCTGGCCATTCGTCCGGACATGCCCATGATTCTTTGCACCGGGTTCAGCGAAGCCATCAACGAGGAAAAGGCCAAGAGCTTAGGCTTTAAAGAATATATTCTGAAACCCATCGGCATTGACCGGATCGCCCGGTCCATCCGCCGGGTGCTGGACAGCCGGAAAACATCCGCCCAGAAACAAGACCAGTAAAAACCATAAGGAGACCGACCATGAACCCTGATCTTCCGTCCCCGCCCGATCATTCCAAAACCCTGATCATTATTATCGCAAGCGCCGTGGCCGCTGCGGTCATCGGATATGCGGGCTACCATCAATTTAACAAGTGGCAGGCAAAGGAAATCCAGTCCGCGGTTGCAAAAAAGGATCTGGAGATGGCCCGGACGAAAGCCGAACTGGAGGCCAAAATTCAGCTTTTGCAAAACCAGCCGGCTGCTCCGGCTGTTTCGCCCACCCAGACTACCCCGGAAACGCCGCCCCCGGTTGCCGATGAACGGCTTTCAGCGGTATTCGGTGGTCCGCAGGGGGAGGCGGAATTAAAAGCCGAGCCGTCCTGCGACACATTAAAGGAACGGCTCTCCTCTTTTTTCGATTATCTGAGGCGGAACAGCAACACTGCCGAGGGTTCGAAAAAAGCGCTTGCCCAGGACTGGGTGACGAAAATCATTATTGACCTGGCGGCTGCGCCTCCCCTGGTGATTGAAGAAACACGGGATATGGCGAGTTTAAAACGCAACCAGTCCCATTTTTTCCGGATTCTTAAAGAAGACCGGTTTCGCATGGTGAAAAATATACTGCGGGTCGATCGTGACGTGCTGGAACATGCCCTGGCGGATTGCTATCAATATTATGCGGCCATCGGGTGCTGCAAACCAGATGACCCGGCCTGCGTTTCCTTAAAGACACTTTATGAATACGCCGGGTTTTTCATGACCACGCTGTCCGGAAAAAGCTATCTCCTGCGCCGGGATTCCACTATCCGCTGCCTTGTGAATTATTATTGCGTCCTGATTCTGGACCGGGCGAATGACACGGAGCTGAACCCTTACGGAATCGACATCCGGCCCCATATTGAGCTGGCGCTGGACGAGGTTTCCCATCAGAATAACCTGATATTTAAAACCCGCTATATCGATACTTTAAATGGACTGAAAGTAAAATACGCCAAAAAAATGCCGGAACTTCCCGAAGCCGCCGCGGATGACAGTGAAACCTGAAGGGGTTATGGGCAGCCGCCCCCTGAAGGTTTGCATCGCCGTTCCGCCGGTATTTGATTTTTACGCCACGCCCCACCGGTGTTCAGGGCTGGGGGCGGAAATCGCGGCAGCGCTGCTCGCGGAAGACGGGTGTTCGGTGAGGGTATTCAATTTTCCCATGCAGGGGAAAAAGGGAAATTCTGTCCCGCTGCCCGCGGCCCTCCAATTTTTAACCCCCTTTCTTGTGGCCCATGAAACCGGAAAACTCGCTTTTTTTACAAAATACCAGCGGTTCGGCCCAACCCTGCCTGAATGCGTAAAAGAGATATCCGGCGCGTCCCCTGATATTGTTTTTGTCGCCTGCTTTGCTTTTTGCTATGCCGAGGCGGCCCTGGAACTGGCGATCCGCATCCGGGCCGGGAATCCGCGTGTCATCATCGTCATGGGCGGCGCGGGGGCGAGCGCGTATCCGGAGTTTTTTATAAGGCGGCCGGAAGTTGATTTTGTGCTTGCGGGAGAAGCCGAGGTATCGGTTCCCGCGTTTCTGCGCGCCATCCGGTCAGAGGATCGGGATTTCAGCATGGTTCCCAATCTTTTCCGGGAAACAGACGGACGCATCCTGCCACCCACGAAAACCAGACAAACGGAAGCCGGGGATATCCGGTTTGTCTTAAAAAAAACCGGGGAAACCGCAACAACTATTTATTTTACCACCGCCCTCAGCCGGGGATGTCCCAAACAATGCCGGTTCTGTTCCAATTTTTTATGCCACGGCCGGACATTCCGGCTCATCCCCATTGAAACGGTCAGGCAGGCCCTTGCCGATATGCCGCTGCCCGCCCTCACCGGCAAGTCCGTGACCGTCAATTTTGAGGACGACAACCTGCTTTTGGCCCCGGATTATTTTCTGGAAATCATGCGTCTCTTTCGCGAGCGGTTTTCCGCTTTTGCCGGGGTTTATTTTCTGGCTGAAAACGGCGTGGACCACACCCGCCTGACCACGGAATTGACAGAAATTCTCATCCAAAACGGGATGCGGCAGTTTAACCTGTCCATCGCCTCCACCCATGCCGCGATTCTGCGGGAGGAGCAGCGAAAAGCCGAATTTTTCCTGTACGAAAGCGCGGTGAAGACCTTCCACCGGCACGGCATACCCTGCATCACCTATTTTATCTGCGGGTTAAAGGGCGACACGCCCGAAACCGTGGCGGCCAATATCCTGTATCTGGCAGGCCTTCCCACGCTGATCGGTATCTCGCTTTTTTACCCGGTGCCCGGCATTCCTGATTATACGGATGCCCGCCGTTTCGATGGGGTTCCGCCGTGTTTGTGCGCCGGGTCCAGCGCTTTTCCCTGGAACGGTTCCCTCACCACCGGCCAGATGGTAACGGCATTCCGGCTGGCCCGGCTGGTCAATCTGGTGAAATCCGGTACGCAAACCGATATGGACAGCACGTTGATTGAGGAAATTATGCGCCAGCGAAGGCTCTTTACACTGGAAAAAAAAGGCAGATCCAGAAATGTCATACCAGTGCCGAATGTGGACGAAGAGATGGTTCGCCTGTTTTTTGAGGGGTTGTCCGGACGTTCCATCCTGTCCCTGAATACCGGGGGCCGGGGGGCCGGCGGATGAATTTGCGGCCTTTTGCATAAAAAATCCGGTTTATCCCATTTTATACTTTGACTGACCGGAAAGGATGCTTTAATTTATTGGTACAAGGTCCAGGTTGAAATGCTATGTTGAATTTGGACAATAATGGTTTCATAAACACTTTGCGATGAGCAGGAAAGGTGGTGTCAATGAGAGTGCCAGTTGAAGTAACCTATCGGAATGTGAATAAAAGTCGCAAGATTGAAACATTAATTGAAGAAAAAGTGGAAAAGCTCAACGAATTTCACGACGGCATTGTAAGCTGCCGGATTTCCATCGAACAGGAGCAGGAAAGCAAAAAAACCGGCAACCCCCATCATGTTCGCATCACCCTGCGGGTTCCGCCCGGTCAAGAATTGGTGGTGAACCAGAAATCCAGCGAGGATGACCCCGGCGAACCGGTTCGGGCCGTGATTAATGAAGCATTTAAGACCATGATCCGCCAGTTGAAAAAATTGAATGAAAAGCAGCGGGAAAAACCGAAAACCCGCGTGGAAAAAACGCTGGAAGAAATCGAATAGCAGCGGTTTTTTCCACGCCCTTTTTTACGCCACAAAATCGGGTTTCACATAGGCCGGCTGGGGATATGAATAAAATCCCCGGCCGGTTTTTTCCCCCAGATCTCCCCGGTCCACATAGGGTTTCATAAACGCCGCATTGGCGATCTGCTGGGGATTTTTGACGATTTTCGCCCAGTAGTCGGTGATTTTCCAGACCGTGTCGATGCCGATGCTGTCCATAATGCCGAAAGGCCCCATCAGCGTGTGCATCACCCCCATCCAGGCCCGGTCAATGTCCTCCACGGACGCCACATCGTTGGCCGCCAATGTCTGAGCGGCCTTGAACAAATCCATGAGCATGGCGTTAAACACATAACCGAAATTTTCCTTTTTCAGCATGATGGGCACCTGCCCGATGCGTTTTGCAAAATCCCGGATAACCGCCACTGTTTCGGGCGACGTTCCCGGATGGGGCATGATATCGACGATTTTCGTGACCCGGATATCGTGAAAATGAAACGCGGCAAACCGGTCCGGCCTTCCCGTGGCCTCGGCAAACATGGACGGAATCAGGGAAGAGGTGTTGGTGGTAAAAATGGCATGGGCCGGGCAGATGGCATTGTACTGGGCAAATATCCGGCCTTTGAGTTTCGGATCTTCGGGCACCGACTCACTCACAAAGTCCGCGTTTTTCCCGGCTGCCTCGGGGTCCGTGAAGGTCCGAATGCGCTTAAACGCCCCTTCCGCCCCGGCCTCGGTCAACTGGCCCGCCCGGATGAAGTGCCTGGACAGCTTGCCCATCCGCTCCATGGCCTTTGCCAGCGCCTCTTCGCTGACATCAACCATGTTGACGTCAAACCCGCTCATGGCGCATTGAAACCCGATCTGCTGGCCCATGGTGCCGGAACCGATAATCAATACCGTCTGGATATTGCTGGTGGTCATCTCTGATTCTCCCTGTTTTTTTGAATATAATGGTGATAAAATACAAACATGTCTGCCTGGTGATGGTAATATTTATCAGGCGGGTAAAAAAGTCAATAAAAAAATAGAGCGAACGTTCGTTTTTTTATTGACTTTCTCCTGCGTCTCCCTTATTCACATACTGAACTTCCAAAAAAAAGGAGACACCGTGAGCATCATTTATTTAATCCGCCATGCCCAGGCCTCCTTTGGTTCGCCGGATTATGACCGTTTGTCCGAAACCGGCCACCGTCAGGCGGCGATTCTGGCGGACCACCTGGAAGACCGGGGCGTTCAATTTGACGCCATTTATTCAGGCGGTCAGCGCCGCCATGAACAAACGCTGGCGGCTTTGGAGGCAAAATTGTCCGCCGCCGGCAGCCCCCGCCCCCCGGTCACGGCCACACCGGCCTTTAATGAATACGATTCGGAGACCATTTTAAAAACCCTGATTCCGCTCATGATTTCCGAACAATCGGGGTTTGAAAGCGACGTCAGCCGGATGGTCCGGGACAAGCGGTCGTTTCAGAAGGTATTTGAACAGGTCATGCTGAAATGGGTGGGGGCCGAATATCCGGTTAACGGCCTGGAAACCTGGAATACATACAGGGATCGGGTGATTTCCGGACTTCAAGCGCTCATGGATCGGGAAGGGGCCGGAAAACAGGTGGCGGTGTTCACTTCCGGCGGCGCCATAAGCGTATGCGTGCAGAAAGCGCTTCATCTAACGGATGCGCTTTCCCTGAATCTGGCCTGGCAGATCATGAACGCCTCAATCACCCGGCTGAAATATTCCGGCGGACGGTTCATGCTGTTCGGGTTTAATGAGGTGGCCCATCTGGAAGTCAAAAAAGATGGGCGATTGTTAACATATCGATAATTATTAATTTATAGGCTGATGTCGGCCCAGGGAGGACATGATGGATTTTACGATTACCGAAAAAATGAAAGTCGTTTTAGAAATGGTCAACGAGTTTGTGGACCGGGAGCTGATTCCCCTGGAGCCCCTGTTTCTCTCTGGGGCCGCAAGCGAGCTGGAACCGATCATCCTTGAAAAACAGAAAAAAGTCAAGCAGATGGAATTGTGGGGGCCGTGTTATCCCAAAGAACTGGGCGGCATGGGGCTCACCCTCATGGAGCACGCCCTGGTGTCCGAAGCCCTGGGGCGCTCTCCGCTGGGTCATTATGTGTTCTGGTGCCAGGCCCCGGATGTGGGAAATATCGAACTCTTGGAAATGTTCGCAAACGACGAGCAGAAACAGAAATACCTGCATCCTCTTGTCAAAGGCGAGATCCGGAGCTGTTTTTCCATGACCGAGGTGAATCTGGCGGGCTCAAACCCCGTAATGATGGACACCACGGCGGTCAAGGACGGAAATGATTACGTCATCAACGGCCAAAAATGGTATACCACCTCGGCGGACGGCGCGAATTTCGCCATTGTCATGGCCAAGACCAACCCGGAAGCCGGGCCCTATCTCCAGGCCAGCATGATCATCGTGCCCTGCGACACCCCGGGTTTCAATCTGGTGCGCAATATTCCGGTCATGGGCCATTCCGGAGAAGGGTATTTCAGCCACGCTGAAATCCTCTACCAGAACTGCCGGGTGCCGCAAACCAATCTCATCGGCCAGGAAGGCATGGGATTTGTCCTTGCCCAGGAGCGCCTCGGGCCGGGCCGCATTCACCACTGCATGAGGTGGATCGGCATCTGCAACCGGGCCTTTGACCTGATGTGCCGGCGGGCCAGCGAGCGGGTGATTATCCCCGACGGGCGGACCCTATCCACCCGTCAGATTATTCAGGCCTGGATTGCGGAATGCGCGGCGGAAATCCAGGCGGCCCGGCTCATGGTGCTTCATGCCGCCTGGCGGATCCAGAACGAGGGGGCAAAGGCGGCCCGGGAAGAAATCTCCATGATCAAGTTCAAGGTGGCCAATGTCATGCAGCACGTCATCGACACGGCCCTTCAGGTCCACGGCGGCCTGGGCATGACGGACGACACCATCCTCGCCTTTTTCTTCCGCCACGAGCGGGCGGCCCGCATCTATGATGGCGCGGACGAGGTGCACAAGGTGTCCCTGGCCAAACAGATTTTAAAACGCTACCAGGGAAAAAAATAGGGCTATCGGTCTTGTGGACTTATAGAACATATTAAAATCAAAGGAGAAAACACATGGTATCATTTCGTTTGGATGGAAAAATCGCCCTGGTGACCGGGGCCAGCCGGGGCATCGGGAAGTCCATCGCCCAGACCCTGGCGGAATACGGCGCGGAGGTGATTCTGGTGAGCCGCAAAATGGAAACCCTGACCCAGGTGGCGGCAGAAATCACGGAAAAAGGCGGCAAGGCCCTGCCTTTGGCCTGTCACATGGGAGATGCCGGAGATATCGCAAAATTATTTGAAACCATTGAAAAAACTTATGGAAAACTCAATATTCTGGTGAACAACGCGGCCACCAACCCGTATTTCGGGGAAATGACCGGGGTGGATGCGGGCGTCTGGGAAAAGACCTTTGACGTGAATCTCAAGGGGCCGTTTTTCATGATTCAGAAGGCCATCCCCCTGATGAAAGCCTCGGGCGGCGGGGCCGTCGTGAACGTGTCGTCGGTGAACGGCATCCGTCCGGCCCAGTTTCAGGGGGTGTATTCCATCACCAAGGCCGCCATCATCAGCATGACCCAAGCCTACGCCAAGGAACTGGCCCCGCACGGCATCCGGGTCAACGCCCTGTTGCCGGGGCTCACGGACACAAAATTCGCGTCCGCCCTCATGAAGCAGGATGAGATTTATAAATATGTGGTGGCCCAGATTCCCATGGGACGCCATGCCGAACCCGATGAAATGAGCGGCGCGGTTCTCTACCTGGTGTCGGATGCCGCATCGTTCACCACTGGCGCGCATATTGTCTGTGACGGCGGTTTTCTGGCATAGGCAAACCAATTGTAAACGGAGCTGAAAAATGAAGCCGATTGCGCCGAAACTGCGTCAACTGGTGGACTGGCGGGCTGCGGTCTGGGCTGGCCTGATCTCCGGAGGCGTGTTTTTTCTGCTGAATATTTTTGTTGCCCCCCTGGTTCTGGGGGGCAACCCTCATGTGATGATCCGGCTGACGGCCTCTATCATCCTTGGGGAAAGCATTCTTCCGCCCCCGGCCACCTTCAACTCCAGCGCACTCCTGGCGGCGCTCCTTTCAAACACAGGGCTCTGCCTGCTGTTTGGGCTGCTTGCGGCCTATGTGCTCCACCGGGGCGGCATTATCATGGGATTTGCGGGCGGGGCCGTGCTGGGGCTGGCTCTTTACGGCATCAGCTTTTATGCCCTGACCCTGTTTTACCCCTGGTTTTTCGCGTACCGGGGATGGGTAATGATCGCCAGCCATATAATTTTGGGGATGCTTGCCGGCGGCATCTATGAATGGCTCGAAGTGGAACGGTTTGTGCCGGTGGAAGATACAAACGAATAAAGGGAATGTCCCATGCGCCTGATCATCGGCCTCATCATGATGATTTTTTCTCTGTTTTCCTATTGCGGGTCCAGGGAATACAATCCGGTCACCGGTTCGCACCAGTATATCGGGCTCACGGCCCGGCAGGAAGTGGCGCTGGGAGTGCAGTCTGTGCCGGAAATGCTGAAGCAGTTCGGAGGCCTGCACCCGGATGCGCGCCTTCAGACCCAGGTCGACCGGGTGGGAATGGCGGTGGTGAAAAACAGCCGGGCCGCTGATCCCCGGTGGCAATATAAATTTCATCTTTTAAGCGACGCCAAAACCATTAACGCCTTTGCCCTGCCCGGAGGCCAGATTTTTATTACCGCCGGACTCTATCGCCTGTTTAACCGGGAGGATCAGCTCGCGGCGGTGCTGGCCCATGAAATCGCCCATGTGGCAGCCCGGCATTCGGCCCAGCGCATCGCCAAATCCAAACTCACCAACGGGCTGCTGAATGCGGTTATGGTGGGCTCCGGGGACGCCACCGTGGCCCAGATCACGGCCCTGGCCGGCGAGTTGGTCAATATGAAATTTTCCCGGGAAGACGAGGTGGAAGCTGACCGGCTGGGGGTATTTTTCATGACGGACGCAGGCTATGACCCGGAAGGCATGGTGGAACTCATGGAGGTTCTGGAAAAATCCGGCGGGGGCGCAAGAATGCCCGAATTTTTCAGCACCCATCCCAGCCCGGACAATCGCATTGAAAAAATCCGGCAGGCCATTGCGGAATATGCACCGGCATCGCAAGGATAGAGGAGAGTTACGAATTACGAATTATTAATTACGAATCAAGGCATAAGATCATTTTTAAGTCCTTCATTCGCAATTCGTAATTAATAATTCGTAATTAAATCAAAGGCTCATCAGCACGCCCTTCACCTGGTTGCCGTCGGCACGCGCCCCGAAATGGTTCATGATGTCCTTCATGGCCTGCATTTTATTTTTATAAGATGCAAAATCAATATGTTCCGCAATAAAAACCCGGATATCCGCCTCTGTCGCCATGCTCGGCAGGTAAGCCTCCAGAATCTCAATATACCGGTTGTCGCCCGTTCCGCCGGAAAGGCCCAGTGTCTCCCGTTCGGACTTCACCAGTTTCTTGATTACCCCGACCACTTCGTCATCGGAAAGTTCTTTTTTGTCGGATCGCGCAAATTCGCCCATCAATACCCGAAGGGTGTTCTTTTTTTCCTCATCTTTTTCTTTCATGGCCTGCATAAGATCTTTTTTGATTTGTTCATGAATTGTCATGGAAACTCCTGTTCAACTGTTTTGGCTGTTTACCGCTAAAAATATTTCAACAAATATCCGGTCCTGTTTTTCAAATGCGTCATTTTGTGTTCTTCTCCAAATGTCTCCTATTCTAAAAGCAGGAGCAGAATACTGCCCATTGAAGGCAAAAAACAACCGCTCGTGCCGTCGGTAACCGAGATGGTGATGGTTCTCTGATCGCTGCCCTGAGGCGAACCATTGTCCTTCACCACAAAAGTGACGGGGTGAAGGCCGACATCATCGATCGTCGGGGTCCAACTGAACGTATGGGTGCCGCTGTTAAATTGCGCGCCGGAAGGGAGACCCGTGGCGCTGAATGTCAGGATATCGGCGCTGTCCGCATCCGTGGCCGCAACGGTAAATTGAAGCAATTGCCCATATGCGACACATTTATTGCCGATGGATTGCAGCACGGGCGCGTGGTTGGTTGCGGACGGGTTCCAGCCGCCTAATCTGGCCCACAACCACCAGGCTGCGTAGGCTTTTCGGTTGGCATTGAGGGGCTCACTGTGAGCCGAGCCGCAGAGATACCAATCCACCCCTTCGGTATGGCTGTCTTGCCATTCAATAGCCCAATTTCCCAAAAGGGTGCGGTCGTCCGCGGCCGAGCTGTAATAATTGCAATTATCGTGAACGTATTCGTAATAGGCGCCGTCCGGGTCGTAGCGCTCGATGTCGCCGAAATCATACAGAATCTTATCATTGGCCGTGCAGTAATCGCGTATGACCTGGTTGGCGGCCTTGTTGTCGGCGTCGTCCAAAATATCCACATGCCCGGTCATATAAACAAAGAAAACACCGGGATAATCGGCTTCCAGTTGGGTCATGGGGGCCAGATACTCGCTATTCAGGGTGCCCGCAACATATTTGTCGCCGACTTGACTGCACCAGGACCAGATGATCACATTGGTGTCGGGATGGGTGGTGCCTCGTCCGGTGACCGGGCTTGGATCTCCCAGATAGTCGCGGGTGTTGTTGACCCAATCCGGATAATAGCCCGCATCCCCGTCCATGGCATAATCGTGAAGATCCAGAGCGCCATCGGTGCCGCCGTTGTTCCATTGAAAAATATTGTCCGGCAGGTTGAGCCCCAGGCCGTCGTTGTTGGCAAAACCCACCAGTCCGTCCATGCCGGTGGTCAACTGGCTGCCGTGGCTGGTGTGGCCGTAGGCGATGTGTAAAACGTCCTTGGCCTGTTCGATGGCCGATTGGGGAATTTGGGTAATAGCGGTGCAGGTGTGATTGATGATGAGCGGTTCCGCCGCCGCAGCCTGGACAGATGCCCAAAAAGTTAAGGTTATAGCGGCAATTAAAAGTGCGGTTTTGCAATCCCTGGATTTATTCATCAAACACCACCTTCCAAAATATGCATATCCAGTTTGTTGAGTGTTTTTTTGACGCCGCGGATCCGCGGCGTCAAAAAAACGGTTGCTTACTGCTGCTATCTATTGCCTTAAAAGGGTGTTGATGAAACAGGAATCATCGTCGTCATCGCAAGCATCCTCGCTCGCCGCAAAAACCGGAAAATCCCGGTGGGCGAAGGTATCAAAGACCGGGGCCATGGTGAAAAAATTCGCGTCAAACACCGGTTCTCCCTGAACACCCGCCAGAATATTGCCGGACTGGCCCAAGGGAAACATGCTTTCGATGCGGACCGGCCCGGGTTTCCCCATTTCCACGCAATGGGCGTAGGTGGATCGTGAGGCAAAGGGCATGGTATGCAAGGGGTTCAGGGCCAGGGGCGGGTTGTTGAACATGGCGTGATTAAACTCGATTTCTCCCCGCTTGTCAATACCCCAGGGCCGTGCGCCCAGTTTCGCGATGGCCGCATCCAGGGCCGCCACAATAACCGCTTCCGCAGTCTGCGGCGCTTCGGGATCGGATGCATTTGTAAACCAGTCATAATTGTTCCGGATGGATGCCCCGTCACCAGCCAGCGCGTGAAGCAGAACATTGAAGAGCACCGTCGAGTTGTTCCATTGTTGTTCCTCCGGATTATACTCATCCGGTAAAGCGCCCAGTTCATCCAGGAAGGTCAGGTCAAGCGCGGCCCGTATCCATGCATCGCTCAGCATCCATGCGTCGGACCGGTCCGGGCCGGTATTCCAGTTGGCCTTTCCGCCCGCCGGGAAATGACCGTCGAACCCGTTCATGATGCCGATGGCCCAGGTGCGGGCGTCGCTGGGATAGTCTTCGACAGCGGCGCGGAAATCATCTTCCACAAACGCCCAGGGATTGCCCCCGGAACCAAAGGAATCCGTGGCCGCGATATCGGCGGCCAGATCCCTGACCTGTTCAAACGTCAGGTTGTCGTTTGCCGAAAGATACTCTTCCAGCACATGGGCCCGATGGAAAGGGCCGAAATAATAACTCGGGTTGTTGCTGGAATTTTCATAATCCGGGCTTGTTTTGCTGTTCCATCCCGCATAAAACCCCTGGGCCGTGTTGCGGTCCGAGGAAAGCGGCTTTAAATCCGGGGTCCATTCGGTCTGGGTGCCAAACATGCCCTGGGGAAACCGCCAGTCCACCGGCTGGCCGTTCCCGTCGGTGACCGGGCGGACCGGATCCATGCCAGACATCCAGTAGGCGATATTGCCGTCTTTGTCGGCATAGCAGAAATGCTGGCTGACTCCCACGTCCCGCAGGGCTGCGCCGAATTCGTCCATGCTTTTGGCTTTCGCCAGGTCCAGAAAGGCGGTAACGGTCCCGAATTCCTTTTCCCAGTGGGAGTATCGCCAGGAGACAATGGGGCCATCGGCGGCGTCATAGGTGGCAGGGTTAAAATTCATGGGATTCACCACCGGTCCGTGGGGGGTCCGGAAAACCGTCAGGGTCACCGGTGCCCCGCCGGCAACCGCTATGGTTTCCTGGCGGGAGGTATAATAACCGGCCGGGACCGCAGATGGCGAGGGCTCGAAATAATAATCCACAGTGTGGGCATGACCCACCTGCATGGACCAGGCATGGTGAGGGGTGCGGCCGATAACAATGCCCGGAAGGCCGGCAATGGCCATGCCGGATATTTTCAGCCCTGCCGCGTCAATGGAGCCCTCGGAAACAATGGCGGGCGTATCAAATCCCATCTGGGGCCCGGAATAAAGGATGGGGCGGCCGGAAGCGGTCTTGTCGCCGCTGATCACCCAGGCATAAGATCCCATTGCCACATAGGCGTTGATTTGTTCGAGTTTCTTCCGCCGGTCCGCCCAGCGGTTTTCCATTTCCTCGGCCACTGCCTGAAGATCCGCATCAGGGATGGACGCGGGCGAAAGAGCGGATGGCCCGGCGGGAACCTGCGCGCCGGATACACCGGTCAGGGCTTCCGGTTTTGGAATATAGGTGGTGGCAGCCGGATCATTGGTCCATCGAAGGTCATTGAACATGGTCATGCCCTGGGCCTGCCCGAAAAGGGTCATCAGATATTTCAGCAGGGCCGCGTTTTTAAGCTGCCCCTGACGCTGGGCCTCGGGGTCGAACTGGCGCAGCATAAGGGCTTCCCAGGCCATCACATCCTCAGGCGTCCAGAGCGAGGGAAGTAGAATCGGCAGTCCTAACTGTCTGGCAAGGGCGTGAAATTCAAAGGGCAGTTGCGTCGGATCAGCGGTGACATCATTAATGCGGCGGTTGAAACCCGCCACATACCCGTCGATCATTTCTCTGGTTTCCGCATCCAGCCCCCCGTATCCGGCGGTCAGTTCCGCCTTCGAATACCCGGTCATGCGCACCAGCATGTCCTGGCCAAGGTAATCCGGCCCTAAAATTTCGGCAAGGTTGCCGTTTGCCGCCCGGCGAAAGGTTTCCGCCTGCCAAAGCCGGTCCGTGGCCGCGGCATAACCCACGGCCTCGAATACATCATAAATCGAATCCGAAGCCTCGCCCTTGACGAACCAGACGCCCTTGTCGTCCCGAGTGGTGGTCACGGCAGCATCCGCTGCAAGTGTAAAACCAAATACCAAAAGCAGAGCAAGAAACAACAAATGTTTGTTTTTCATACGTCCTCCTTTGTTATCGATGATTATCGATGGTTATCGCCATTGACCGGTTGGTCAACGGGGTGAGCATTAAAGATCCTTCTTCAAGGTTCGCATTGCTTTAATCCAATAATAAAAACAGCCAGGGCATGGCTTTGGGCGAAAACAACTTAACCTTAACGGGAATACGTCTGTCCGCGGTGGTACCGTCTCCGAGCTGACCGGAATAATTGCTACCCCATGCCCATAGGGTGCCGTCGGACTTATCCCCAAGGCTGTGCGAACTTCCTGCTGAAATCATGTCCCAATTGCGATCCGAACCGATGGGAACCGGCGTGGGTCTGTTGGTGGTGGTGCCGTCTCCGAGCTGACCATAATAATTGCTTCCCCAGGCCCACAGGGTGCCGTCGGATTTTACCCCAAGACTGTGAGAATTTCCCGCTGAAATCATGACCCAATTGTGGTCCGAACCGATGGGAACCGGCGCGGGTCCGTAATAATTGCTTCCCCAGGCCCATAAGGTGCCATCGGACTTGACCCCAAGGCTGTGAGAACTTCCTGTTGAAATCATGACCCAATTGCAGTCTGAGCCGATGGGAACCGGCGCATATCTTTCCTCGATTGAGCCATCTCCGAGCTGGCCTGTAGAATTATATCCCCATGCCCATAAGGTGCCGTCGGATTTGATACCAAGGCTGTGGTTGCTCCCTGCGGAAATCTTCACCCAGTTGCGGTCTGGCCCGATGGGAACCGGCGCATGTTGTTCGTCGGTGGTGCCGTCTCCGAGCTGGCCGACAGAATTATCCCCCCATGCCCACAAGGAGCCGTCGGACTTGACCCCAAAGCTGTGCCAGGCGCCGGCTGAAATTGTGACCCAGTCTTTGCCTGAGCCAATGGGAACCGGTTCGTATTTTTCTTCAGTGGTACCGTCGCCGAGTTGACCGTCATAATTGTATCCCCAGGCCCACAAGGTGCCGTCGGATTTGATCCCAAGACTGTGATAGGCACCGGCAGAGACCGCAACCCAACTGCTGTCTGAGCCGATTTGGACCGGCGCATATTTTTTTTCAGATGTGCCGTCCCCGAGCTGGCCGTAATTATTATTTCCCCATGCCCAAAAGGTGCCGTCGGACTTGACCCCAAGACTGTGAAAATTCCCGGCGGAGACGGTCACCCAATTGTTATCCGATCCGATTTGAACAGGAGCGTGTCTTTCTATGGTTGTGCCGTCTCCGAGTTGGCCGCTACCATTGTGCCCCCAGGCCCATAGGGTGCCGTCGGATTTGACCCCGAGGCTGTGATCGGCTCCTGCGGAGACGATGAAATGATCGGCAGTTTCATTTTCCGCCTGGGCAGAGGGGAGAACAAACAAGGATAAAGCGGATAAAACTACTGAAAATATTATTAAAAAATATAATTTTTTCAACATGTCCATTCTCCTTTTTTACGGTTGAAAGACGCTACCAGTTTAAAAAGGGCTTCCGGGTTTAAATCCGCCTGAGTCCGCTTCCTTGTATTGGCGCTATTCCAACAATAAAAACAGCCAGGGCATGGCTTTGGGCGAAAACAACTGAACAGGTTCGAGTCTGCCTGTGGTTGTGCCGTCTCCGAGTTGACCGTTCACATTGTACCCCCAGGCCCAAAACGTGCCGTCTGATTTAATGCCAAGGTTGTGATAGCCTCCTGCTGAGATTGTGACCCAGTTGTTGTCTGAGCCGATTGGAACCGGGGCGTGTCTGTTGGTTTTTGTCCCGTCTCCGAGTTGGCCTTCACCATTGTACCCCCATGCCCACAATGTGCCGTCTGATTTGGCGCCAAGATTGTGAAATTCTCCTGCAGAGACCGTGACCCAATTGCTGTCTGCCCCGATTTTAACCGGGGCGTTTTTGTCATCGGTTGTCCCGTCTCCGATTTGACCGTAAAAATTGTACCCCCAGGCCCACAAGGTGCCGTCTGACTTGATGCCAAGGCTGTGTTCGGCTCCGGCAGAGACGGTGATCCATTTATTGTCTGCCCCGATTTTAACCGGGGCGTTTTTGTCATCGGTTGAGCCATCTCCGAGTTGACCATAACCATTATACCCCCAGGCCCACAACGTGCCGTCGGACTTGATCCCCAGGCTGTGATAGGCGCCTGCGGAGACCTTAACCCAATTGGTGTCTGATCCGATTTTAACCGGTGCGTGTCTGTCCGTGCCTTGTGTGCCGTCTCCGATTTGACCGTTAGAATTTAACCCCCAGGCCCATAAGGTGCCGTCGGACTTGATCCCAAGGCTGTGAAAGGCTCCGACGGAGACCTTAACCCAGTTGCTGTCTGAGCCGATTTGCGCCGGGAGGTAGCTTTCGGTGGTGGTGCCGTCTCCGAGTTGACCGTTCACATTATATCCCCAGGCCCATAAGGTGCCGTCGGACTTGACGCCCAGGCTGTGATGGGCTCCTCCTGCGACCGTGACATAATTGCTGTCCGATCTGATTGGCACCGGCGTGTGCCTTTCTATGATTGTCCCGTCTCCGAGTTGACCGTCAGAATTTAACCCCCAGGCCCACAACGTGCCGTTTGATTTGACGCCAAGGCTGTGAAGGCCTCCAGCAGATACCGTGAGCCATTTATAGTCTGAAGCGATTGGAACCGGGGCGTGTCTTTCCGTGGTTGTGCCGTCACCGAGTTGACCGTAATTATTGTACCCCCATGCCCACAATGTGCCGTCGGACTTGATGCCAAGGCTGTGAAGGATACCTGCAGAGACCGTGACCCAGTTGTTGCCTGAGCCGATTTTAACCGGGGCGTATCTGTCATCGGTTGTGCCATCTCCGAGTTGACCGCAACTATTGCACCCCCAGGCCCACAAGGTACCGTCTGATTGGACCGCAAGGCTGTGCAAGGATCCTGCAGAAACCTTTATCCATTTGTGGTCCAAGCCGATTTGAAACGGTGCGAGTCTGCCTATGCCTTGTGTGCCGTCTCCGAGTTGACCATGAACATTATATCCCCAGGCCCACAAGGTGCCGTCGGATTGGAGCGCAAGGCTGTGACTCTCCCCTGCCGAGACTTTGACCCAGTTGCTGTCTGCCCCGATTGGAACCGGTGCGTGTCTGTCCGTGCCTTGTGTGCCGTCTCCGAGTTGACCGTAATAATTGCTCCCCCAGGCCCACAAGGTGCCGTCTGACTTGACGCCAAGGCTGTAAATGACTCCTGCTGAGATTGTGACCCATTTATTGTCTGCTCCGATTTGAACCGGGGTGTATCTGTCATCGGTTGTGCCGTCTCCGAGTTGACCGAAAAAATTGTACCCCCAGGCCCACAAGGTGCCGTCTGACTTGATCCCAAGGCTGTGACTGCCTCCTGCAGAGACCATGACCCAGTTGGTGTCTGAGCCGATTTGAACCGGGGCGTTTTTGCCATCGGTTGTGCCGTCTCCGAGTTGGCCATTCTCATTGTTCCCCCATGCCCACAAGGTGCCGTCGGACTTGACCCCAAGACTGTGAAAATTCCCGGCAGAGACGGTCACCCAATTGTTATCCGATCCGATTTGAACAGGAGCGTGTCTTTCTATGGTTGTGCCGTCTCCGAGTTGGCCTCTACCATTGTCCCCCCAGGCCCACAAGGTGCCGTCTGACTGAATCCCAAGGTTGTGAAGACCTCCTGCGGAGACGATGAGATGATCGGCAGTTTCATTTTCTGCCTGGGCAGATGGGAGAACAGACAAGGATAAAGCGGATAAAACTACTGAAAATATTATTAAAAAATATAATTTTTTCAACATGCCGATTCTCCTTTTTACGGTTGAAAAACGCTACCAGTTTAAAAAGGGCTTCCGGTTTTAAATCCGCCTGGGTCATTTTATTTTGCCCAGGCAGGGGGGTTATGGCCCAGAGAATGAAGGATAACCCGGCGGATTCTGGATCACCTCTTTCAGTTCGAAATGACCGTTTTCCCAGCGCCATTCCATCCGGAATTTGTCCATGAGATAGAGGGGGCCGATACCGAAATTTTCGTTCATTACTTTAAGGTAGATGCGGAGCGTCACCTCGCCGATATGATCTGTATGCGCGTTTAGAGCGTATCCCATCGGGCCGTTGAATGAATAGTCCTGCCGGAAGGTGTCATGGGAATCAAACAGCACCGTGTCTGTTGCGCCGTCATAGAGGCAAACGCTGTCCACACGGACGATGGTGTCGCCGCCGGAAACTTCGACCTCATAAACAATCAACGGATCAAGAAGGCTGTCGAAGAAGGAATCGCCATCAGCCTGATCTACGATGAAACCGGCGAGGGTTCCTGCGCCATCGACGAGCCCATCAAGACCAAAAATAAAACCATCTTCCAAGCTAAACAGATCGCTGCTGACACTGCAATAATACCAGTTGTGCCCGCTAACATTCAGAAAAACGCTATAAAAATCGGCTGCCGCTCCATCATTAGAGTAAAATATATTCCCGAAGAAATCGAAGACGCCGAAACTGGTGGTTATTTTGTAGTTGTCCGTCCAAAACGTGCCCGGCACCTCATCAATGCGGTTCCAGGCGGAGGTGGTCCAGTGACCCAGCAAATCATCCGTCTCGGTGACAGCCGGCAGATTGAATGTGCCCAGATCTTGAGTCGGGGTGTTTACCGTGATCTGGGCGGCCACCGGCGCATAGCCGGATTTTGCGCAAACGATGCGGTAGGTCCCGTAAGGGATATCCGCCAGCGTAAACGCGCCGCCAACATCGCTGGTGCCCCCGATCACCGTTCCTTCCAGATCAACATCCACGGTTCCGGGGGTGGTGTCCCCGGACACGGAACCCCGTAAAACCGGCGTCAGGATGATTTCATAAGGGTTGTTCTGCCCGCCCGAAACCGTGAACGACCCCGTGGCCTCGGCATACCCGAAAGCCTTCACACTGTAATCATAATTGCCTGGCATCACTTCGTTTACGACCAAACCCGCTTCGCTGCCCGAAGCCTGGTATTGATAGTCGCCCCCAGTCTCTTCCAGATCGACGCTCACCCGATTGGGGGCCGGGTGCAGGAGTCCGCTGCTCGCGCTGTCTTCGAATGTCAGGGTCACGGTGCCGGGAGGTTCGAGGTCGAAATACGGTGACACCGGATTTGGCACCGTGACCACCGGGGCTTCTGACGGGTAGCCGCGTCGTGACACCTGGAAGGTATAGGCCCCGGCCGGAAGCCTTGTGGTCACTTGGCCGGCGCTGTCCGATTCATTCAGCAGAACCACGTCTTGAAAATCTCCGTCAGCGGTCTGGAGATTCGGTAAAGTGGTGATGACCTGGGCATATTGGAGCGGGGCATGGGATACTCGGTCCCGGACGGTCCAGGTGTATAGCGCGCTTCCCGCCGGATAAACCGGGGTTCGCCCTGGGTAGCGCACCAGGATTTCGGCATGGTTGTTGCCGGTCCAGTATTTGTTTGCAAGATCCAGGGTCACAACCGGCAGGGCCGTCAGATATGGTGGCGTCTGGATATCCAGAAATTCGATTTCCTGGGATGCGCCCTGCGCCAGTGCGTCCACCGTTTGCACAAAAGTTTCTCCGTTATGCCCCAAAGTCAGGTTAGCGGCGGCGCTTGCGGCCTCTCCCCGGTTGAAAATTTTTACCCGAAACGCCATTTTCGCGTCGAGGATGGCATAATCCGGCGATTGAAGGATATGGGGCACCGACACCACGAGATCCGGCTGTCCGGAGGCAAAATCATAGGCCGTGGACGGCAGAACAGGCGGCGATACCCTGCATCCGGGGCATAATCGACACTGTAGAAAAACGTCGTTCTGCGGCCGTCGACAAAGACATTCGGATGCATGGCGATATCCGTTCCGTCCGGGTTGATTTTCATGGCCGGGACAAGGAGATTGCCGTTCAGACGAAAAGCCGCATAATAAAACACGGGATGTGTGCCCGTTCCGCGCCAGGCTATCCGGATCACATCGCGATCATCCAGGGTCACGCTATGCCCGATGGACGGTGTATTCACCACAAGGCCGCTCACCTCTAACTGTTTTTTGATCGTGCCATCCGGGTTCATCAGGAAAAACCGGTAGGTGTTCACATAATTCGGAAGCGATACCAGCAGTCCTTCGGGGGTGGGCATTAACTGATAGGCATACATATCGGAAACCGAGCCGATCTGTCCGCTTACGTCTCGTTGGATGTCGCGCGTGCCGTTCAGGTCCCACCGGGTCATATACGTTGAATTGGCGGCCGCATAATAATGGCTGTACATAAGATAAAGACGGTTGAGGGCCGCGTCATAGTGCGCGGCGAAATAGTCCGGATCAAAGGTGTCCGGCACGGCCTCCCATAATTGGGCGTCGCCGCTGTCCGTATAGACTCCGTAAACCAGTCCGCCATCGGAGAATGCGGCGAAGATTGTCCGGCCATCTCCTGTGCGGTCGGCCCACAGGGAATGGAAATCATGGGAGGAAGAAGTGCCTTGCTTCATGACCGGTATGGCTCGGATGATTTTTCCCTGCCGGTCCAACACATAATCCTTCAATGTGGCGGGATCGGTGCTGCCATAGTCGTTTTCCGTCGTCAGTACCTGGACGCCCCCGTCTTCACGGGGAATAAGGGCGAATCGATAATTGTAGTGTTCATCGTCCGATCGGGTGACTTTGGTGAGAAGGAAGGGGGGAATCAGGGTTCTTCCCTCCAGATTGGTTTTTAAAATAAAGAGATATTTTTCATCTACGGAAGAATACTTGGCATAGGCGATCCAATAGCCGTCCTCCACCTGGACGATGCGGCACTGCCGGAGATTATCGTCGTGACCGTTATAGGTGAGCGGTATCGGATGGGAGAGGGATTTATTGGCCCACCCGGCGCTTCCGGCGATGATGGCGGGGATCGCAAGCAGCAGATCATCGCCGTCATCACAAAAAGCAGGATGGGCGGATATGAGGGAGATTGCACTCAACAGCCCAAGAAACCACCGGATCGCCATTATTCCGGGATGCCGGAGGGCTTTTTTTCTGAAGTGCAATGAGACACTGGGCATTAGAAACCTTTAATTCTCTTCCCCTCTTCAAAAGGGGAAGAGAATTGCAGCCGCCATAAAGGTATAATTTTATGTTAGGGGCCGTTCAAAAATTAATTATACTTTTTAATGGAATAATTCCACTCACCATGAAAAGATTCCGGGTGACAACTCAGAGCCTTCATTTCGACATCAG
>Ga0209467_1000837_pt1 | contig 33548 bp, 33 predicted proteins | sample Higcelwee11metaG_FD_187175 | JGI IMG/M metagenome (GOLD analysis project Ga0209467, IMG submission 187175) | Freshwater pond sediment microbial communities from the University of Edinburgh, under environmental carbon perturbations - High... | ecosystem: Environmental > Aquatic > Freshwater >... | reverse complement strand
TTATCTTCATCTTTTCTTCTAAACTATACTGATTAAACTTCTGTCCTTTACTTGCCATATAAAAATGAACCCCTTTTTCTTAGTATGACATATTTTTATTTATGTCTACTATTCGGGGTTCATTTCAAGAAATCCTGTTTTTTTTATAACTTAATTTTAGTCTTCTTCAATGTTCCTTCTTTGCCCATAGCACGAATCAAACCAATTACTGGTCTATCAAACCACGGACGATCATGAACTGCCGCAACACTCCACATTATGCCTGTGTAACCATTAGGATCTCTACCATCTAACATGTATTTATCATTGAGATAGATTAATGTGTTTAGTGCAAATTCTGGTGTTTCAGACCAGAGAAGAACCATTTTAGCCCAATACATTCTTAAATAGGAATGTAAATAACCATCATCTTTAATCATATTCTGGCATTTATTCCAAAGAACATCATGGGTTAAAGCTTGTTCAAATTGTTCAAGTGAATAGGTGTATTCTCTAGGATCACTTAAATGTTTTAATAGACTATTCTTAGCCCACGACCATGCGCCATCTAACGAATCATAATCTTTACAATAATGACAATAATTCTCTGCTAATTCACGTCTAATAAGTGCTTCTTCAACAAATAAAGATGCATTAATATTATGACTATTCTCAACATCACGAATCATCTTTAATGGTGATAACATTCCAAAATGTAAATAAGCAGATAAATACGATTGACCTTGTGCATCAAATTCATTTCGTAAATGATAATTTGATAATCCATTATTTATAAAATAATTAAGTTGATTATTTGCGGCATCTTCACCTGGAATAAGCTTAGAATGATTTAGCACAGGTAGTTTATTTCGTTTAAAAAATGATTCAAAATCATTAGAGTCGAATGAATGTTCAATCAAATCTTGTTTATGAAAACTTATTGGATAAAATTCTAATAAATAAGGTTTGTATTTAGAGAGTAGTTTAGGTCGTAGTGTCTTTGCGGCATATTCAAGTTTTAAACTTGTTTCTTCTATCGGAACAACACAAGCAGTATTAATTTTATAAAAATCTATATGATTCGAATACGCATAGTCTGATATTTGAGTATGAAATTTGAGCATGGGTTTCAAAACCTGATATTCAGTATAAATTGTTTTTAAATCATACGTTTCGCTAAGTTTATCAAGGGCATCCGTAATGTTTCCTTCAGTATAAACCAGAGGAATGTTCAAGCTCTTTAGTTTTTGGCTCATTTCTAATAAGCCACTCAATAGAAAATGTATATTACGTGTATTAGCATATGGAAAATCTGGGTAGAAATTAAACAAACATATTAGTTGTTGGTTGTTGCGAAGTGCATTCTTTTGTGCAGCATACAACGCTTGATTATCTGAAACGCGTAGTGCTCGAGAAACTATATATAAAACTGTTGGGTTTTTCATATGCTTATTATACCAAAGTCTTCTTTACTTGATTAAAGTAATGAATTAAATTAAACTTTATTTATTGGAGAATAAATATGGAAAATAAAAAACAATACTCTTTATTATTTACGGCCATACTTAATCTAAAAACTGAAAAAGAATGTGCAGAGTTTTTTGAAGATTTATGTACCATAAAAGAACTTAATGATATGCATGATCGCCTTGATGTTGCACAGTTATTACTTGAAGGTGAAACATATGAAGTGATTGGTAAGAAAACTAAAATGAGTAGTGCAACCATTTCGCGTGTTAATCGTTGTATACAATATGGAAGTGGTGGATATCGTAAGATTTTAAAGAGAATAGAATAATTTTTTTTAAAAATGTTACTTTAACACTTTACAACGATAAAGTAATGAAGTATAATCAGTTTTGTTAATACAGGAGAACAAAATGAAAAAGTTAATATTTATATTATTGAGTTTAATGTTAGTAGGCTGTCAAGCAGCTGTAGTAGAAGAAGTAGATAGTAGCTTAAGTAGAATTATAGAAGATGGAAAGATGATTGTTGGGTTTACTGAATATCCTCCAATGGGATTTAAAGAGAACGGTGAAATTACTGGTTTTGATATTGATATTGCGAAGGAAGTTGGAGAAAGATTAGGCGTTGAGATTGAGTTTGTTTATATTGACTGGGACGCAAAAGTTTTAGAACTTGAGGCTGGTAATATCGATATGATTTGGAATGGTTTAACGATTACTGAAGATCGTGAAAAAGAAATACTATTTTCTAAGCCTTATTTCAATAATCGTATTGTAATCTTAACCTTGAATGATTCTACAATTAATTCAATAGCGGATTTAACGGGTAAGAATGTTGGTGTAGAATTACAGAGTTCAGGACAATCTGCGCTTGAGAAATCAGATGTGTTTGCCTCACTTACAGAAATGGTTAAATATACAACAATTACTGAAGCTGTATTAGATTTAAAAGCTGGAGGAATTGATGCGATTGTTGCTGATGAAATATTTGCTCGATATGCAGTTTCAAAAGAAGTTGATGCATTTAAAGTACCTGATGAAGTGTTTGGATCTGAAAATTATGGTATTGGCTTTAGATTAGAAGATTTAGCTTTAAGAGATAAAATTGATGAAATCATTGATGAGATGGCAGAAGATGGGGCTGCTTTAGAAATCTCATTAAAATGGTTTGGTGAAGATTTACTATTACGTTAATGATTAACTATTGGATACAAATCCTTCCAACTTTATTGGAAGGATTTAAAGTTTCACTCCTAGTTTATATTCTTACGATGATATTTGCATTACCCTTAGGAATGTTAATTGGATTAATATCTGATATCTATAAACCTTCCCATAAGGTTATAGGAATATTTACATGGATTGTGAGAGGTACACCATTATTATTACAGTTATACATTACAATGTATGCTTTACCTCTTATTCTACCGATTAAGATGAATAGACTATTTGCAGGAGCGATTACATTTATTATTAATTATGCGGCTTACTTTGTTGAGATATTTAGAAGTGGTTTAGCAATCATTCCTATAGGACAATGGCAAGCATCAGAAGTATTGGGATTGAAGAAATGGGAGACAATTTGGTATATTATATTACCTCAGATGTTTAGAAATACTTTGTTACCACTCATTAATGAAGCGATAACACTTGTGAAAGATACTTCGTTATTAGCAGCAATTGCATTAGGTGAAATGCTTAGAAATGCTAAAGAGATTGTTACGAATGATTTTAGAATAGATGCTCTTGTCATTGCGGGCTTAATTTACTTGATGTTTAGTTTAGGTGTTGTACAAATAGGTAAGAAGTTAGAGCTTAAATATCTAAAAAGGAGATAAGCATGATAAAAATAGAAAAACTAAATTATGCTTATACCGATGTACCAGTGCTCAAAGACATAAGTTTTGAAATTAATGAAAATGAAATAGTAGGGTTATTAGGACTAAGTGGAAGTGGTAAAACTACATTACTTAAAATTCTTAGTGGTTTATTACAACCTGATAATGGTATTTATACAATAGAAAATTTTAAAGCTTATGAAAATGGAAAACGTAATCCAATACTTGTTAATGAATTAGGTGTAGTTTTTCAAGATTATAATCTATTTATGCATTTAACAGTTATCGATAATCTAGCTTTACCGTATCGATTAAGATTCAAAAAAAGTAAAGATGAATCAAGGAAAGAAGCAGTTAAATTACTAACTCAATTTGGTCTAGAAGAGCATTTAGATAAGTTTCCAAATGAATGTTCAGGTGGTCAACAACAGCGTATAGCGATTGCTAGAGCACTAATTCTAAATCCTAGAGTGTTATTGATTGATGAACCGACAGCTGCTCTAGATCAAGAGAATACATTGATAGTGTCGGAATTGTTGAGAAACCTAAATAAAAAAGGGCTAACCGTAGTAGTAATAACACACGATTTACCCTTTGCTCAAACTGTTTGTCAGAGAGTCATAGAACTTAAACAAGGTGAGATAATTAAAGATGTGGATGCTTATACATATTTTAACGCTTAACATTGGACTGGACGAATTCGACCAGTTTTTTTGCGTTTACTCTATTTTGATTTGAGTCTATCAGAACTGTTGATCCATTAAGAACTTGTGTTTTAAAATGTAGTGCATTTGGAAAATCTTCTTTATTTGCCCATAAATATGGTGTTTGAAGATAACCGAGTGTAAACACTTCGTATAACCCATTAGCACTATATGGATCACTTATTATTTCTTCGATTGATTCTAAGATTATAGTAGCTTCTTTTACTAATTCATCTGTTTTAGATTGAATATCATCTTCATACTGGCTAAGGAAATTTGGATTCAATAATTTGTACTTACGATAATAATCGATTGCGGCTAATGTGATTTGAACGCTTTCATTTATAACTTTTGGATTTGCTAAAAACAAGGCTTCACTATAACTCACAACATGTACTATTTCCGGACTATTAGGCTTATTTGGTTCGATATCATCCATTAACATTGAAACTTGAGCTAATTGAGTTTTAGCGAGTTCTATATCAGGCGCAAAATAATCAAGGCCTGCTCTTGGTTGTAAGTAAACATTAAATGTATCATCAATTAATGGTTGGATTAATTCCAGAATTGCTCGTGCCTTAGCTAAGTCTACAATACCCCATGTATATCGTGGTGTATTTAACATGACTTGTAAGATGAAGTCTCTAACTTCATATTTTTTTGCGGTTCTTGCCGCAAGAACTGCAGAGATAACATAGGTTAAATCATCACTTCCTCTAAATGCAAAATGGTGAGGAATATTAGGTTCAAACGGTTTATTTGTTTTAGCAATGTATTTAAGCGTTTCAATGTGTTCGTTTAAATTTGTTAGTAAGCTATTAGGCCCTCGACCGTCTAATTGATTAAACCACCAGAATGATAATGCATGCCAAGCTATATTAATACTTTCTTCATGAATTTTAGCTAATTCTGGTACGTTCTTAGTTCCAGAATAGGTTCTAAGCAACAAAGGCCTAGAAGCGTCAAATATCCTTTGATATTCTTCTTTGGTTTGAATCGGTACACCTCCACCATTGGATAAACCTTCCCAATCTTCATTGAAATTAGATTGAGTTAATTGAGATGAACCTATAGATACAATATCAAGTAAGTTACTTTGAGCTAATTCACTACACCATTCTTCGAATAGTTTAACTGCTTCTTCTCTATTCGATAAGTAGGGACCTACATGTACACGCGTAAGTGGTAAATTTGTCTTTGATTGATTACTTCTTATTCTATAGACTAATTTATCTTTGTTTGTCCCAAAATCTTGGTATCCACCTTTATCTGGGGAAATATATTTTAAATGATCTTTTGAATCGCTAAATTCTTGGGCTATTTTATTTAAGCTTTCATCATATTTAGAACCTTCTAGTAAGATTTTTGGAATTTCAGTATCTTGTAGACCTAATTTTATTAATGTTTCATAAGCACTTTCAGAACCGATAAAGCACTTTACTAATTCATTATGTTGTTTTTCTATAAGTTTACAGCTTTCAGGAAGTCCAGCAAAAAAACACTGTTCGATAGTTCCTCCATCTACTTTGTTTAAATGATTATCCTTTATTATTTGTATTAAGGTACTTACTATTTCACTTGCATCATAATGATCTAAACGATAGGAAAAACCTAAATGACTAATTTGATTATTTTTTATCCAATTAACGATGATTTCTTGATTATCAAGGTTTTTAATATCTCGTAAAGCGATTTCGATTTCTTTAGGTCCTACACAGACAAACTGATTACATTCTTCGAGTTGTCCTTTTATAGCATTAATTCCCAATGTATGAGCGTCAAGTGAAGATTTTAGAAGACCATATCGTTTCATTACTTGTTTCCTTTCGGTTTATATTGTTCAAAAAAATCAGATACATCGTTTCGTCCTATTTCTTTAAAATCTATACCATATAAAGTATTTGCCATATCGAGTACAAGCTGTAGATACTTGTGAGGTGTTCCTGCTAGTTTCGCTAGTTCTAACATAGGAACAATTCCAGTTGGAATATCCTCATAGATATAGCGTGTTGTAACATCGGTTGGAGAACCTATTTCTTCGTATTGAGTAGTGTGTTGTAAGGAGGAGTATAAGTTGATGCCTTCACTACCATAAACATCCTCTAGCCATTGTTTTACATCACTCATGGGGCATTCAAAGTAATTTGCGAGTGCAAGTCTTTCTTTGTCTAGCTTTTCAAGGAATTTAGCCACCATAGGTGTAATTCCTTCTTTGTAGTGACTATAACTTTCACCGCTTTCAATGCGAGTTAAATTCATTAGCGCTGGAAAAGGGTGGAAAATCATTCCTATGTTTGATAATGAAGTAAATAATATTGATTTTTCCATCTTTATCATTGAGAAAGTATGGATTAATTCATCATAAATAATCTTGCTGTGTTGTTGGTTTAATGCTGCAACATGTAGTACTTTTTTACGTGAGAAGATTTGACTAATACCAGGTCTTATCTTTCTAGAAGTTAAAACAAATGTATCTGTTTCACCAATTGGAATATCAAGATTAAAACCAGTTGCCTTTAAGTATCTTTCAAACATAAAAGCACCAAGTGTTCGTCCAGGGTTTATAACTACTTTATGATGTGCTTGTAAAAAAGGTGCCATTTGTTGAGCGATATCTTGATGTGCATGTGCAGGGATACAAATCATAATAATTTCTGATTCATCAAGTGCTAATTTAAGATTTGATGTAGCTTTTATATCACTAACCATTACATTGATCATGCCTTGTATTTCAATCCCACCATAGGCATTTATTTGGTCAATGACCATTTTTGTACGATTATATAGAATTGTAGGATTACCAAGATATTGTAGATAAGCAGCTAATGCTTGTCCACCATGTCCAGCCCCAATTACGCAGTATTTTTTGCTTATTCGTTTAGTCATAGATTCTCCTTTAATTTAACTACTTTGGCATCATAATAACATTCGAAATAGATTAAATAGCCTTTTAGCTTAAAAATTTCGTTAAATATTCACATTCTAATTTTGAAATTTAATCATTTATTTTATTAAATTTATAAGAAATTTATCGAATTTTTAAATATACAATCGATATTGATCATCAAATAAGGTAAACTAAAATAGTATGAAAATTAGTCTAACTAACGATAGAATAGGAAAATTATGCAATTAGCACAATTAGTATTTAATCAAGTTGCGATAATGTTAGTCCTTATATTCTGTGGATATTTTGCAGTAAAAAAAGGCTACTTAAGTAAGCAGGGAAGTAAAGATTTAGGGAATATATTACTCTATATCATTACGCCAGCAGTAATAATACAAGCATTTAGGATGGAATATTCAAATGAGAGAACGTTTAATCTATTAATCTCTGCGGGATTAGCTTTTATCGCGATTTTAATATCAATTATTGTAGCTCATATTTTTTATCGCAAGAATGGTGTCCTGAATTTTGGGGTTTCATTTTCTAATGCGGTTTTTATGGGAATACCCTTAATTTACAATACGCTTGGATCTGAAGCGGTCTTTTATGCATTAGCATTCGTTATCTTTACTGCAATTGGTCAATGGACCTATGGGATTATGGTTATTACGCATGATAAATCAGTAATCTCTTTAAAGAATATAATAAAGAATCCAATTATTTATTATGTTTTAATTGGTTTATTCTTGTATTTTACTCAATTACAGCTGCCAGTAATTTTAACGCAAACAATAGCATATTTGGTTCCATTGAATACACCAGTCCCAATGTTTATGATTGGTGGGTTTATAGCAGGATTACCATTTAAATCAATATTTAATCAATTTCATATTTATATCGCTAGTTTGGTAAGACTAATACTTGTACCTATAATTGTGATGTTTGTACTAAAGCTTATTCCTTCAATATCTAAAGATTTTGAAACAATGAAAATGGCTGTACTCTTAGTCGCTAGTACACCAGTTGGAGCGAATGTCGCTATTTTTGCGCAACAGTTTAATCAAGATGTAAAAGAATCTGCTCAAGTTGTTAGTTTATCTACACTGTTATCTGTTATTACGATACCGCTGATAATATTACTAAATAGTCTTATTTAGTAAAATATAAATGATGAAAAGGAGAAAATATGGATAAACATCATGATGCGATTTTGGATAGAAGACTAGAAAAGGCGATTATTAATTTAAAAAACCATAAGTTTGATGTCAGCGTATGTAACTCTAAGGATGAAGTAATTCCATTACTAACTAGTTTAATTGAAAAGGGATCTTCTGCGGCAGTAGGAGGTTCAATGACATTGAATGAAACAAACGTACTAGCTTGGTTAAGATCAGGTCATGTCAATTTTCTAGATCGTTATGATCCTGAATGTGATGTTACACATGTTTTTCATGAATCATTTAATGTAGATGCGTATATTACATCAAGTAACGCGGTTACAGTGAACGGTGAGTTAGTTAATACAGATGGTAATGGAAATCGTGTTGCGGCAATGATATATGGTCCTAAAAAAGTATATGTAATTGTTGGTATTAATAAACTTGTATCTAATATCGATGAAGCTCAACGTCGAATTGAATTATATGCTGCTCCGATGAATTGTGAACGTTTAAATAAGGATACTCCATGTCGCAAAGTAGGCGATTGTGTTAACTGTAATGTGCCTGAAAGAATATGTAGTGTTAATGTAATAATCAACAGAAGTAATACACTAAATCGAATTCATATCATCTTTGTAAAAGAAGACTTAGGGTATTAATTGTTTACATTATTAAACAAATGATAGCGTTTTCTTATATAATGTAAATGTCATGACTATTAAACATGACTAGAATGGGGTTTATCTTGATCGAGCTAAAGAATTTAGTTAAACATTATACCAGTAGAAAAGGTGTTGTCACAAAGGCATTAAATGATTTAAGTATTTCTTTTCCAAGTAAAGGTTTGGTTTTTATTCTTGGTAAAAGTGGAAGTGGTAAATCTACCTTAATGAATATATTAGGGGGGCTAGATATTGCGGATTCAGGCGAGTTTATTATTGAAGGAAAAAATATTGAAGGATTAAGCCAAACAGAGCTTGATCATTATCGTAATTCACATGTTGGATTTGTTTTTCAAGATTTTAATATAATTGAAACGTTTACAATATATCAAAATATCGGCTTAGCACTTGAATTGCAAGGCCAAAAAGCAGACAAGAAACGTATTGACGAGATGTTGGATTTCGTTGGTTTGAAGGGATATGGCAAACGAAGAGGTAATGAAGTTTCTGGAGGTCAGAAACAACGCATTGCGGTTGCGCGAGCTTTAATAAAGAATCCTAGAATTATACTTGCGGATGAACCTACTGGAAATCTAGATAGTAAGACAAGTGATCAAATTATGCATTTACTTAAAAAAGTATCTGAGAATAATTTGGTAATTGTGGTATCACATGATCCCGATGAAGCAGAAGTATATGCTGATCGTCTTATTCGTATTAAAGATGGTAAATTAGCTGAAGATACTGGTAATACAAATACTATTTTTGAACCTAGACCTTTTGAAATGGTTCATAATCATCTTGGCTTTCTTGCTAGTCTTAAATATGGATTAAACAGTATAGGGAAAAATAAAGGACAAATGTTTATAACGGCATTTGTTATTTCGATTTCCTTATTGTTTGCGAATTTATTAGGTTCTTATTTAACATTCTTGTTTAATCCAAACCCAATATTGACTCAAATGCTTGGAAAAGAAGGATTAGATTATATTATGAATGATTTACAGGGCTATCTATCGGTTAGTAGCACTAGAGATATTTTAATCGCGATGTATATCATTCTTGTATCAGTTTCATATGTATTCTTGTCAATGAGTATTACAAGAAGACGTAAACAAATTGGTATTTTTAAAGCCTTAGGTGGGAATACAAATGATATTTTACGAATATTTATCTGGGAAGGTATGGTTTTAGCCTTATTTACCTGGATTTTTTCTACATATCTTGGCTATGCTTATGTTCTTGATACAAATATAAAATTCTTTATGGGAATGGATTTATTAGAAACCAATTGGATTCAAATTGGCTTTAACTTTGTACTATTGCTTATTGTGATGTTGGGCTTTATTATCCTTATGGTATTAAATACACTTAAAAATAACTCTGTTATTTCGATATTAAAGAAGTAGGTAAAAAAATGATAGAAATTAGCAATGTAAATAAAAAATACCATAGTAAAGCAAATGAAGAAGTCATTGCGATCGATGGTATAAATCTAAAGTTTAATCATAATGGTTTAGTATTCATTTTAGGTAAGAGTGGAAGTGGTAAGTCAACGTTTTTAAATATATTAGGTGGTTTAGATTCTGCTAATACGAGTAGAATTCTAATTAACAATAAAAAGTTGAATCGTTTTGATGAAACTACATGTTCGGAATATCGAAATACATATATTGGTTTTGTGTTTCAAGAGTATAATCTTTTAGATGATTTGAATGTATATGATAATATTGCGCTTGCACTTCAAATGCAGAATCGTGTTGTAGATCGTGAGACTGTCTTAAATATACTAAAAGATGTTGATTTAGAAGGATTAGAAGAACGTGAGTTAGATGAATTATCAGGTGGTCAAAAACAAAGAGTTGCGATTGCTCGTGCACTTGTTAAAAAACCTGAGATTATCTTAGCGGATGAACCTACTGGTAATCTTGATAGTGAGACATCAGAACAAGTATTTGAATTATTTAAGAAGATTAGTAAAGATAAATTGATTATCTGCGTGAGTCATGATGCGGAATATGCACATAAATTTGCGGATCGCATTATTGAAATAAGTGATGGGAAAATTATCAGAGATACAAATCCGAATGTTCAAGAAGATAATGTTCAAGCACCTGATATGATTCGACCAGTATTGCCTAAAGAGTTTATCTATCACATGAGTGTGGGGAATATCTTGAATAATAAGTTAAGAATGATTGTAACATCTGTAATCGTCGCATTCCTTATGGCGATTCTTACTGCAGTCTATACAACATTAAATGTATCAAGTACTGTGGATGTTGATTTATTTAAGGCGAGTTCGATGAATCATTTGATGTTACAACCTAGAAATACAGAAACGATGGAATTGAGTCCAAGTCAATTAACTGCCATTCAAAATGTACTGCCTGATTATGGTGCACAGTTATATAAACGAAATGTATTAGTTAAGAATGAACAATTTTTAACTATCTCAAGTTTGCCATTCTCTGAGTTAAATGAAAGTTCATTGAATTCAGAAAATACAAATCTGTTATCTCCGAGTTATATTGATACAATTAGGACTCTGCCACTTAATTTTGTTGAGACAAGCGTTGAAAGTCCTATCTATGAAACTCTTGTAGGGAATAAACCACAAAACAATTCAGAAGTAGCGATTAGTAGTAATCTTGCTGACTTGATGATAACTTCTGGTTTTATAGTTGATAGTGTTAATCTTAAATTCAATACTTATCAAGATATTTTGAATGAAAATACGACTCTATCGATCGATGGTAAAGTATTAAAAGTAGTTGGAATCATTGTTAATAAAATACCAATCCTAGATAATGAAACGATTGCACTTGATACTGTTTATTCTAATATTTATGTTCAAAGAGGTTTCTTAAGCACAACAGAATATACAGTTGTATTAGGTAGTTATGGCATTTATATTACTAATTATGCGAGTCTGCCTGAACTAATGTATGATGTTAAAAATGCTGGATATATTAGTTTAACTCCAGTTTATTCTGACAAATTAGAGAATTTTACGCGCTTTGAGTTATCTTTATTAATCTCAGTAGTTGTACCTTTAATTGGTTATTTAGCACTGGTCTTCTTAGCAAACTATATTTCATCAAGTATCATTTATCGTAAGAAACAAATAGGTATTCTAAGAGCTATGGGTAACTTTATTAGTAATGTAGAACATGTATTCAGATTAGAAGCTATTATTGTTGGAGTAATTATTATGGTATTGGCTTACTTCTTAACTCCTTATTTTGTAAATATTATGAATTTTGCCTATATGGTTCACTTTAGTGATAGTTTTATCTCGTTTTATCATTATGCGATTTTTAGCCCTGGATTGAGTAATATTGTAGAAATATTCTTGTTATTAGCTGTATTAATAACAATGTTGACCTTTACCTTAACGCATAATATAAATCTAATTGATCCTGTAGATGTAATAAATGGAAGATAGAAATAGTCGCTAATAAGCGACTATTTTTTTATGATTATATTTTGATAAGGATAGGGTATTTCTATACCTTCTGAATCAAATCTTTTCTTTATATTCTCTCTAAGATCCGCAAGTAGATCAAATGCATCTCCACTTGTTTTAGCCCAGATTGACATTCTCAACTCTACTGAACTCTCAGATAAATTAGATACGATTACTTTTAATTGAGGTGTTTCTTCTTTAATTTCTTTTTTAGTTCTTTGATCAATAAGTAATGGATTTTTAAACGCTTCATCAATCATGATTTGTTTTGCCTTATCTAAATTAGAATTATAAGCAATTGATATTGTAAATGCTCTACATGCAGTTTTATCAATAATATCTCTATTTTCAATAATGGCTTTATTAATGATACTATTAGGAACTATGATTCGATTATTTTCTATCGTACGAATAACTGTGTGTCTAAGTGTAATATCTTCAACAGTTCCTGTAATTTTTTCGTTCGCAAGGGTAACTAAGTGACCTACTGTGAAAGGTCTAAAAAAGGAGATAAAGAAACCTGAAATAATATTAGAGAAAGCTTCTTGGGCCGCAAAGCCTATTATCAATACCATTACACCTGAACTTGCTAATACAGATAAAGTAAGTTCACTTAATGGAATGATTTGTATTGATATTCCAAATCCTAAAAGAGTATAAATAATCGTGTTAAATATTTTTTGAATAAACGCAAAATTTGATTCGTTAAGCTTGTTTTTAACTAAAAATCGATTTAGTACTTTTTTTATAACTAAGCGTAATATCCAAGTGCTTATCCACATAAAGAAAACTGTAATAAAGAAATTAAATAATCCACCTCTAAAAAAAGCTTCTGTAGACGTATTTATTGATGTATAGATTTGTTCCATATGAAAAGTTTAATGTATTGAGTAAATTTATGCAATTTGAATTATAATAAATAGAGAGGTTTTTATGTTAACAATAGGGTTGATGTCAGGTACATCTTTAGATGGAATTGATACTGTTTTATGTGAAGTAAGTGGTGAATTTAGTGATATAAAAATCAAGCAAATTGATTTTTTTACTGAACCATTTGAAAATAGTTTAAAATCTAGAATTAGACAAATTATAAATAATGAATCAATAAGTACAGAGTTAGTTTGTAGTATTAATTTTGAACTAGGTAAAGCTTATTCCGATGCAGTAAAGAAAATGCTGGATAAACATGATTTAAAAGGAGAGGACATAGAATTTGTCGCAAATCATGGACAAACACTCTATCATTTACCTCAATCTAGAAATAATTTAGTTTCGTCAACTTTACAAATGGGTGAATCGTCAATTATTGCGTATGAAAATAAAGTTAATGTTATTGATAATTTTAGAGTTATGGATATTGCAGCCGGTGGAGAAGGTGCACCACTTGTTCCTTTTAGTGAAAGAATTCTTTATCAAGAGAAGGATAAAATAGTTGCTTTACAAAATATCGGCGGAATAAGTAATGTTACTATTTTAGATAATAATCATGTAATCGCATTTGATTGTGGTCCTGGTAATATGATGATTGATGAAGCGATGAGATACTTCTATCAAAAGGATTATGATAAGAATGGTGATATTGCTTCAAGTTCTATTATTGATCAAGATTTATTCACTGAACTATCTAATCATCCTTATTTAAAAAGAACTCCACCAAAAAGCACTGGTAGAGAAGAATTTGGAGAAAGTTATGTTAAAGAATTAATTCATCGATATTCTTATTTAGAACCTAATTGCATAATTTCTACATTTACAGAATTCTGTGCATATGCAATTCAAGATAGTTATCGTAAATTTTTAAATAGATTACCAGATAAAATGATTGTAGGAGGTGGAGGAGCTTTTAATCTAAGCTTAATGCATCGATTAAGAGCTTATTTGCCTGAAGTTGAAGTATTAACTCAAGAAGATTGTGGCTATTCAAGTGATGCGAAAGAAGCAATTGCTTTTGTACTGTTAGGGTATGCATTTATAAAACAAGTACCGGCAAATATTATAGATGCAACAGGCGCAAAGGACTCGGTTATCTTAGGGAAATTAACACCTAATCCTTTTAAACAAAAATAGTACTTTAAATTATTAGTTAGAATGATACAATAAGTTCAAGTTTTTCACGTGAGGTAAGTCAATGACAATGTTAAAACCAGGTTTATTTATTCCTAAAGATTATAATCATCCGCTTGATATTAGAGAAACTGAACATGCAATAAAGTATATAAAGGATTATTTTGAAAAAGATTTAGCGCTTAAATTAAATTTGACGAGAGTCTCAGCTCCACTATTTGTTCGACCTAAGACGGGTTTGAATGATAATCTAAACGGTGTAGAAAGACCAGTTAAATTTGATTTAAAGAGTGATGTGGAAGACTATGTTGAGATTGTACATTCACTTGCGAAATGGAAACGTAGTGCATTAAAACGGTATGGTTTTCAAATTGGTGAAGGTTTATATACTGATATGAACGCAATTCGTAGAGATGAAGATACTGATAATCTTCATTCTATTTATGTGGATCAATGGGATTGGGAAAAGAGTATTAATCATTTTGATAGAACTGAAGAGACTCTTAAATTAACAGTTAAAACAATCTATCAAGTCATGAAAGATACCGAGGTGTTTATATTTAGGAAATATCGTGTTTTAAAGCCAATACTTCCTGAAGATATTTTCTTTATTACAAGTCAAGAACTTGAAGATAAATATCCTAAGCTAAGCCCTAAGGAAAGGGAAGACGCTATTTGTTTAGAAAAGAAAGCTGTATTTATTATGCAAATAGGTGATTTATTAAAATCTAACCAAAAACACGATGGTAGAGCACCAGATTATGATGATTGGCAATTAAATGGTGATATCCTTGTTTATAATCCTATCTTAAAAAGATCATTCGAACTATCATCTATGGGTATTCGTGTAGATGAAAAGAGTTTATTAGAACAATTAAAAAAATCGAATTGTATTGATCGATTAGAATATCCATTCCATCAAGCTATTTTAAACAAAGAGTTACCTTATTCAATGGGTGGTGGAATAGGTCAATCAAGATTATGTATGTTTTATCTTCAAAAAGCTCATATTGGAGAAGTACAAGCATCCATATGGCCAGAAGATATAGAAGTTCTTTGTGAAACCAATAATATAAAACTATTATAGTAATTTAGGTGTTAAAGTTCGTGGATAGTTATGATCTTTACACCTTTTCCTTTGATTAATTCACATTCTAGTTTATTTGCTGCATCGTCAGTAATTAAATAATCAACTTTATTTAAAGAACTACTAACAAAGCTATGATTATAACCAACTTTTGAACTATCGCTTAAAACAAAAGCTGTACCAGTACATTGTCTTAACATAAGTTCATTGATTGCGACTTCAGCTAAAACAGCTGTAGTAATTCCAGCACTTGAGCTTATACCACTACATCCCATAAAGCATTTATTCGCACTAACTCGCATTAGATTATTATAGGCAAATTCTCCAACCATGGACTCTTTAGGTTCTCTTAGTTCACCACCTGTGAGTAATACGTTGATATTATAATCTTTTTGTACAAAAACAGCGTTTGCGTTATTAGTAATAACATTTACTTTCTTATCTTTAATATACTTAAGGATTAACAGGGCAGTTGAACTTGTGTTAATAAAAATAGTGTCACCATTTTCAACGAACTCTGCTGCTTTACGTGCAATTAGGTTCTTTCGTCTTTCTAGCAAAGTGTCTTTATTATCTTTTTCTCGGAATCCTTCAACGAGGTGAACTCCTCCATAGAATCTTTGAATACAATTACGGTCTTCAAGATATTGAAAATCTCTTCTTATAGTTAGAGCACTAACTTCAAAATGTTCAGATAGATCTTGTGCATTCAAATTAGGATTTTTTTCGAGTAGGGTGATAATGTCTTTTCTTCGTTTTTCAATTAATTTTAATGGACTTTTCATATTTAAATTTTCCTTTATTTATGTTTAACTATTTTTTTACTTGTGAGCTTTTATACTATTTTAACATACAAATTACTAAATATTCATAAAAAATTCATAAAAGTAAAAAATGTAAAAATGATAACACTTACAATTTTTAAATAATCATAAAATATAAAGAATGTTCATATAAATCTATTGTTTTACATTTTGATTAAAGGTAAACTTTGCGTGTAAGTAAGATTTTAAATTAAATAAAGGAGGATATATGGCTAAGGTAAATGAATTAACTCGTGAAGCTTGGATTCTTGGATCATTTCCTGAATGGGGTACATGGTTAAATGAAGAAATCGATGGGGAAGTTGTTGAAAAAGGTAAACTAGCCATGTGGTGGTTGGGTTGTGTCGGTATTTGGTTTAAAACTGAAAACAACACGAATATCGTAATTGATGCATGGTTTGGGAATGGCAAAAGAACTAGAAAAGTACAAGAAATGGCTCCTTTTCACCAAATGAGAAATATGACTGGTGGGAAGTTGTTACAACCAAATCTTCGTGGTAGTCAAATTGTTTATGATCCATATGCTGTAACTACAGTTGATGCAGTTTTGTCTACACATTATCACGCGGATCATATTGATATAAATATGGCAGCAGGTGTTCTACAAAATGTTCAAGCGAAGGTTCCGTTTATTGGACCTAAGAAATCCGTAGAAGTATGGCGTAAATGGGGTGTTCCTGAAGAACAACTTGTTACTGTAAAACCAGGTGATGTTATCAAGATTAAAGATACAGAAATTTGCGTAGTAGATTCCTTCGATCGTACTTGTTTGGTAACTGCAGATGAAGATATCCGTGGTGTGTGTCCAACTGATATGGATGATAAAGCAGTTAACTATATCGTAAAGACACCAGGCGGCAATGTCTATCATTCAGGTGATTCTCATTACTCAATCTATTTTGCTAAACATGGTAAAGATCATAAGATTGATGTTGCATTTGGATCCTATGGCGAAAATCCAGTAGGAAATCAAGACAAAATGACATCAATAGATATTCTAAGAATGGCAGAAGCACTTCAAACTAAAGTAGTTATTCCAATCCACTATGATGTTTGGACAAACTTTAAAGCAGATCCTGCTGAAATATTAATGTTGTTTGATTTCAAAAAATATGTCTTAGATTATAAATTCAAACCTTTTGTTTGGGATGTCGGTGGAAAATTCATTTATCCAGATGATGCGAATAAACGTCAGTTCCACTTCCGTAGAGGATTTGAAGACGCATTTGAAGAAGAACAAAATGTACCATTTAGGTCCATACTCTAATATGCTAAAAGACTTTGTAAAAAATAAGCACACAGCTTATCATCAATCTTTCAAGACTTGGGAAGAAGCTGTACAAGCGAGTTGTGAAGTTTTATTAAAAGATAATACTATTACTCAAGATTACGTTAACTCAGTGATTAAATGTGTAAAAGATTTTGGACCTTATATCGTTATTGCTCCAATGATCGCAATGCCTCATTCTACTGAAGGGGCAGTCGGGGTTAATGATACAAAAATTAGCTTTATGAAGGTTGAAGAACCTGTTCACTTTAAAGAGGATGATCCTACTTATGATGCTAAATTGTTCTTTACATTAGCTTCAATCAACCATGAACAACATTTGAAAAACATCGTTAGTTTATCAGAAATGTTGATGAATGATACGATTGTTGAGGAACTTCTTAAAGCGACATGTGATGAAGATTTGATTAGAATACATGAAACGTATTTATAAGAACTAAGTTCTTAGAAATAGAAAAAAGGAAAAATAGGAAAGGAGATTATGATGGATTTATTATTAAAAGCATGGACGTTTTTCGCTCAGAATATCCTAACAGTACCAGCTTACTTCATTGGTTTAATGACATTAGTAGGTTATATCTTACTAAAGAAGCCTTGGTATGAATCATTTGCTGGATTTATCAAAGCGACAGTAGGTTTCTTAATTTTAGGGGTTGGTTCAGGGGGACTAGTCAGTAATTTTAGACCTATACTTGTTGGATTAAAGGATCGTTTCCAATTATCCGCAATGGTCATTGACCCATATTTCGGTCAAAATGCAGTTACTGCTGGTCTAACAGATTTAGGTCGTTCATTCTCTGCAGTTATGATTCTGTTATTTGTAGCATTTGTATTAAACATTGTATTAGTTGCTTTACGTAAATGGACAAAAATTCGTTCTGTATTTACAACTGGACATGTTCAAATGCAACAAGCTGCTATCGCATTCTGGTTAGTGCTATATGCATTCCCTAGTTTACAAGATACACAATATCTAATCATTATGGGTCTTGTATTAGGTGTTTACTGGGCAGTTGGTTCAAATCTTACAGTTGAATACACTCAAGATTTAACTGAAGGTGCTGGATTCTGTGTTGCTCATCAACAAATGTTCGGTATTGCTTTATTCTCTGAATTATCAAAAAAATTATTCGGTGGTAAAAACTCTACTTCAAAACGTTTAGAAGATCTTGAATTACCAGGTTTCTTATCAATCTTTAATGAAAACATGGTAGCGACTTCAGTATTAATGACTTTATTCTTTGGAATTATTTTGTTAGTATTAGGTCAACCATACTTAATTGAAGCTAAGTTCTTAGCAGAAGGAAAATCATTCTTCTTCTACATTCTTACTACTTCATTAAATTTCGCAGTTTATTTAGCAATTCTACAATTAGGTGTTCGTACATTCGTTACTGAATTAACTAATTCATTCCAAGGTATCTCACAACGTTTATTACCAGGTGCAGTACCAGGTATCGACTGTGCAGCTGTTTACGGTTTCGGTTCTCCTAATGCAGTTACAATCGGATTCTTATTCGGTGCTTTAGGTCAATTCTTAGCTATCATCGCATTAATCGTCTTCAAGAGTCCTGTGCTTGTTATCGCTGGATTCGTCCCTGTATTCTTTGACAACGCTACAATCGCAGTATTTGCGAACAACAAAGGTGGTGTAAAAGCTGCTATGTTAATGCCATTTATTGCTGGGTTATTCCAAGTATTTGGATCCGCTTTAATTGCTCATGTTGTAGGATTAGCAGTTTACGGTGGTTACATCGGTATGTTTGACTGGGCTACATTATGGCCAGTGTTTACAATTCTAATGAAATTTGGTGGTTATGCAGGCGTTGCTGTTATCGTTGTTGGTATGTTATTAATTCCACAAATCCAATATGCACGTCATAAAGACACTTATTTCTTAGTTACTGATGATTATGATGCATACGTTAAAAAAGTAAACGAATAAAACAAATGTCGTATAAGACGACATCAGGAGGTAAATTATGAAAGTTGTTGTTTCATGTGCGAACGGTGCTGGTACCAGTTTAATGATGAAGATGAGAGTTGAAAAAGCATTAAAAGAACTTAATGTTCCTGTAACGAAAATTCATCACTGCTCAATCTCAGAAGGAAAAAGTACTGCGACTACTTATGATGTCGTCTTCTGTCCGGCTAACTTCGTATCAATGTTTAAAGATGCTGAAGCAAAAGGAGTCATTATCATTGGGATGAGAAATGTACTATCTGATGTTGAGGCAAAAGAAAAAATAATTGCTAGTGGTATAATCGAGAAGTTTTGTGTGTAAAAAATTACCGGGATTCGTCCCGGTATATTTATTAAAGGGGACATTATGGAAATTAGTAAAATTAATTTAGGTGAGTTATATCGCTGTTATAGTACTATGGCTATGAAGTTAGATGGGGAACTTAATTTATTCTTTGCAAGTGAAGAAAAAGGTTATCCATGTTATGCATTTTCAGGTGATCAATTTAGTGAACGAAAAATAGTTTGGGAAAAAGGCGGAGGCACTATGTCTATGATTCCAATCCCAAATAGAAATAACGAATTTTTAGCAATAATGGACTTTTATTTAAAAGAAACACCTAGCGTAGCAAAGCTTGTTTGGTTTAAATACTCTAAAGAAAATGGTTTTACTCAGAAAGATTTATTCTATTTGCCATATTTACACCGTTTTGATCTATATGAATCAAATGGCGACTTGTACTTTATTGGTGCAACAATAGCTGAATTAAAAGAACATAAAGAAGATTGGTCATATCCTGGGAAAATATATGGTGCTAAGTTACCAAAAGATTTGAATGAGAAATTTGAATTAAAAGTAATAAAAGATGGTTTAACTCGTAATCATGGATATTGTAGATCAAAAACTCATATAGGTGGTTATTGCGCATCAGATAATGGTGTATTTAAAATAACAGCTCCAGGGAAATTAAATAATGACTGGTTAGTAGAAAAGATTCTTGATGGCCAGTTTAGTGAAATAGCATTTTCTGACATTAATCATGATGGCGTAGATGAAATGATTACAATTGAACCATTTCATGGGAATAATATTAAAGTTTACCAATTAATTAATAATAAATATGAATCAATTTACACTTATCCTTATGAACTTGATTTTGCGCATACAATCGTTGGAACAACGATTCTTGGTAAAAATTGTTTCATTGGTGGAATTAGACGTGTTAATCCAGATTTATTTATGATAAGTATGGAAGATGGTAAAATAAAAACAACAATCATTGATAAAGGTGTTGGTCCTGCAAATTGCAATATTTATCAAGATGATCATAGAATATTAATCCATTCATCCAATCATACTGAAAATCATGCGGCTGTATATATCGTAAAGGAGTAGTAACATCATGCTAGAAGAACTCAAACAATCAGTATTAGAGGCGAATTTGTGTTTACCAAAGTATGGTTTAGTTGTTTTTACTTGGGGAAATGTTTCCGCAATAGATGAAAGTGGTAAATATGTAGCGATTAAACCTTCTGGAGTTGAGTACGAAAATCTAACACGTGAGGATATCGTGATTGTTGATTTAGAAGGAAATGTGGTGGAAGGTAAACTAAAACCAAGCAGTGATACAGATACTCACTTAGAGTTATATCGTAATTTTCCAGATATTAAAGGTATTGTTCATACTCATTCACGTTGGGCGACTATTTTCGCTCAAGCTAAATTGGGAATTAAACCAATTGGAACGACACATGCGGATTATTTTTTCGGTGAAGTACCTTGCACAAGATTGATGAGTTGTGAAGAAATCGAAAATGATTATGAATTAAACACAGGTAAAGTTATTGTAGAAACATTTAAAAATATTGATCCTTTACATGTACAAGCTGTTCTAGTCGCAAGTCATGGACCTTTCACATGGGGTAAATCCGCAATGGATGCGGTTCATCAAGCGATTGTTTTAGAAGAAGTCGCAATGATGAATTGGCATGCATTTATGATCAATAAAGATCTTGGTTCTATGCAAAATGTTTTATTAAACAAACATTTTTTGAGAAAACATGGGAAGAATGCTTACTATGGTCAAAAATAGTAGTTATAAACTGGGCTGTTATGAAAAGGCAATGCCTAATTCTTTAACGATTAAAGAAAAACTTTCATATGCAAAAAAAGCTGGTTTTGATTTTTTAGAAATTAGTATAGATGAGACAGATGAAAAATTAAATCGTTTAGATTTAAGTGATAAAGATATTAATCAAATCAAGCAGGACATAACTGATGTAGATTTTCCTATCTTAACAATGTGTTTAAGTGGACATCGTAAATATTCACTTGGAAGTCATAATTTAGATACTCAGAAGAAATCACTTGAGATTATGGAAAAAGCATGTGTTTTTGCTCAAAAATTAGGCTTAAGAATTATTCAATTGGCTGGTTATGATGTATATTACGAAGAACATGATGAATATACTCAAAGTACGTTTGAGAGTAATCTACAAAAATGTGTAGATATTGCGTCAAGATACGGCATTTTGCTTGGTTTTGAAACAATGGAAACACCATTTATGGATACAATACAAAAATCGATGAAGTATGTTTCCTCAATCAATTCACCCTATTTAAACGTATATCCTGATCTTGGGAATCTTACTAATGCAAGTAGAATTTATAAAGTTCCAATTGAAAATGATATTGAAACTGGAAAAGGCAAAATTGTTGCGGCACATTTAAAAGAAATTATTGAGGGTCATTATAGAGAAATTCCTTTTGGGACAGGTGATACCTTATATGATGAAGCAATTGGGATGTTAAAAAAACTTAATGTACGTATATATACAGGTGAATTTTGGTATACAGGTAATAGTGAATGGGAAAAAGACTTAGAATTCGCAAATCAATATCTTAGAGATAAATTATCAAGATATTATTAATTCTTTAAGATATAATAAAGAAGTAAATTAGGAGAGAACTATGTTATCAAATCAAGAGCTGGCTCATATCGCAAAGCGTGTTCGAAGAAACATTATCAAAATGGTGTTTAATGCAAAATCAGGCCATATTGGTGGTGCTTTTTCCGCTACTGAAATTGCTGTTTCATTGTATTTTAATGAAATGAATATCACAAAGGATAATTTAACTGATCTTTGTCGTGATAAATTTGTTTTATCAAAAGGACATGCATCCGCATTATTGTTTGCTGTTTTAAGTGAAAAAGGATTCTTACCTGAAGAAGAGTTATTAACATTTAGAAAAATTAACTCACGCTTACAGGGACATCCAAATATGAATTATGTTCAAGGTGTTGATATGTCAACTGGATCATTAGGCCAAGGTCTATCAACAGCTGTTGGTATGGCATTATCTTACAAGATACACAATCAAGATTTTAGAGTTTATTCAGTAGTAGGAGATGGTGAAAGTGAAGAAGGTCAGATCTGGGAAGCTGCTATGTCTGCAGCACATTTCAAATTAGATAATCTTTGTGCTGTTCTCGATATGAATGGTTTACAAATTGATGGTGATGTTACACAAGTAATGAATCCATTTCCACTTGATGAAAAGTTTCTTGCTTTTGGTTGGCATGTGATTAGGGTAGATGGTCATGATTATGATCAATTACATAAGGCATATGCAGAAGCTCGTACAATTAAAGGTAAGCCAACTATGATTATTGCGAGAACAATTAAGGGTAAAGGCGTTAGCTTTATGGAAAATGATTATATGTGGCATGGAGTTGCTCCTAGTCCTGAACAGGCTGAAGCAGCGTTAAAGGAATTGGAGGACTAATCATGGCTAAAATGGCAACACGTGAAGCGTATGGTAAAGCACTCGCTCAATTAATCTTAGAAGATAAAAGAATTGTTGTTCTTGATGCAGATTTAAGTAAATCAACTAAAACAGCTGATGCTAAGGCAGTTTGTCCAGAGCGTCATTATAATGTTGGAATTGCTGAATGTAACATGATGGGAGTCGCTGCAGGTCTAGCTAGTTGTGGAAATACTGTATTTGCGAGTTCATTTGCTATGTTTGCTGCTGGTCGTGCTTATGAACAAGTACGTAATTCTATTGGTTATACTCATTTAAATGTCAAAATATGTGCAACTCATGCAGGTATTACATTAGGTGAAGATGGTGCAAGTCATCAATCCATAGAAGATTTAGCATTAATGCGTTCTATTCCAGGAATGACTGTAATTCAACCATGTGATGATATTGAAACAAAACAAGCTATTCGTGCTATTTCTGAAATGAATGGGCCATGTTATGTTAGATTAGGCCGTTCTGCAGTTAATACTGTAAATGCAGAAGATTATGTATTCCAAATTGGAAAAGGTTCAGTTCTAAGAAAAGGTAAAGATATTACTTTAATTGCGACTGGAATTCTAGTTCAACAAGCACTTATGGCAGCTGATACTTTAAGTGAACAAGGTATCGATGTTTCTGTGATTAATATTCATACAATTAAACCTTTAGATGAAGCATTAATTCTTGAATATGCTAAAAAATCTAAATTAGTTGTTACTTGTGAAGAACATTCAAAATTTGGAGGATTAGGATCTGCAGTTGCAGAGACTTTAAGTAAAAATCATCCAGTAAAAATGGCGATGGTTGCGATTAATGATACATTTGGTGAGAGTGGAACACCAGATGCATTGATAGAAAAATATGGTTTAACCGCTAAAGATATTGTAAAAACAGTATTAGAATCAATTTAACCCTAGAAATAGGGTTTTTTCATACATATAAATAGTTTATTAATTTTAAAAATACACATATAATAGTTAAGATTATTAAATACATTAAGATATTTTTTATCTTAATCCATTCTTAATATAACTTGTGTTAAGATAAAATCGTATTAATCATATAGGAGGAAAGAGTATGAATTTTTTGAAACGAGCATTTCTCAGTTTAGTTAGAAGAAAAGGGAAATCATTAATACTGTTAGTAATAATTTTTATATTAAGTAATGTTATGGCGGGGTCTATTGCGATAGGTCAAGCATCGAATAATGTTGAGAAAACAATTAAGCTACAATTAGGCGCAAATGCGACTGTTGAGCTTGACTGGGAGAAAATGCAAGATTGGACTCAAGAACAATGGGATTCTTTACAGTACATTACTCCAGAAATAGCGGATAGTATTGGAAGTTTATCTTATGTTAAATATTATGATTATAGTTCAGAGGCGTATATCAATTCGAATACACTTACTCAGTATGATCCAAATATGGTAGAAATACCGACTATTAGTTATTTCCCACTAAAAGGTGTTCAATATGCACCTATTCTAGATATTGTTAATGGCAATGCTAGTTTAGTTCAAGGTCGTACATTCAATGAAGCAGAAATAACGAATGCGGATTATGTTGCGTTGATTTCAGACAAAGTAGCAGAACAAAATAATATCTTTGTAGGAGACGTAATTTATCTTCAAAATACATTTAGTATGTGGAAAGAAGATAATACTATGGAAGAATACAAACGTGATATTGCGTTAGAAGTCATTGGAATTTTTACTCCTAAAGTTGAACAATCAGATGAAAATAATGGTGGATGGATTGATTACACTCCATTTAATCGTATCTATGTTCCTAATGGTGTTGTACATGCAGAAAATCGTTGGTTAAATGAACAGTATGCGATTGCATACCCAGATTCAAATATAAAAATTGATCAAGTATACATAACACCTACATTTGTTTTAAACAATCCAGAGGATGTTGAAAGTTTTAGGACTGAAGCTATGAATTTTCTTCCTGATTACTACAAAGTTACTGTCTCTAGTGATGCTTACGACTCTGTAGCAGGGCCAATTAAGTTTATTGGGTCTTTGTCTAATATAATATTGTATGTTGCTATAGGCGCAACTATTCTTATATTAAGTTTAGTTGTAATTCTATTCTTACGTGATCGAAAACATGAATTGGGCATATACTTAGCACTTGGTGAAAGTAAATCTAAGGTCGTCGGTCAAATTCTAATAGAAGTTGTTTCAATAGCATTAATCGCGATTACATTATCATTACTAACTGGTAATTCAATTGCAGAATCAACATCGCAATCGATGATGGATTTAAGAAATGAAATTACTGGAAATACAAATGATGATGGAATGGTATATCGAGATATGGGTTATTATCCTACAAATGGTGTAACTGAAGATGATGTACTTGAAGCATACAAAATAGAGTTTACTTGGGATTATGTATTCATTCTATATGGTGTTGGCATTGGGACTGTTTTATTATCAAGTATTGCTCCAATGATTTATATTTTAAGATTAAAACCAAAGAAAATAATGATGTAAGAGGTGGACCATGGCAATTTTAAAAGCAAATAATCTTAAATACTACTATCAAGATGGTGAGAATATTCGAACTATTTTAAAGGATTTAAGTATAGAGTTTGAAAAAGGAAAGTTTTATACGATATTAGGTCCATCAGGAAGTGGCAAGACTACATTATTATCACTACTAGCAGCACTAGATGAACCTAAAGAAGGTCGAATTTTATATGATGATAAAGATATAAAAACAATCGGTTTCGAGAAGTATAGAAGAAATTGTATTAGTATAGTATTTCAAAGCTATAATTTAGTGCCTTACATGTCAGCAGTTGAAAATGTTATGGTACCTATGGCCATCACTGAAAATGAGATTCCAAAGAATTCAAAGGAAGTAGCTTATAATCTACTGGATTATATTGGAATTACAAAAACTAAAGCTGATCGTATTGTTAATAAATTATCGGGTGGTGAGCAGCAACGTGTTGCGATAGCTCGTTCATTAGCGAGTAATGTAGATGTAATCTTTGCTGATGAACCAACTGGTAATCTTGATTCAGAACTAGAAGATGAAATCATTGAAATTTTCAGAATGTTAGCTCATGAACATAATAAATGTATTATTATGGTAACCCATTCAAAAGAAATAGCTGACAAATCTGACGTTTCATTTCAGTTAAGAAAAGGAGTGTTGTTACAAAATGAGTGATTTCTTAAATAAATTCTCAAAACAAGACTACAAAGAGAATAAAGAAGAACCTAAGAAAAAAGAAGAAGTAAAAAAAGATTCAAGTGAATCTGTTTCAAAAAATATTGAAGTTATTAAAACTGAAAAAGAGAATGTTAAACAAGAACTAAAAATGACTGAAAGAGTGGTAAGTAAACCTCGTGCTTCTCATCAAGAACCTGAGGAAGTTCATATTGACCCTAGTTACAGACGTAATCAAAGGAATAAATGGATTATTGGAGCTGTATCTGTTGTGCTATTATTCGCTATTTCTTTCGGTGCTTACTATTTACTAAATCAAGTACAAATTCCTGATTATTTAATTAAACCTTTTTCGGAATTAAAAACATGGGCATCAAGAAACAATGTAGTACTTGAAACAGATTTTCAATTTTCGTTAGACGTTTCAAAAGATTATATTATTGAAATGGATCCTTTAGTAAATTCAAACATACAAAAAGGTTCCATTCTTAGAGTTATCGTTAGTAGTGGTGCTGATCCAGATGAATTAATTCCTGTTCCAGATTTTACAGGTAATTCATACAGCCAAATTCAAGAATGGTTAAGTAGTAATAAGATTAATAATTTAAGAATAACGTATGAGGACAATGAAGAAATCCCAGTAAATGAATTTGTTAAAATACTATTTAATGATAAATCAATTACTAGTGATACCTATACAAGAAAAGATTATGGTTTGATTTATATTTCTAATGGACCTGTTGTCTATGAAAAGAATATAGAAGTACCAGATTGGACAACTACCAATGCGAATGTAGGAGTTGTTGAGGCTTGGGGATTAGAGAAAGATGTAACAATTATTGTTAAACTCGTTAATTCTTCCACAGTACCAATGAATGGGGTAATCAATCAAAGTATTTCACCTAAATCGATGATTTCAAAGAAGTCTACAATTACTGTTTCAGTTTCATTGGGACAAGTTGTAGTTGTTCCTGATTTCTCAAAAATGACAAGTGAAGAAGCAAAAGCAGTGAATTTAAACAATGCGATAGTTAAGTATATTGACATGTATCAACCAAAAAATGGTGCAACCTTCGGAAGTTATATTTGGCAAGATGTAAAAGCAGGCACAAATGTAAATCAAAGTAGCACAACTAAATTAGTTGTTACTGTATATTTCTCCAAAGGTCAACCTTATTTGAACTCAATGGTTGATTCGTCTGAATCTATGATACCTGCAACAATGTATGATTTAAACTTAGATTCCGCGAACTTTACATACACTATTAACTATGTGAACTCTTTATCGGAAAAAGGTAAAATTGTATCAATGACTCCTAGTAATCAGTTTGTTGATCCAGGTCAACATATTGTATTTGAGGTTTCTAACGGCATTGCTCCGTAAGTTTATTTAAATATTACAAAAACACCTTTGACTATTCAAAGGTGTTTTATTTTATCGTATTTGTCCATTACCGTAAATTAAGTATTTATAACTGGTTAACTCTTTTAATCCCATAGGACCTCTAGCATGTAGTTTTTGTGTACTTATACCAATTTCAGCTTCAAACCCAAACTCATATCCATCTGTAAATCGAGTAGATGCATTATGATATAATGCTGCAGAATCTATTTCATTCATAAATCTTGATGCATTAGTTTGATTTTTGGTAATAATTGATTCTGAGTGATGAGTAGAGTATTTTTGGATATGAAGAAGTGCTTCATCAAAATCACTTACTATTTTAACTGCTAGAATTAAATCTAAATATTCAGTTTCCCAATCATACTCATTCGCAAGTTTTAACTCAGGATACATATCTTTAATATCATTTGATACTCTTAACTCAACATGATTTTCAAGCAGTGCAGGAAACAAAGTTTTTGATAGTTCATTAACGACATCTTTATGGATTAATACTGTTTCTACAGCGTTACAAACTGCTGGTCTTTGTATTTTTGCGTTTAAGATGATTGATTTTGCCATAGATAAATCAGCACTTGAATCTACATATATATGACAATTACCAACACCTGTTTCAATGACAGGAATAGTAGAATTCTCCAATACACTCTTTATTAGTGATGCGGATCCTCTTGGAATTAATACATCAATGAATTCATGCATATGCATTAACTCAAGAGCATATTTACGATCGGTATCTTCTATAATTTGTACTACATCCTGACTAACATTGTTTTGAACTAATGCTCGTTTTATTAATGATACTAAGTATAAATTAGTCTTTATAGCTTCTTTACCACCACGTAGTACAACACTATTTCCTGTTTTTATACAAAGAATGCTTGCATCAATTGTTACATTAGGTCGTGATTCGTAAATAATTGCGATTACTCCAAGAGGGACTCTTTTCTTATGAATTTCTAATCCATTAGGTCTAATAAATGTTTCTATTATTTCACCGATTGGATCTTCTAGTTGAATAACTTCTAAAACAGATCGTGATAGAGCTTCAATGCGTTTTATATCTAAACTAAGACGATCGATTTGTGAATTTGTATAGCCCATTTCTTTTGCGGCTTTAACATCAAGTATATTATTCTCTAGAATTTCTTCTTGATGTTCAACGATTAAATTGGATAAAGTTTGTAGAATCCTATTCTTTTCTTGATTTGTACAAAGTTGAAAAGACTTTGAAGCTTCTTTACATAATTTTGATTTGATATAGACTTCAGACGTTTTATTTACTGTGAAAGAGTGTTCCAACTTGTTCTCCTTTCAATATTTGGTAAAGAATTTGTGGTGATTTCCCATGTGCAATTATCATATCAATATTTGAATTTAAACATATTTTGGCTGCATTTATCTTTGTTGCCATACCGCCAGTTCCTTTATTGCTTAAAACACCTTTGGCGGAATTTACTACATCATCACTGACTTCGAATATTTCGCTTAATAGTTTTGCGTTCTTATTTAAATTAGGATCATCATCATAAAATCCATCAATATCTGATAAAAGTATTAATAAGTCAGCGTTTATTAAAGTAGAAACAATCGCAGATAGTGTATCATTATCACCAAAAGTGTGGTTATCCTGGAATTCTAATTCTTCGGTTGCGACTGAATCATTTTCATTTACTATCGGTATAATACCTTTCTCAAGCAATGTTTCAAAAGTATTAATTACATTTATTCGTGAACGTTCATGTTCAATAACATCTTTTGTAAGAAGTATTTGTCCTACTATATGACCATATTCTGAAAAGAATTTGCTATAAAGATGCATAAGTTCAGATTGTCCAACAGCTGCAGCTGCTTGTCGTTCACGTACATTTTTGGGGCGTTCTGTTAGTTTTAGTTTACCCATCCCAACTCCAACTGCCCCTGATGTAACAAGTATAATTTCGAATCCTTGATTCATTAAATCTGAAAGAACTTCAGATAGTTTATCAACTCGTGCTAAATTAATTTTTCCGTTTTCATGGGTTAATGTACTTGTTCCTACTTTTACTACAATTCTTTTTGCGTCTTTAATTTTTTCTCTCATATTTAAACCTTTTTAAAATTATACACGAAACAGATAATAAAAACACTCTGGTTTTTTGAGTGTTGATTAGATTTATATTGAGTTATGTCTACATAAATTAACAAAGCCATTAAAGAGTTCTTGAAACTCATTGATAGAACACATACGTTCAGGATGCCATTGGACAGCAATTATATGTTCAGATTCAATAGCTTCAATTATTCCATCATCACTTAGAGCACTTACTTTAAACTTTGACGCTAGTTTATCAATACATTGGTGATGATATGTATTTACTTCTATCGTAGGTTTTAAATAATTAATTAAGTTTGTATTCATTAGAATATTAACATTATGACCATTTAATGGTTTTTTATGAATATGACTGTAGGAATGTTCTTGTGAATTTAAAGTTTGTTGATTAATATCCTGAATCAATGTTCCTCCATATGCAACATTTAATATTTGTAATCCTCGACAAATTCCAAATATCGGTTTATCTAATTTATCCATAATTTCAATCGCATCTAAATCTAACTGTTCGATTGAATCATCAATTGGATAGGAGTATAAATTCTCTTGCGAGTAAAGCTTTGGATTTACATCATCGCCACCTGGAATAACTAATCCATCACATCGATTTAATTCATTAAACAAAGATTCCTTATTTTGAGGGAGTAATAATACAATATCTGCATTTGCGTTTTTTAAAGCATTTACATACTCAATATTCACTGTGAATCTTTGATCATTTATTCTCGTTAGAAGGGCTATTTTTGGTTTCATGATTTTATTATATCGAAGTTTTATATTCATGCATATTATTTCGTTAAATTGTGTAAATAGTGTTAAAATAACTTTACCGAATATTAAATATAAACATGATAAGATAATAAAAAAGGAGTAATTATGCGATTAGGTGTAATAGACTTAGGTTCAAATACCATTCGACTCGTTGTTTACCAATGGGATGGAGTGAGATTAGACAAGTTATATAATATAAAACATCAAACTCAAAACATTAAATATGTAAGGAATGCGCAAATGAGTCGCGAAGGACTTGATTCTATTGTTCTTACAGTTAAAGAGTTGATGGTTGTTGCTCGTGCTTATGATGTAGAAAAGTTGAATATATTTGCGACCGCATCGCTTAGAAATATTAAAAATTCAGTTGAAGCAGTTTCTTATATTCAAAATGAAATTGATTATCCTTTAGATCTACTTGATGGAAATGAAGAGAGTCTTTTTGGTTTTGAAGGAATGCGTCGAACAGTTAATTTACCAATGGAAGGTATTAGTATAGATATTGGTGGAGCATCTACAGAGATAACATACTTTAAAAACAACAAAGCTGTTTATATGGGTTCATTACCGATGGGTAGTTTAAATTTATTCATTCAGCATGTTCATAATGTGCTCCCTACAGAGTCAGAACAATTTTTAATGCGACTTGATATCAAGAATCATTTAGAATCTTTAGTTTGGTTGAAAACAATTAAGGTTGACACCATAATTGGAATAGGTGGTTCAGCTAGAGCAATCATGCGTTTACATCAAGCAAAGTACAATATCAATACCTCAATTTATGATATGCAACTGAGTTCTAAGTTAATAAGTGGATATGCTAATTTCATAGCAAACCAAAAGGATGAGGAAACACGTTTAATTCTAAAGGCTATTCCTGATCGCATATCTACAGTTATTCCAGGAGCAATAATAGTTGATGAAATCATGAAGCTTGTTTCTGCAGAAAACTATATGTTATCTTTATATGGCGTTAGAGAAGGGTATTTGTTTAATCGTATATTATCAAGCGATTCAAATAATTAGAAAGATTAAAATGAAAACTATATTTTTAGATGTTGATGGAACATTAGTTGCGGATAAAGGTACAGTACCAGAGTCCGCAATTTTAGCAATTAAGCAAGCGCAGAAGAATAATCATAAAATCGTTTTATGTACAGGTAGAGCTATGGCTGAAATCTATCAGCCAATACTTGATATTGGTTTTGATGGAATTATTGCATGTGGTGGGAATTACGTCGAAACTGGTCAAGAAGTATTGCATAATCAAGCTTTTTCAAATGAAGAGCTAAAAGAACTATACACATATTTTAATAATCATAATATCGATTTTTATGCAGAGGCTAATTCTGGTATTTATGCAAGCGAAGGTTGTATTCGATATTTAGATGAATTAGGGAATCGGATTGAAAGTGAATTAATAAAACAATCATTAAAACATTTTAAAGACCATTTGATTTCAAATGTGGATTTATATCGAAATGATATTAATAAAATTTCGTTTCTAGGATCTGATCATCCATTTACTCAAATTGAGCAAGATTTTAGTTCTAAATATGAATTGTTTGATTTAGTTGTTCCAGTATTTGGTGAAAATAGTGGTGAAATATCCATAAAAGGGACAGATAAAGTAACTGGAATTAAACTAATTATGGAGCACTTTAATTGTGATCATAATCATACTATTGCGATCGGTGATGGTAATAATGACATAAGTATGTTAAGTTATGTTAATTTTGGAATAGCAATGGGAAATGCGACAGATCGTTTAAAAGAGGTTGCTGATTATATTACAGATGATGTGAATCAGCATGGTTTAGCTAAAGCATTTGATTATCTAGCATTATGCTAAGGAGGAAATATGGAATTCTTTACATTATCGAATGGAGTTAAAATACCTGCATTAGGTTTTGGTACTTGGCAGGTAAAAGGAGAAGATTGTTATAATGCAGTGACTGAAGCATTAAAAGTCGGCTATCGACACATTGATACTGCATGGATTTATAGAAATGAAAAAGAAGTTGGTCGAGCAATACAAGATAGTGGAATAAAACGTGATGAATTATTTATCACAACTAAATGTTGGAATGATCATAGAGGTTATGACAAAACAATGAATGCATTTAAAGAATCTTGTTCTAATCTTAAACTCGATTACCTCGATTTATACTTATTACATTGGCCTAAAGACTTAGATAAAGAAAGTTGGAGAGCTCTTGAAGAACTTTATGATTCAGGTAAAATTCGAGCGATAGGAGTCAGTAACTATCACCAACACCATTTAGAAGATTTATATACGACTGCTAGAATTAAACCAATGGTTGATCAGGTAGAATTTCATCCAAAACTTACTCAAGTTGCGTTGAGAGAGTTCTTAAAAAATGAGAATATAATGATGGAATCTTATAGTCCACTGATGCGTGGAGGAATTGTAGATATTCCATTACTACAAGAATTATCAAAAAAATATAATAAGTCCATTTCTCAAATCGTATTAAGATGGAATATTCAAAAGGGAATTGTTGTATTACCTAAATCAGTAACTCCATCTAGAATTAAAGAAAACTTTGAGATATTTAACTTTGATATAGATAATGATGACATTAAAGCGATTGATGCGCTTAATGAAAACTTCCGTACAGGTGCAGATCCTGATAATTTTGATTTTTAAAAGCCGACTACTCGGCTTTTTTAGTGTTCGTGGTGACGATGCATATTAATATCGCTGAAGTCATACAGTTCAAGTGTTCGTTTTATTGAACGATTGATATCTGGAGCATTTTCTTTATCTACTTTTGTTTTAACTTTTTGAGAGTTATCGTACACAGATGGGCCATTTGTACAACCACCTTTACAAGACATACCTTCACATAAGTTTGAAGGATATT
>Ga0209467_1000836_pt1 | contig 33548 bp, 29 predicted proteins | sample Higcelwee11metaG_FD_187175 | JGI IMG/M metagenome (GOLD analysis project Ga0209467, IMG submission 187175) | Freshwater pond sediment microbial communities from the University of Edinburgh, under environmental carbon perturbations - High... | ecosystem: Environmental > Aquatic > Freshwater >... | reverse complement strand
ACGGGGACCCCCTTCGTGCCGGAGCCGAGCAGCGCATAGCGTGGCGTCTTGCCCTGTTGACCGCTGTTTCATCTCCATCTCCATTCCCTCATTGTCGCCGCTTATCAAAAAAGTGCTGAGCAGTTACTTTTCTGAATTATACCGCCGCCCATCAGAAACCATGTGCGCCCCCTCAGCTGTGTGTGGGGCGTGAATCATGAACAGATAATGGGACAAAGGGTATCTGCGGTTTCAGCCCCCGAAGTGGGGGGCATTGAGGATCGACACAGGGCATAGGTTCAAGAAGAAGGCGAAGTGGGGGACGTTCGCATTGGGATGCTCACAAAAATAAAAATTTTCCCCGAGGATGGCCTACCCTCCCCATATTCAGCGAGAACGAACGGAAAATCTTAATAGTCAGATTTTCAGAAGCCGACAGTGAACACCAAAAACATGAAAGTGACGCCCGCTACTTTCGTTTGACAGGCGCTGGTTGGCACACAACCTGCTAGGGCACAATTTCCATGGCGTGACGGGGTGTGTCATTCCTTATGCGTTTTTGGCATGGTTCCCCTCCCACGTCAATGCCCATCGACACAGACAGTCACGATACGCCTTCGAGGAACTGGGTGATGCCCCTTCTCGCTCGGCGCTACTGCCTCCGCCAAGGTCAGTGGATCATTTTGGATTTTTCCCCAAGGGGGTTATTGTTGGGAGAACAATAACCGGGCATAGGAAAGGGCATCGATCGATGGACATGGCGAAGACGGGGAACACCAACCATACGGGGGCGGATGAGGGAGACGGCGTTGCTGGAGTTTCTTCCACAAGTACCCACAATGCCATGATCCATGCGCCAACCCCGGCACTGGCGATCCGGCAAACGTCGCTCGCCGAAAGAGGGGTCAAGGAGCTTCCCGCTGTCAGGATTGACGACCACCAAGTCAAAACTCTTTGCGCAGACCTATCTGCCTATGACTTCGATGACCGTGCCAGGGCGCTTGAGGTGATCGCCACCCTCGCGCCAAGCATCAAACGATCCAGACGGCACCTCGATTCGCTTGTTCTTCCGTTGATCGACAACCTCCACCATTACTACGGCCCTAACGCCACGGTCGAACACTACTTTGACATGGAGCTTGGTTGCCATGGCGAGAACTACCCCCCGGATGCCAACTACCTCCAGCTCCTCCTAACCGCCCTGGAGGCGTTGTCCGGCCCCTCTCAAAGCCCCTATGCGGCCGTGCTGGATTCGCTTCTCTATGCGGCCCCTGCGGCGCAAATCGTCGCAGTGGAATGGGTCGGCACTCATCGACTTGCCGGTGACGACAACCGCATGGTTGTCGACTATGTCCAAGATGCCCTCGCGTCGCTTCGGCAGCTCTGTCCATTGCGTTTGGCATTGCTGTACGCCGACGCCTTGCTCCATGACAATGCCGAAGAGTTCATCCACTTCCTCTCGGCGGATGTCATCTCCGGCGACGCCTCGAATGACACCAAGACGGCAGCAAGACGGTATCTGGACAAATTCAGGCTCCCTTATGCCCACAGTAATCATGGAGATGAAACCAATGAAAGGTGACAATATGACCGGCAGTCTATTACGGCAACAAACCCCGGAGGAGCTTGAGTTGGAACTGAAGCAAGCCGAGCTTCTGGCGCTCGAAGCAGAATTTGCGGAAAAGGAGCTTACGCATGCGACCATGTTGGGGGAACTTCGCCACTTCGAGCAGCGCTACTTCGGCAAAGTCGGAACCCTGTACGCCACGCTCGACGAACTGGAGGCGAAGATCGCAGAGCTGGTGGCGGCTCGGCACCCCAACAACAAGCGCGCGCAAAAAAATGCGGAAGAGGCTCGCGCCAAGGCAATGCAATCAGCCGACGAGACGGCGCTACTCAATGCAACCAATACCACAGACGCCCAATTCAATCCCTCCGACACGCTGAAAGCCCTGTATCGGGCGGCGGCAAAGTCCATCCATCCGGATCTGGCAAAGGATGATGCCGACCGCGCGCTCCGCCACAAGGCGATGACCGCGGTGAATGAGGCCTATGAGAAGGAGGATGAGAATCGGCTTAGGCTGCTGATCGAGGAGTGGCAGACCAACCCCGAGGCGGTCAAAGGCGAGGGGGCCGCAGCGGAACTCATCCGCGTCATCCGGAGAATCGCCCTGATCCGTCGGAGGCTTGTCGTTGTCGGGGAGGAGCTCAAACAGCTCCGGAACAATTTCCTGGCGCTCCTGAAGAACAAGGTCGATGCGGCGCTCGCCCGTGGGCGCGATCTGCTTGACGAGATGGCCGCCAACCTCCAGCTGGAAATCGAGGAGGCGAAAACCCGCATTGAACAGCTGAGACAGCAAGACACGTCGGAGGGATGAAAACCTGAGGGGGATCCTTCTGAAGAAGGCGTTCCCCTGGAAGCGCCCCCAGCAACGCCGTGACCGGCGAATCGGCAAACGCCAACAATCCCCGCTCCAACAAGGTTGGCCGAGGTGAAATTCCTGTAATTTATTGCTGCATATCCGGAATCTATCTCCGTAAATGCAAGGATCAATCGGGGGAATAGAAAGTCGTTGCTACCCCCCTCCGGCGAAGCAGGAGAAGATGCGGAGCATCCGAAACGGCCAGCGTTAGGCTGGCCGCCGGAGGCTATCGCATTGGTTTGACGGCGGGCATTGTTCCTGTGTGCCGCAGCGGTAAGGATTCCACCACAGGTTTTTTTCCGTTCCCTCAAATCAAATGCCTAACCTTTAGCCGTTTGAACTTCTTTCCGATGCCCAAGGCTGTCGCTGAGCTGTCCTTGAGAATCAACTCGCCCATGCGAAGCCCGGCGATGACCTCCTTGAGTTCGTAGAATTCGGCTCCTGAGACGCCAAAGACATCTTTGATAACGCTGTCGGCCATGGACTGTTGTTTCATGATCAAAGGATACTGGGCGTTGGCGAAAAAGTCAAAATGGCGCGACTTGTAGCTCTCCATGTTCTGGGTGGCCAGGATGATGGACAAGCCTTTGTTACGTCCCACCGCAATCAGGTTTCGCAATGGGCGGTTGTCAAAGTCTAGCATGTAGTGCGCTTCGTCAATGATGGTGAAATGGCGGATTTCCACGCACTCCTCGTTGACCGCCTGCTTAGGCAACTTCTCGTAAATGATGTTTAGCTTGGAGATGATGAAATAGACTATCGCCTTGGCAACTGGCCCGTCTTTGGGGAAATCGTCCATCTTCACGATCAGGCTTCGCCCCACAAGATCCACGCTGTCTGTCTCGGAGAACACATTGCAGCGGATCAACTGCGACAGTACCGACCGGACACTGTCCACCTTCCCATGGTCTTTCTCGGGGAGCAATCTGATGTAGGCATCCAATATGAGTTGGAAGGTCACTGGCCTTCCGCCTGTCGTGGAGTAGGATGCGATCACCGCCTCCGTTAGCCGGTTGCTCATATTGGCGGAGATGGTCGCCTCATCAATGGCGCACAACGCAGTGGCTAGCTCCGTGGCATAAAGATTAACCTCATTCTGAGTCTTGCCTGTGAAATCCTTAAAGGGGGTGAAGGGCAATGGGCTCTCCACTGGGCGGAGGACTGCCATCCGATCCACCTCGAACAGCGGCAGCCATGATCCGTTGGCTGGATCGGAGAACTCGCCTTTGTAGTCGAACAGTAAGAAGTTGACCGGATATGCCGACTCCACCGAAAGCTGCCGAATCTCGTTGATCAGCACAGCAATCAAGTTGGACTTGCCAGAGCCAGTAGTTCCGGCGATCAGCACCTGCGTGTTGGTTATGCTGCGCCCGTTCATATCCAAGCTGGCCGGAATGCCGCCCTCATATTCGCCAATGTCAAGCAGAAGGCGGGGAATGCTTCCCGCCCCCGCGGAAGGCGGAATGTAGTTCAGCCATGACTCCAGAACGCCTGGAGCCTTCAGCAGTTGGATGCCATTGAGTATCTCCCAGTTGATGACGCGGCTCTTGAGCCCGTGGTTCTCCCAGTCTGGATTCACCCCCGCCCAACGCAGCTTGAGCAAAGCCGACCATAGTGGCTGGAGGCTGTTCCAGTTGAAACACGTGTCGTGGATATGGTCCTTAAGGCGAAAATCCGCCAATGCCTCAAGCGAGCGCCCGCTCTTGGTGTCTGAAAGACTCGCCATCAGGGCCAGACGATATACCATATTCACCGATTGCATCGCCACTGGCTGGGTCGTCGAGAAATGCTCCAGGTTGATCCGGTCTTCGAGCATTTGCTTGAGGGGCTGAGCCGCCTCTATCAGCCCGTCGTGCTTGCCGATGTTGGAAAAGATTATAACGCTCATGCGAATTCCTCCGTTGTCACGCCGAAATAACCGGGCTCGACTAGCGTCCGCTGTGCGTCTTTGTCGCGGATCAGCGTGTAGGCAGTGGAAACGAACGCCGCGATTTTCTCGAAATCGCGTTCCGGATCGATCTCGCTGTCCGTGGACAGCAGTATCGCCTGCTGTGCAAGCGACGGGAAATAATGCTCCAGCATAATACCCCGGCTCTCCCTGTCGAGCACTCCCATCACGGTGTCGATCATCACCGGTGGATCGTAGTCCCCATGTTCGTGCAATGCCTTCAACAACACTTGTACCACCACCTGTTTGCTGGCGGCATTAAGCTGGTCAAGGTATATCTCGTTGCCCGCCTTGTGGAAGATGCGGAAAGATAGCGAACGCAAGTTCTCCGACAGCTCCACGCGGGCGATAACGTTACGGTAGGCTGCGAGATTGATGTTCAGATCCTTCAGCATCTGCCCTTCGATTTGTTGCTTCTTCGCTTTGAGCAACGCATCTGCCGCCGCCTCGAAATATCCAGCTAACCGGCACAGGGCCTCATATCTCGGATCGGGTTCATCTTGGAGTTGTATGTCGTAACGCTGGATTTTTCGCTCCTTCTCCCGTATCTCCCCCTCCAGCCGCTCAATGTCGCGGCTCAACGCCGCCTCCAAGCGCTCGCACTCCTCAAAGCGTTTGAGCACCGTATAGTCCTTCCCCGCCATCTGAGCCGTCAGATCGTCGATCTGCTGGTCAAGCTGCGCCAATGCGGGGATGGAGGATGCCAACTCACGCCGGATGATGTCCAACGCGCCGAAGGGGTTGGCGCGGGGAAGGCGCAACAGGTCAGACAATGCCCCCAGCTCAACCTTGTCCAGAAAAGCCCAAGGGGACTGCGACGCTCCAGCGCAGTCCCCCAGCACAGCCTGGACTAACTCGTCACGAGGCGGCAGCACAAGCCCGGGAGACCTTTCCCCTAACAACGTCACCAATCGATCAACCACGTGCGCCACAACCTCTCGGGGGAATGCCGCCCCCGCGCCGCCGCCATCCTCGCAGGCTTGAAGAATCTGCCCGATCTCCGCCCGAAGTTGTTTGGACAACTGGGGCAGCCCAATCGTGACGGCCAAGTCCTTGATGAAACCTTGTATTTCTGCCCTGTACCGCTGCTCCTTGTCCAATATCTCTTGCCGCTGACTTTGGAGCTGCTCCCTGCGGCTTTTCAGAAACGACTCTTGATCTTGCGTTCGCCGTAACTCCTGCACCAGCTCGGAATTGGAATGCAATGTGGCGCGGCAGTCCCGCCGCTCCCCCTGCAAACGCTCCAGAACCTCGGAATCCATCCGTTTCTCGTCGGTCAGCCGGATGTACTCCTCGCGTTCAGCCTTGGCCTTTAACCGTTCCGCCGCCTTCGTTTCCTGGACGCGCCGCGCCGCCTTCGCCAACTCCAGATACTTCCGAAATCCCATCACGATCTCAATGTTCTCACGGATGACCCGTGACAACTGCTCTTCCTCCAGCTTTTGCCCCGCGCTCATTGCGTCGAACAGGAAATACTCCGATAGTTCCCGCGGCAAGTTCGCCTTGATGATCTTCACCACCTGCGACTCCGCGGCCTGACGTTCCGCCGCCGCCGTCGCCGAGCCGTAGCGGATGATGTTGCCATTCATGTTCAGCGCAACAGCATATCGGACGCTGTCCTCGAACAATTCCCAGCTTCGTGAAAGGATGTATTGTTGCGTCTGTTCCAGTACCTTGCCCGTGAAATGGATTTCAAGCTTTATCTCCATCTCCCGTTCGTCCCCACCTCCGACCAAGACTCCAGCATTCACCTTTTTGCGGAAAGCCGCGGCGTCAGGAATCGACAGACCATATAATGCCCCGCAGAGGGCGTTGAACAATGTCGTTTTGCCGCCCCCGTTGGCGCCTCCAATCAACACGATCGGCCGCTCGGGCTCAACCCGCAGATCCAAGTCCAACTCCAGGTAGGTCTGAAAGTTCTTGGCAATCAACCGTGTTATTTGCATGGCGCCTCCAACTTGTCCAAAGACTTGGCGACGATGCTCTCGACAGCTCGCATGTCAACGTCCTCATCCCTGGTCTTCAATTCATGGTATTTTCGCAAAATCTGCTCGCGAATCCAGTCGAAATCTAGATTGTGCCCCGTTGCCAGCGATTCCAAAATGTCCAAGTCATTACGGCGGATGCCATAATGCACGAACGCAGCGTCCAAGCCTTTTTGCGCCATCTCAGCTCTCTCCCATGTAATTCCTCGGATCGAAAACCGTCCAGCCCTGTGTGTCGAAGCCGAGCGCCAGCTTCCGTAGGCAATATCGCCACGTGTTTTTCTCCTGGATGATGATTCCCCCAACAAATTTGTCCTTCGTCCGGGTGTTTCGCAAATGCGCCAAGTAGTCAAGAAGCGCATTATGCTTGTGGAATGCCTCCGCATCGCCTGTGACTGTTTTTGTGTCGAAGAATCCCAGTGTGCCGTCCTTGAACCGCATGAGGAAGTCCACGTAGAACAACGCCCATTCGTCCGAAGCGTTCTTATATGGCACGGCGAAATGCTCTTTGCCATGATCCCCGTTCTTGTACCACCAGACCAGACTGTCGGCGTTGGCTTCGAGAAATTCGGCAAATTTCGCCTCAGGGCAACTTTCGCCACGCTTGGCATAGGCCGGTTGCATCACGTGATGTTCCCGGTCATTCTTCAACACGTGCTGGTCGGCATCATAAAACCGTAGCTCTGGCACCTCCCAGCCATAACGTTCTGGGATACGGCTCACTGATGCGGCGCGTTGAAGCATAATGTCTTCATAGTCGGACAGCGCCTCGCCTATCAGCTTCCCCATGCTCAATTGGTTGTTTTCTGCGAGCATCACTCGAATTGCGTTGAACTCGTCGAGATCCAGATAGCTCTCAAAAAATTCCAGCAATGCCAACTGCATGACCGGCCTGCTGTCAACTTTTGCGTAATCGTGGCACGCATTTAGGCAATACTGGTGGAACAGACTATCCAGCTCCCCCGTGGTCTTGGCATAGCGAGTGGTCCCGCCAGAAACGGCCTGTTCATGATCGCCATCAAACCTGAAATCTTTAGGGATTTTCACATCGATCCGCTTTGGCTCGATGTCCCACAGCGTTTTAGCCAACATTTCCTTGTTTTTTGCCACCGCATCCAAATCCTCATGGACGGACACCCATCCCGACTTCTTGGCAGCCACCTCCAACGCCGTCCGGAATTTCGACCCCAGACGATTTCGCACCTGCCTCTTGTTGATGTTGCTACTTTCCACCTTGATGTCGCAGTATGACTGCTGACGTACCGACCGCAGCTCGGAGAAGTAATCCATGTCGTCCCGGACGATGGTGATCATGTCTCGGGCGATGTTGGTGAAAACATAGCCGTAGTTCAACAGGTCGTCGTTATAGTGCCGCTGTTCCGGCATCCGCAATATCCGTCCCACCGTCTGGATGGTGAAACTCATGGACTTGATATCCCGGAAAATCATCAGAACCGCCGCCCGTGGGCAGTCCCACCCCAAAGCGATTGCCTGCTTGAACAATAAGACCTCCACCACCGAGTCAAATCGTTCGACGCCCTCCAGGTTCACCTTGTCCTTACTGTCCGACAGCCAAACGGCCAATTTGCCGTTGTCCTTCGTGATTCCCTTGGACTCCATGAACTTCTCGATCGTCTCTCGCAGCGCATTGTCTTCTGGAGACATCTTTGCGCTGTCGTTGGGCAACTGCACCAACAGCAGCGGTCGAACCGGACTGCCCAACGCCGCATGGCGCCGTTCCAGCTCCTCGCGTTTTGTCAGGGCTGTTTTTAGGAGATAGGCGTTCAACGCATCCCCGGTCCCTTCGTCTTTTACCGCAGGGTTAAGGACTACCCCTTTCTTTATCATCTCCGCCTTGACCACCTTTTGGCGCAACACCTCCACGAGCGGAGCGCCCACAAAGGCGGGAGTCGCTGACACGTCAATCTCCAGTTTGGCGTCTATCAGGTTCAACACCTTCAGCGCCTTATCTCCCTTGGTGGCGAACAAATGGGCTTCGTCCAGTATAGCCACCAGCTCCACGCCGTTCTCACGGGTCGCCGCCACCAAATTCGAGAGGTTGCGCCCCTGTTCACCGTCCCGGATCACTATTGCGTCATCACGGGAAATCGACTGCCAATTGAAGAACAGCAGGTCGTTCTCCGCCAACGTCGTCTCCGCAAGGTCGTCGAATTCTAGGCACCGTAGCTCATGCGTCTCTTCAAAGAAGCTCCGCAGCTTCAACAACGACTGCTGATGCAGTTGGTTAGGAGCAATCCAGATATAGGCGAAACGCCGTTGCGGCAGCTCAGCGTTGTCCGGCAATGTCTGCGCCATCCGCCGTAACCATGCCCCCATCACCACGGTTTTTCCCGATCCCGTTGGCGCCTTGAAAATCAGCTTCTGCTGGTTGCCGCTGCCTGACAACAGGGTTGTCGCTTTGTCCAGCAAATCTTCAACAGCCCTCGACTGGTATTCTTTGAGCGTGATCATTCCACCACCTCCTCGGCCATAACAGGCATAGATGCCCGCCTCTTCTTCGGCAACACCTTGTCGTACGCCTGCAATATCGCTTCGGGCAAGGCGCACAGCTCAATCTTGTCCGCCACAGACTCGAACTCCTCATCATAGGCGTAATGCCCCGGCGAGAACACATAGACCTTGCACTTCCGTGGCATCCGCTCGATCAGCGCCACCGCCTCATCGATCTTCCCCGGGTCGAAGATGATCATCAGGTCATGTCGCTCTTTGTCGTCAACGCCTTTCGCCCCTTGGGGGGGATACAAATTCAACTTCCCGTCTTTGTGGGTGCTGTCTTCCTGCGCCTTTGGCTGTCGCTGGCCAAACACCCGGATGTCCTTGCCATCGTAATCTTTCAACGGCTCGTAACAGTCTTCTCGAACGCAAAGCAAATCCACCGCCGCCCTGGTCAATGCCTTCCGGTTCTTCATTGACGGTGCCCGTTCCACGAAGTCCATTTTGTAGTACCGCAGATTGTTGCCCTTCAGCCCTGGGATAGCTTCCCCATTGGTTTTGGTGTAACCTTGGATGACCCGCTTGTTTCGCTCGTAAGTCACATTTTCGCAAATGTTACTTTCGTTGTTCGTCACCAGTATGCATTGTCGCCGTCCCTCATCTTCAGCATTCAAGGCCATCGTGGCATGAAGCGTCGTTCCAGAACCAGCAAAAAAATCAAGAATTAACGATGCGTCCCCCGCCCCTTGTTGAACAATGGCTTTGATTAATGACACTGGTTTAGGGAAGTCAAAACAGCCATCACCAAGAATATCCCTCAACTCACGTGTGCCATTCAATGTACAACCAACCTCATCGCCTAAAACTGATGAAAACCCTGTAAACTCAGATTGCAACTCAGATAAGTACTTTTTTTCTCGTGGTCGTCCATTAGGCTTTTTGGGGAAAATAATACGCCGATCTGCAATCTTTGCTGCCATTGTTTCCTGAGAATATCGCCATCCAGACGCACTTTGACACGGATAAGTAATTCCTGTACTAGTGTCAGTAATTGTATAATGCAAGTTTGGTCTATTTTCTATGTCGGCCAAACCAAGTATGGAGTTGCTCATCCACGGGCCACGCTCGTCATTGTCAGGGTTTGAATATTTGTTCTTGTCGCTTGCCTTACCCCGCAATTGAGAGTTTTTAGACTTTCCATAACACATTATATATTCATGGTCTATCGATGCAAAAGTTTGATTTCTGCTGTCAATTATCTTTCTACTTTTCCATATAAAAGTAGCTACATGCCGCTCATCGCCGAGAATTTCATCACAAATCAAGCGTAGCTGAGCCTGTTCGTTATCGTCGATGGAAATGAACAGGAACCCTGTATCTTTTAGCAATGCTTTCGCCAATTTCAAGCGCTTATACATGAAAGACAACCATTTGGAATGGCGCCAAGCGTCGTCCTTGTCAACACAAGAATCATTATAAACAAACTTCTTATTGCCTGTGTTGTATGGCGGATCGATGTAGATGACATCGACTTTCCCCGCATGCGTGTATTGGAGTGCAGTGATTGCGTGGAGATTATCGCCATCAATGAGGATATGGTTGGGGACATCGGAATCTTCGCTAAGGATACGACGGGCAACGACCTCCTTGAGGACTGGGAGTTTTTCCCGCAATTCCTCTTCGACTGCCTCTGGCTTGTCCTCCCACACTAACCCGTACCGTTTGCGAGTATTGAGGAGTTCGAGCAATGCGGATTTCTCATCGACAGTTAGGGCATCAAGGGAACGGATGCGGCTGGCAAGTTCTCGGCGGTCAATGGTCATTGGGCGGCTCCTTGGTGGTTTTGGAGCCAAGCCCAATAAAAAGGCGCGGACTCCAAGTTCGCACCTCCTCTGAAGGCCTACCACAGCCCGGAAACGAAGTACGAGACAAGGAGGCGCGCCAAGTGGCGCACCCCTCGTCTGTTTGCTTCGTTTCCTAGAAAAGTGGTAGTTTTCAGAGGAAGCAATACAGCGATGAACGCTAAAAATATATGTTATTGTGTCTTCGGTTTACGTTAGATAATATTTCCTGGTCAAAAGGTTAAGGGGATCAAATCCCGACTTCTTGGCTTCATTCCCGCAGGAATATAACGGTGTTTGGAGGGCATTCAAGGTCGGAATGTGCCGCCGAGGCCGGGGATGATCGGTTTTCCGCACCTCAAGCCTGTCCGGGGACGTGCCTTGAGCACAGGGTGCTTGTATGCCCATGGGGTAAATGGGGAGGCGCCCCCCCCCGGTAGCCGCCTTTCTCGCCGAACGAGGCGGCAAGATCGGTGTCTTTACCATGGCTCACGGTAGCTTGCTGATTATCACCAGCAGGTTCCTCGCCCGGGACATGGCGGTGTAGAGGGCGTTGCCGTTCTGCCAGCGGGGGTCTTTGGCGTTGACGTCCAGCAGGATCACGGCGCGGGACTCGCAGCCCTTGAACTTCATGTAGGTGCAGTAGTAGATCTCGCAGTTTGTCCGCGGCGGAGTCGTGACCAGCCGGAATTTGCCGAGTTTGGCGCGGTTGGCGATACAAGTCTTCGGCATTGAATGGCCGCCCAGGACCACGATGTCCTCGGGGGCGATCTTCTCCTCGGCGATGAGCTGGGTCAGCACCTCCTCCAGCTTGGCGCGGCGTTTCTCCGGATAGGCTTCGACGTATTCCCGCACTTCCGCGCCCTCCGGCGCGGCGCCGAAGATCCCCATGCCCGGCGGACAGGCTCCATGGCTTTGGATCGCCGCGAAGATCCGCTTGGTGTTGCGGCAATTCTTGTTCAGGACGATCGGCGGACAGGGCATCGCGGGCAGTTCCAGACGGGGATGGAACAGGTTCTGACCCGGATCGTAGAAGAGGTACAAATGGCCGTTGCCACTCAGCATCGCCTCGATCGCCCGCCAGGAGTCGGCGGAGAAGTCCTGCCCCTCGTCCACCAATATGGCGTCGAAGCGCGGCTGGGAGGCCACTTGGAGGTAGGCGAGGAGGCGTTTGGGGAGTTCGTGGTGCCAGAAGTCGGGGGTTTGGCGCATGGCTCCCGCCTCGGCGGCGGTCACGCCCAGCGCCTGGATGGCGAAATCGAAAAAGGCGGTGGCGGTGATGTTCGGGTGCTGCGCCGTGGCTTTCCGCAGGTGTTCGGCCAGGAGCTGGTTGTAGCAGAGCAAGAGGACGCTCTTGCCTTGGGCGGCGAGCGAGATGGCCTTCTTCACCGCCATCACCGTCTTGCCCGAGCCTGCGCAACCTTGGACGGCCAAGCGGGTGAAGTTGTCGAGGGCGTCGAGAAGGGCGCATTGCGCCTCGGTGAGGGCGAAGCATTGGCGCTCCTCCGCTGCGAGGCGGTCGCAGAGCCTCGCGCCGTAGTCGAAGCAGGGGCGGAGCACCTTGTTCACCAGCTCGGGCGTCACTTTGTAGTTCTCGGCGCCCTGGGGCAGGTTGGTCTCGGCCATGACCTTGACGGCGAACGTCTGGAGCTGGGGCAGCGTGTCACCGGTGGCGACGATGCCGTCGGCCTCGGACGGCCAGGAGGGATGGGCGGCGCAGTCGGGGAAGCAGACGGCGTTGGCGACTTTGATGCCCACCGGAGTTTTAGGGGGCAAGCCCATGGCTTTGTCGAAGAGGGAGAGCACTGCGTATTTGTTTTTGCGGGCTTGGGCGAACGGGTCGGTGACGTGGTCGTTCTGATACCAGACGCCGTCCCGGTAGGTGATGCGGCCGCCCTTGACCTCCAACACCAGCAACCCGTGCTCCGGATGGTGGAGCAGGAAGTCGATTTCCCCCTCCCAGCGGGACTTGTTGAGGTTGCGGGCGATGTAATCGAAAGAGTGGAAGACTGTCCAGGAGTCGTCGAGCCCCTTTTGCAAGGCGTCGAAGACCCGTTGCTCCGACTGCGGGCGGACGGTCTTGTCGCAATCCGCTGGGATCATCACTGCCATGGCTTGCCCCTCCTGTGGCTGGTTACGGTTTCGGCGCAGGGGTAGTATCGCCCGCCGTCCGGCGCAAGTCAAGCGTCTCCATGCGGGGGGCGAGCGGAAATCGCAAGGATATGGTTGGCGTGGGGAAGACAAAAGGCGGCCAAGCTATGTTGAAGTTCCCGTTCCCCCATGTTACAGTTAATCGGATTAGCTCCTTGGGGGGCTTGGAAACGTGAATGGCAGGAGCGTTATAGATGACTTCACATAAGCAGGCTGCTGCTCCATCGCGCCCTTTTGGCGAGCGGGAAGGCTTGGCTCTTGAATTCAAGGAGGCCTCCTCCGAGCTGCCGAAGAACGTTTTTGAGACCGTATGCGCCTTCCTGAATTTGGATGGGGGCTTGCTGGTGTTGGGGGTGGCCGACGATGGTTCCGTGACGGGGGTTGCCCCCGACGCGGTGACCCGGCTGAAGTCCGACATCGCCAATCTGTCCAACAATCCCAGCAAGCTGTCTCCGCCTTATCTGCTCTTTCCCCATGCGGAGGAGCTCGGGGGGAAATGGATCATCAAAGTCCAAGTGCCTGCCAGTTCCCAGGTGCATCGCGCTGGCGGGGAGGTCTATCTGCGCAGCGAGGATGGCGACTATCGGCTGAAAGACCCCTATCAGATTGCCGGGCTGGTCAACCGCAAGCTCAGCTTCTACACGGAGCAACGAGTTTTGCCGTGGCTAGGCATGGGGCAGTTGCGGGCGGATTTGTTTGAGCGTTCGCGGGCGCTGCTGCGCATGCAGCGGCACGACCACCCTTGGCTGAAGCTGACGGACGAGGAGCTCCTGCGTGTCGGCGGGTTCATCCGTCAAGATCCGCTTTCCAGGGAGACCGGCTACACTCTGGCCTCGGCCTTGATGTTCGGCGACGACCAAAGCATTCAGCAGGCCGCTCCAGGATTGACTTTCGACGGCATTCTGCGGCGTGACAATGTGGACCGCTACGATGACCGGCTGCTGCTGCACACCAACCTGATTGACAGCTTTGACTTGCTCATGGGCTTCGTTGAGAAGCATCTGAACGATCCGTTCCATCTTGAAGGCAACGAGCGCATCAGCCTGCGGGAGCGAATCTTCCGCGAGCTGATCTCCAACCTCATCGCCCACCGGGAATACACCAGCGCGGCTCCGGCCTCGATGACGATCTACCGGGATCGGGTGATATTCCGCAATCCGCATGTGCCGCATGTCCAAGGCCGCATCGATCCCGCCCATTTCACCCCCTTCCCGAAGAACCCCACGATCTGCCGGTTCATGCTGCAACTTGGCCGTTACGAGCAGCTCGGCTCCGGCATGTACAACGTCTACAAATACCTGCCCCTCTACAGCCACGGAGCCCTGCCGCTTTTCGAGGAGCAGGCTGATCTTTTTGTGACAACCATCCCTCTTGTCCCTGACTTGAGCGGGATGGAAGCTGAGACTCAGTTGGCAGTCGCCCCCCAAGTCGCCCCCCAAGTCGCCCCCCAAGTCGCCCCCCAAGTCGCCCCCCAAGTCATGCAGTTGTTGTTGGGATTGAAGGAGCACATGGATCGGGAGGCATTGCAGCGCATGCTGGGACTACGGGATAGAAAGAATTTCCTGAATCTTTATTTGCTCCCTGCGATCTCGGCTGGCTTCGTCGAGATGACCATCCCCGACAAGCCCAACAGCAGGCTCCAAAAATACCGGCTGACTGCCAAAGGCAGGGCATTGCTTGCGATGAACCGCGCCTAGGGGGCGTTTTCTCCCTCCCGTAAACCACATCACCATTTTGGACGCGCGGCTTAGCGTTGACGCTACGGCTACAAGTGTCCGCATGGAATGTCGGCGCCTCCAAACCTCATGACGCTCCTTCTCGCATCCAGCTTGAACCATTCCCAGCCGAAGAACAGCATGGTGCCGAGGACGGTTGAGCAAGTCATCAGAGGGCATCTCCTTGGTTGAAACACATTGGAGCCATCGGTTTTGCCGTCCAGTAGCGTCTGTGGGGGATGACAAGCTGTGTCATGGGGCGGTAGCTATAATGCGGCCTGGCCCCCCCCCCCCCCTTGGCACGGATAGGCATTTTGGGTTTTTGGAAATCTTGGTTATTGTTGTGGACGGACGAAAAGGCGTAATGCCAAAAGGCTTTGAACAGAAGGGAAATGCATCATGGACGCAGGGGAAATCATGGCGAAGGTCAAGAGGGTGTTGGGTTTGGTGGGACGGCGTATCGGTGCGGCTCATGAAGCTCGGCATTGCGACCCGTTGCTTGACACAGGTTTTGACGAGATGTCCTCCCGGGAACTCTCCGTCGAGTTGGAACCCCAAATCGCCGCCGCGTTGGCGACGATTCGGGAGGAGTCCGGAGATGGCCGCTTCGACGCCTTCAGCGACGACGAGCTGCTGCTAGCGACGCTCAAGTTCGGCTCCATCTACTATGGGAACGCCACCAGTTGCTTCAACTCCGAGGATCTGGCCGACATCATTGGCATCGGCAGTCCGGAACGCTTGGCGGCGTTGGTGGAAAACTGGATCGTTAGCCGGAAGTCACAACTCAACCAGCTCATGGAGATCAGCGTCAGCCATGGACGCTATGTGTTCGAGCCGCTTCCGGCGAAACTCAACGCCCTTTTCATGGGGGAAACCCCGGAAGCCATCGGGGAGGCGTGACGATAATTTTCGCGTTTTCATTTTTCGAGGCTATGGCTTAGGACGCAAGACGGAAGATTAACGTTCGAGGAGCAGAAGGGAACAGGCATTATGAACGCAGGGAAAATTATGGTTGAGGTCACGAGGTTGAAGGCGGCGGTCAAGTGCCGCGAGGACATGCATGGCTTTCTCGATCGCCGTTGGCGTCAGAGCCAGGAGCTTACGGTAGAGGAGGCGCGGCGGCGTTGCGACGAGGCGGACAAGGAGATCGCCGCCGCCTTGGTCTCGCTCCGCGGCTTGGCCAAGGACAACCGTTTCGCCGCCTTCAGCGACGACGAGCTGTTGGTTGCAGCTTTGAAGTTCGTTGCGCTGTATCACCGGGGCTGGGATCTCGACTTCGCCTCGGACGGGCTGGGCGAACTCATCTGCCCCAAGCAGCCGGAACGCTTGGCCAGCTTGGTCGAGGCATTGTTCATCAAGCGGACTTCGCCGCTCAACGATTGTTTGGAGGTCGAAGTTCAGGAGCGCTGCAACAACTTCAGCCTAGAACCCAAGCCGGACAAGCTCAACGCTTTGTTCGTCGCCGACGGCGGAACCCCTTGAAAACGGAGGGAAAGGAAATGTCGGAGCTTTATGAGGCGATCCCTGTGGCGGTATTGCGGGAGATCGAGGGGGGCACCTCCGTCATTCAGGCGGAATTGCGGCCGCAGAACAGAAAAAACAAGCAAGGTGTGGCATGAACTCGGGAAAAGTCATGGCGGGAGTCATGGAGTTGGTGAAGTCCGTGGAGGTCAAAAGGGCTTGCCGCCGGAACCACGACGGGCGCGGCGACGATACCATGGCCTTGAGGGAGGCGGAGGGGCGGCTCAGCGCCGCACTGGAGACGATCCGCAGCGGGGTTGGCGACGGGCGCCTCGACGTGTTCGACAATGCGGAATTGACGTTGCTGGCGCTCAAGTTCAGTTCGCTATACAGCAACCACAGCGCGGCTCGCTTCGACTCGACGGATCTGTCCGAAATCGTCGGGATAGATCACTTGGAACAGTTGGGCAAGCTGGTCGAGTCCTTCATCGTCAAGCGTGCCGCCCCGCTCAACCGCTATTTGCATGTCATCACCGGCGGAAACTGCGTCGAGATCGAAGCACGCCCCGACAGGCTCAACGTCCTCTTCCTGGGAAGGGGTGCGATATGAACGCGGGGAAAGTCATGGCGGAGATCAGGAAACTCATGGAGGCGCTGGAAAAGCGCGAGGACGCATTGCGGCCATGCAAACGCCTCCGTTTGCCGCAGGGTGCGGAGCAGGAGGCCGAGCTGGAGCGTTTCCGGCAGCTCGCCGTCAACGCTTCGACTGAGGTCTCCTCCAGTCTCGCGGCGATCAGGATCGCCGCCGGGGACGACCGCTTCGCAGCCTTCAGCGACGACGAGCTGCTGGTGGCGGCCTTGAAGTTCGCCTCGCTTTACTATGACGATGGCGTCGTGGACTTCGCCTCGAACGACTTGGCCAAGATCATCGGCGTCGAGCATCCGGAAAGGCTGGCGGCGCTGGTCGACGCCGTGCTGGTAAAGAAGAAATCCCCGCTGAACGATTGCCTGGGGATCAGCCACCGTGGTGTGGACAATGGCGGCTATGAGTTCTCCCCCTTCCCGGACGAGCTGAACGCCCTGTTCATCGCCGGGCGCAGCTAAAGGCTCCATGATGACAACCACACCGGGAGGCGGGCAATGACGGCGTTGATTCCATCAAGTCTGATGTTGGAGATCGAAGGGGGAAAGGTGGTTGAGGCCGGGGTTATGACATGTACGCCCTTGCCACTTACAACGCACGAGGCTTTCAACCCGCCGCGGAGCTTGCGCTTCGGGACGGCATGGATCAAGGCGAATTCACGCTTTTCCCGCTCCGCCTATTTGTGGTTGGAGGATGGCAGCATCCTGTTTTTTTTGCGTGGCTCCGCAATCATTGACCGCGATGTCCTCTGTGCGTATTTTTGCGCCTTGGGCAAAGCCAAGGAATTGCACGTCATCACACACCGCCTGGAGGTGGCATGGCCGGAAAAGGCTACGGATACAGGGTGGCCATGGAGTGGGGTTGAAAGATGAACAAAACAAGAGTGTTCTCGGAATTCGATAAGCTGCATGAGGCGCTATGGTGTCGCCGGAATGCGTTACGGCTTGTCAAATGCTATCAAGTGGGGCTGGCGTTGGAAGGACATATGGCCAACGACGAGAAGCGTTGCCACCGGTTCATCATCGAGGCGACCGCCAAGATCGCCGCCAGCGTTGCGGCGATCCGCGCGGAAGCCGGGGACGACCGTTTCGACGCTTTCAGCGACGACGAGCTGCTGCTCGCCGTCTTGAAGCTTGGTTCGCAGTATTACGATTACGGCTATTTTTCGCATAGCTCAACCGCATTGTCCGAGATCTTCGGACCTGGCCAGCCGGAACGCTTGGCTACATTGATCGACGCCTTGATCATCCGGAAGACTTCGCCGCTCAACAAGTATCTGCGCGTCCGTTTCACCAGTTCACTCCCTTGGGGTGGCTATGGTTTCACGGCCATACCAAGAAAACTCAATGCGCTATTTTGGGCGAAGGCCAAGCCCGCAAAAAGGCGATGACATTCCCTGTCGTGGGGAAGGGTATATGATATGGATAAACCAGCGAAGGGGGAAGGAGCGTGTGATATGGGCGACAAACAGTGTAGTATTGAAGAAGCGGACTGTCTGGCTACCATCGAAGCCGGAAATCGGCTAAGAGAGCGACTAGAGGAACCGCCGCCATGGAAGGTCATTTTCCTGAACGATGCGGTGACCACAATGGCGTTTGTCACCGCCATCCTCATGAAGTTGTTCGGGATGGACGAGGCGAGAGCCAGGGTGGTGATGATGCAAGTCCATGTGGAAGGCTCAGCAGTCGCCGAAGTGTGCCCATATGAGGTGGCGGAGACCAAGGCGCATTTAGCGCGGCAGGCCGCCGCCGAGATGCACTATCCGCTGCGGGTCGTCTGCGAGGAGGCCTGAATCCGGGCGCCGTTCACGACGAAGCGGCATTGGTGGTCACCAGCGTCTTTTTCTTTGGCGGACTAACGCAGGCCAATTGACTTCGCTCGTGACGGCACGTAGTTTGTACTGGAAGACAGGGGCAACTAGCCTGTTGCGTTGTGCGCTATCAACCATGGGAGGGTGGAATGTCAACGATAATTCCTGGCGAGGTCTTCAAGAAGGTGAAGCTGGCGTTCTTGGCGTCGGCGTTCAAAAACGGGTCGGCCGGTGAGGGTGTGTGCGCATTTGTCTGCCACTGCCTGGAAAGCAAACACCCGGAGGTCGGCGAGCTCATAGACACCGACAAGTTGGTGGGACTTCTCCGCGATTACCAGTATTCCCTGCGGACCGGTTCCGACGAGGCCGACGAGATGCTGGAGCTATATCGGACGCTCCTCGACACCAAGCGCTCCGCCGAGTTCCTGCTCGACCACGAGCGCCTGCCCTTCGACTGCAACCCCGAGAACCCCGGCGAGGAGCCCTGGAAAGTGGAGCTATGGCGGGCGTTCCAACGTCTCCGTCCCGACGTGGAGCCTACGGCGCCGCGGGATAAGCCATGCCTCCCCGACGCCTTCCTGGCGGCGATGTCCGGGACACCCTGCGGCAAACTGGAACGGACGGACCGTGTGGAGTTCCATGAATTCCCCTCGCCGCATGTTGAGATCCGGGTGGCGGCGCGGAAGGTCGCAACCATGCTGGCCGGAAAGGCTCCAATCTCGCCCCAGGACATCCTGCTCGTGATCCCCGACGCTCCAGCCTATGCGGCGCAGCTCGGGCGCGAGCTCGACAACTTGGGTATACCCCACGACCTCCCCGCCTTCGCCAACCTCGCCGAGACACCTTGCGGGCAGTTCCTCATGCGGCTGCTCGCCATCGCCCGAAAAACCAGACCGGAATGGCGCGACATCGCCGGGCTGGTCGTGTCGCCGTTCGTGTCCCGCGGCGCCTTGTTCGGTGAAGGCAAGACCAGCGCCCGGCAGTTCATCGAGAACCTCGGGCGCTTCAATCTCCACAGCGGAACCTGGGCGGAATGGCAAGGAGCGGTCAAAAGAGCGATGGACTACCAAGATGGACTCGCCAAACTTGCCGACAAAGACGAGGATGGGGATTCCGCCAGCTCGTCCCGCGCCCAAGACGCATTCCGAATGCTAACCGATTTCAGCCCGGCCTTCGATTCCTGCGTCTCCCTTCTCCGCAAGGCGTTTTCGTGTTCGGGGGGAAAGCAGTCGTCTGCCGCCTGGGCTGGATGGTTATTGGCGGCGTTGAATTCCTTGGGGACGGCGCAGAAACTACGGGCTCTCAACGCCAACGAGCCAACCGAAGACGCAGCCGGAACATCCAACCTGGAGGTGTTCCAGGCGGCTCGCGGCATCCTCAAATCCATGTCCAGAGGGAATCCAGGTGCTGGCGAGCTGAGCGTCGGCGATTTCGGGGATTTGCTCAAGGAAGCCTTGGGCTTCCGGGCCTTCGCGGCGGAACGGCGTTTCGCCAAGACCGTCAGCGTCAGGCGCATTCATGAACTGGAGCACCGTTCCTGGCCTCATGTCCTCGTCTTGGGCATGAACGAGGGTGGCATCCCCCAGGCGCCCAAGCCGCTGCCACTGATCGACGAGAACGCCATGGCGGCTCTTGGGCTGGAGACGCTCGAAAGGCAGAACCAACGGCTGGAGGAAGCCGCCCTTTACGCGCTGGGCGCCGCCGCGGAGACGCTCCTGCTGTCCTACAGCTCCACCGCGCCCGACGGCGGGGCGACGTTGCCCAGCGCCTTGCTCCAACGTCTGGACGACGCCCTGGCGCCCCGCGGGGCGCGCCTACGCCGCACGAAATACATCCCGGCGGAGACGGACTGCTGGGGCGTCCGCCACTCCGAGAGCGAGCTGTTGCCGTTGGACGCCCGTTCCGTGGTCACTGGCGCCGACGCCCTTGTCCACAACCGCCTGAACGGCGTCCTCGACGACACACCGGACGCCGTTTTGACGCGGTGTTGGTTCGACTCCGACAATTGGCAGGAGCGGCCGGGCGATCCGGACGAGAGCGAATTCCTCAACTTCGGCTCCGTCCCCCCAGACAAGCTGATCCTGAAGCCGTCGATGTTGGACAAGTTCGGCGCCTGCCCCTACCAGTATTTCGCCAATGGCGTGCTCGGACTGGAGGAGCCGCAGGAAATCGAGCCGACGCCCGACGCCATGGTCATCGGCACGGCCGTCCACGCCGCCCTCGAAAAGACGGTCAGGCAGTTGGTCGAGGAGAATACCCGTTTTTGCGACACCGCCGCGTTCCAGCGCAACGCGAAGAAGTACCGGGAATTGCTAGGACAGAATCTAGACGCATCGTTCAAGACCATCATCTCCGAGGCGATGGGCTATTCCGAGTCGGTGGTGGATTCCTTATGTAGAAAGTGGGCAATCATGTTGCGCGGTTTCGCCAAAGAGCTGTTCCGGATGGATTTGCGTGAGCTCCGGGACAAAGACGGGGATTCCTATGTCGAGACCATAGAGGCGAAATGCGACTACAACCCCGCAAAGAACAACAAGGGCGACATCCCCAAGCGTGAGGCGGAGGCCTTGCTCAAGCGCCTCCTGGCTGGTGAGCTCCCCGAGGTGGCGGAATGGCCGAAGAACTTCAAGAACCTTTTCAAACCGCTCGTCGAGTACCACCGGAAGTGGCTCCAGGACTTCGAGCCGAGACTTTGCGAATGGCGTTTCGGCAGCTCAAAGGAGCCCTTCGTCCTGGACATCGACGGCGTGGAGCTGCGCGTCTCCGGCCAGATCGACCGGATCGACCTAGGGAAGGACGCGGATGGCGTCGCCGTCCTCAGGGTGATGGATTACAAATCCGCAAAAGCTCAGAAACTGTCAGACAAAGCGCCAAAGGGAATCAAGCTGCAAGTCCCGCTCTACGCCGTCGTGCTCGACGCGGCTGTGACGTCCGGGCGTCTGCCTAACGGGCTGCCCGGCGGTAAGCTCGCCGCCGCTGGCGTTTACGCATTGAAGGAAGACGCACCCGAGGAAACACTGAAGGACGCGGCGTTGGATCTCGACTTGATGCGACGCTGGATTCTGGCCGCCCACCAACACATCGCCGCGGGACGCCTCGCTCCCTCGCCCAAGGATGACTGCCCCGATTATGACCGCAACGGCTATTGCAAATTGTCCCGGCTCTGTCGTGTTGGCACCTTGTGCGCCACCCCCAGGGTGGGGAGGGAGAAGTACCAGGATTTACGCCCTGCGGACGCGTCCGTGGCGCCCCAGAGTGAAAACGGAGGGAATGAATGATGGAAGACTTCATGGACCATTACCATACGGCCGAGACCGCCATCGGCAAGCACTGCTTCGTCAGCGCCGGAGCCGGAGCGGGCAAGACCACCGTCCTGACCAAACGCTACGCCAACGCCGTCGAGCAAGGCGCCCGTCCCAAGGAGATCTTGGCGCTCACCTTCACCCGGAAGGCCGCCGCAGAGATGCGCGACCGCATCCGCCAGACGTTGCTCGCTAAGCGTCACGCCGCAACCAACGCAACCCAGGAGGTAGCCCTCGGCGAGGCGGTCGAGGCGCTTTGGGCCGCCCCGATCAGCACCTTCCACTCCTTCTTCTCCGACCTGCTCCGCCGCTTCGCTCTCGACGCCAACCTCTCGCCCAGCTTCGTCCTCATCGAACCAGCGGCGAGAGCTTTCGAGATCCAGCGGCACGTCGCCGAACGGCTCGGCGATATCGCCCATTCCACCGGAGATGAACGCGACGCCTTGGACGCCCTCCTGCTAGACCACCTTTTCGACTACACCAGGATTTTGAGGACGTTGGTCGAACTTGCCGCCGCCCCCCAGGCCAACGCCGACAAACTCCTTGCCGCGTTCGCGAATGGAGACGGCCGGGATATTCTCTCCAAGCTCGGCGTCCTGCTTGAAGCCGTGGCGCCACGGCAATCCCCCAACGCCCTCGACTACTCGCAGTTGGAAACCAAGGCGTTGGAAACGCTTCAAAACACCACCGTCGCTGCACGGATAAGGAAAGCCTTCGGGCTAAAACACCTTTTCGTCGACGAGTACCAGGACACCAACCTCATCCAACGCGAGGTGATTTTCCGTCTCGCCGGAGCCAGCCAGGGCAACGGCCGCTGGACTCTCCCCCGCGACGCGCCCAAGCTGCTGGTGGTGGGCGACCCGAAACAGTCGATCTACCGTTTCCGGGGAGCGGAGGTCGAGGTCTTCTCCGAGACAGCCAAGGACTTCGCCGCCATGCCCGCATCCCAGCGTGAAATTCTCGACCTCGGCGTCTGCAAGCGCTCCACCCCGGAGCTGGTCGACTTCTTCAACTTCGTCTTCGACGACGCCGAAGGCGTTTTCTCCCGCCCGGGCGGAAAAGAGCCTTGCGGCTTCGAGCCCGTCTTCAAGCCGCTCGACGCCGAACCGAAACGTAGCGGCACAGCCAAAGGTGCCGAGTCCACGAAGGTGGGGTGCCACATCTTCCGCAGCGCAGGCAACGGCAAGGGGGACATCCCGGATGATGTCGGCACCTGGATCGCCAATCAGATCGCCGCCCTCAAGGCCTCCGGCGCCTACGACTACAAGGACATGGCCATCCTCATGTTTTCCGTCGCAAAAGCGCAGGACGAGCTTGGCTTCGCCCTCAATGAACGCGGCATCCCTAGCTATACCGTCGGTCTCCGCGGTCTCCTAAACCGTCCCGAGGTTCAGGATTTCCTCTCCTGGCTTCGCGCCCTTGCCCGTCCCGACGACCACATTTCCCTCGCCGCCTGCGCCAAACAGCCCTGCGTCGGCGTCACCGACCGCATGCTCCTGCGCCTCGCCACCGTCCCCGCCGACGACTTGGAATGGCGTGGCGACGGTGACGGCCATGTCCCTAAAGGCACAGCCTCCAGGCTGCTCTGGACTCGTTTCAAACCCGGTCGTTGCGATGAGCCGACCCGGCAAGCGCTCGACCGTTTCCAGTCGCGTCTGGACGCCTTGGCTCAGACCGCCGCCAGCGCCAACGCCGCCGACGTGGCCTCAGCGGTCGTCGCGCTCAACCAGATGCTGCCCCTCTGGGCCGCCCACCCCGACAAACAGGAGGCCCGCCGCTGCGCCGCCAACATTGAGGCGTTCCTGCGCCAGCTGCGAACCTCCCAAGCTGGAGCCGCCGACCTCTTCACTTTCCATGAACTGCTTGAGGCAGACGCCGTCCTTGACAGTAGCACCGCCGAAGCCCAGCTTATCAGCGAAGACGACAACGTGGTGCGCATCATGTCCATCCACCAGTCCAAAGGCCTGGAGTTCAAGGTCGTCTTCGTCGCAGACATCGAGAAGCTTGACGGCTCCGGCTTCGGCGATCCCGGAATCCTCAGTTCCAACACTGATGGAGCCTTCCAGATTCGTTTCCCGAAACCGACCAACCCCTTCGAGGATGTCAAAGAGGGCGATGACCTCGGCAAACTGAAAGACGCCGCCGAAAAACGCCGCCTCTTCTACGTCGCCCTCACCCGCGCCATGGACCGCCTTTTCATTTGTGGCGCCGCGCGGATCACCAAGGACTTCAATAAAGACAGCCTCCCGAAATTCAACAACGGCGCGGCATGGATACTCAAACGTTTCCAAGCCCAGCATGAAGGCGATGAGAAAATCTGGCCGATACCCGCCGAAGGCGATGCAGAGAGGTTTCTTTTCAACACCTTGCCCGTCCTGGACATGCCGCTCGCCGCAGCCGCTCCGGCGGTGGCTCCCAGCCCCGCCCTCCCTCTGGAAATGCCCAAGTTCCAGCGCCTGGAGACCATCACCCCCTCACTTGACAAGCACGGCTCGGCGCTCCCCGTGCCGGTGGCGCTCCATCCCCCGGCGGCCTGCCCCGTCCCGATGGAAGTCGAAGGTTGGCAGGAGAACGACCTCGGCACTTTAGTTCATGGCTTCCTCTACCGCTGGAACTTCGATCCGCAAACGTTGGAGAACACCCTGGACGCCTTCATCTTGGCGAACGCCCCCGGCAACGCCGCCGTCCGTCGGTTTGTCGAGCGATGCGTTGGCAACCTTGCCCAAATATCCTGGTACGGCGCCAACTTGCTCTCAACCTTCCGCCAAGCCAGATCCGAAGGACGCCTCAAGCGCGAGAATCCCTTCGAGTACAATCAGCTTGAGACGGAGTTGCTGGTCCAGGCGGTCTCCGGCATCATCGACGTACAGCTGCTGCTCCCCGACGGTTCCTTGCAAGTCTTCGATTACAAGACCGGCGAGCAGCCGCCAGCGCACTATGCCGTCCAAATGCGCCATTACCGAACCGCCGTCGAGCGCCTCCACCCCGGTGTGGTCGTCCACCCGCCCCTGCTGGTCTACTTCAACCCGTTGACAACATAAGGGATCAATGCCATGGACAGCGACATGATGGCCACGGGGATCGGCATGTTGGCGGAGGCTCTCAACCACGGCAAGGAGAACGCCTGGCGGCTCGCGACCAACGTTGCGACCCCGGAGCAGGACACCGAATAGATACTTCTCCCCCCGTTGAAGAGGATGCGACGCGTCCAAAGGTGTAAGGCCGGAGATCTGGCCGTCGCCGGAGAATTCCCCCCCTTATTCCAGCGCCGCCGCGAGGCGGGCTGGAATGCTTTTGTCCAAGGTGAATGTCGTTGCCGCCTGCATAGCCGTCGCGGCGTCGAGTCCCTTGAACTCTTTCCAGGACATGTTGAGCGAGCGGCATCCTTTGAAATTAATCACGGCCACCAGCGTCAAATCCCCGAAACCGCCTTGTTCCCGCCCAAACTTCTGGACGCAGCCCAAGGCGGGGACGGGATCGACAGCGGCGAATTCGAAACTGCAACTATTCCCGTGCCCCCTGACCCGAATCATGGGGAGGATGGCCATCACCTCCAGCAGGAAACAATCCCGGCCGACCTTTGGGAGATATTCCTCCGACAGCCTGCCAAGAGCCGCCTCCTCGTCGGGTGTCAGCCCCAGCGAGAGGACATTACCCCAACGGCGCAGCCAGCGTTCATGCTCGTCGATGGTGCACACCGCTCCGTTCCGGTAGTTGATCCAGTATCCATCGACCATGTGCTTTTCCCGCGTAAGAAAACAGGAAACGAAGTCTCCGCAGTATCCAGCCGGAGGCTGGTCGCCTCCGCTAGCGACAGAGGCGGTCGACCGAAGGGCAGAAGGCTTTACTCCTTTACCCCAACAACTTCTCCGCCAACTCCAGTGCGTCGACGGGCCAGTAACATTCCGGCCGCGGATGCTTCACCCCAGGGATTCCCGCCTTTGGCTGACAGTTCAACACGCAATCCCGCCACTGATGCGGGATTGCCTCCTCGCCATGAACGGCGCCCAGCAACGCCCCGCAAATGGCGGCGTTGGTATCGGCATCGCCACCGCGACCAACGGTGTCGACGACACCACACTCCAGCGAGCGGGCGTGCAGCAATTGCCACAAGGCGTTCTGGAGCGCCACCAGCACCCAGCCAGCTTGCTTGACGTACTCTGGCGGGGGCGAGTCCGCCGCAGACTCTACCGCAGCCAACAGCGACGGTTCCGCCTTCATCTGTTTGGCGCGGGCGACGATGGACTTGTACAATTCCTCCGGCTCCGTTTCCGTTTTCACCGCCGTGGCGATGGCGACGGCGAAGAGGTCGTTGGCCTGAACGCAAACCAAGTTTGGATGGGTCAACGCGGCGTCTTGCCGCGCCCATTCTGCCACCTGGGCGAGGTCATGCTTTGCGCCGAATATGCCCACGGGGCTGATGCGCATCATCGCCCCGTTCGCCTGGCTGCTGGAATCATATTCACCGCAGAGGGAATTGTATATGGTGCCGCCGCAATCGAACGGGGCGGACGCAAGCCACGCTTTGTATTCCTTCAAGGCATCCTTGGCGTCGTAGGCGTTGCGGGCAACAATAGACCGAGCCAAGGCCAACGCCAGCTCCGAGTCGTCGGTTGGCTGTCCGGCTAGTGTGTCCCAAGTACCGCCATCGACGATCTCCCGCACGCCCTCAGGATATTTCCCCTTAATCGTCTCCGGGCTTTGAAACTCAACGAGCTCCCCAAGCGCATCCCCGGCCAACTGCCCGAGCAGGCATCCCCGCGCCCGTCCGAGTTGTTGCTCCATTCGGTTCCGGCGGAGCCAGTTGGCGTCGTCCTCGTTGCGCAAACTCAGAATCTTCCGTGCCATTTCTCTCTCCTTGTTCTACCCTCTCGGCAAAGCCGAAGAGGAAACAACGTCCCTGTGCCGCCCACTGTCAAGTCGTCCTCACAGCCATGCGAGGAACCTTGTCGTTGACCCACATCACAGGATGAGATACAAATAAGCTAAGACTTCAATGTTTACAACTGCCATCCGGATAATCACCGCAAGCAGCGCTGTCCATGCCGTCATCCCCTCCTTTTTTCCCGTTCGAAGCCGTTCGCATGGAATACCAGCTCGGAACCATCCTCGAAATAGACGCTAGCAACATAGAAGCCGCATGTTGGAGCGTTAGCCAAAAAACTGATGGCTAGATCAAGGGCAACGGGCCGCTCCGGCTTTTCCTCGCGAAGCCCGCCCAGCTTGCTCATCACCACCATGATGCGGATTACCAGCTTGTCCTGGAACTTCTCCTGTATCTCTTGAGGGATGGTCGCCTTGTATGCCGCGGCGTTCGCCGCCTTCGTCGCGGTGCCTTGCTTGTGGCGAACTGGGCTCGTGCGGTCTGCGGGGACACTTGTACCCGTACTGTTTTCCTGTTTCACGGCGCTCCTCCTTTGTGGCGGATTAATTACTTCAAGACCATGAAGTCGCAGAAAGCTGCCTGTTGGAACCAGTCTTTGCGGAGGGTTCGGACACTGCCGTCATTGAAGGCCGCCGTGCAGGCTCCGTTGTGCCGGAGGTGGGCGCAGCTCTTCGCCGTCGCCAGCGAAGTGGTCAGCTCGGCCCCGTCCCCGTTCGCCAACTGGCAACTGTTAGACCAGTTGTCCGTCTCGGCTTTAGCCGAACTGGTGCTGTCGCAGAAAATCAACCTGTCCGACATCTTCTTTCTGTCGAGGGCATAGTACCCCGTGGTGCCGGAAGTCCACACCAGCTCGCCGCGACTGGAATCACCGTTCCACATGCCGTAGGTCTCATAGCTCGCCGTCCATTTCCGCTTCCCATAGGTCGGGCAGACGAACACGCTCGACTTGCCCACCGTCGGGGCGTCGATGTAGTCGCCGCTATAGAGGATCTCCGACCAGCCGGTCGGGGCTCCGGCGCCGATTTGCTGCGTCGCCACCGGATACTTGTCCTTCCAGTCGTCGGCGTACATGAACAACGCCCGGCTCACGGCTTTCTGGTTGCTCATGCAGACCGTCTCCTGCACCTTCTGCCTCGCCTTGTTCAGCGCAGGCAACAGCATCCCCGCCAAAATGGCGATCACTGCTATCACTACCAGCAGCTCGACAAGTGTGAAACAACCATTCTTCGTCACGAATTTCATCCTGTACTCCTCCTGTTTTTATTGATTCCCCTGGCACTTTTGGCGCCGCACACGTAACAATAACCGTGAAAAGCGAAAATCCAAAATGCCTGGCCGCTCCGGGGTAACAGGCCAGCCTAACGCCGGATATCGCTGAAACCTCGTTTCCCGATGCCTATAATAATGCGATGGGGATGACTGGTTTTGTCCTTGGCTGGCGTCAGGAGTTGATTTCCGCAGCTTTTTCCACAACTGCGGCGAATTTATTGCGGAGATGGGCGGCTCAAGGAGCTGGACCTCGCCGGATTCGCCGGGCACCCAGTGGAACACGAGGTTCTGCGCTGCGGGGTGCAGCGTAACGACCATGTTGTCTTCGGGGCGGGGGCTTGGTGGTCTCTGAAGAAGAACGCAAGCGGGGGGCAACGCAGCTTGATCCCCTTGGTTTTGAGAAAGTGGAAGAGCTGGAAGCGGATGGCCACCAACAGTTGCTTGTCGATGCCGAAGCTCAGGTCGGTGTTTTTTACGCCGCATCTGCGGTGGCTAGCGAAGACTAGCAGCTTGCTGTCGGGCGGGAGTAGTTATTGGTGTCCTAGGTGCGGTATGGAAGGAGACCACAGTCAACTCGAACTTGCGGGCGGGGGCTTGCGTTGAGTGGGTAGGAGAAGGGTATCGACTGCCGGAGGTGCTAGGCGTCGAAGGTGGTGCTGAAAGTCTCAGGTGCGATGGGCACCTATTGTTGGCCCTCCAAGGGAGGATGCGGCGCTAAGGAAGAGGTTATTGGGAAGACTTGCGAGCAGCCGTATTCGCGGATTCGAAACGGGGCGCGCCCCTTCGTGGAGATCTTTGTGAGGTATGAGCACCAGTGGTAGATCTTGTCGAACTGCGTCTTGAAATCAGGAGAATCCCTTTTTAACATAACACCTGATCCGCAGCCATGTATTAGTCCTGTCCCAGAATTAATAGATAGTGCGGAAGCCCAAAGATTCTCGGCTTTGATCAAATGATTGTGTGGTGATTGTGTTTTGCTGCCATCGAGCCATAGAGCCAAATGGTAATGATGATGAGGGGAGCTGGCCTGCTCTCGCGCCCAGACATATAGGGGGGAAAACTTGCTGCGCTTCAGTGCGAGAACATAGTTTGCGGCAAATCGTTTAAAGAGGGCATTGTCTGAAGCAAGAGTGATAGGGTATACATCTGGAAATCGAAGATCCATGCGGAAGAAATATGCTTTTGAGTGCCTCCCGACATACCACTCACAGACATTCAATATTCGGCCAAGCATCTCCAGACTACATCCATATCCTTCATCAAAATCAGCCATTATGGGGTGTCCCATGTAATTCGGTTCATAAGTAATCTTCGTTCTACGCATCTTCCCGTACCTCCTTATTCTACGCATCATAGCCACTACTTCTATTTGTGAATAATGCTATCTATATCAATGTATGATATAAAAACATATAGACATGGATATCACATAGAAAGCATAATACTATTTACCCACAGCTATCTACGCTCAGATCAGCCAACCTATTTCATGTCGAAGTTATTGCGCCCTGGCTCCACTACAAATTGCCGATGATTGATGATGAAGAAATGGTGGAGTTGGTGCTGCTCGATTGGCGACGGATAGAGATGACTGTCGGTATGATTAATGACACCAAGATTGCCGAGGAGATGAGGGGGGTGAAGTGGCCGAATTCGACGATGGCCGCATATATCTACACGACCAGCCATGCTCCAGCACTCAGCTCCCCATGCACCCTAGGTTCCCGGCCTATCCCATGCCCCCCTTTGGGGCGGCGACAAACCGCCCCTTTCGCTTTGATCATAGTCGGCTCCATTTTCCCTCGTGCTCATGGCAATGCCTCACCAGTGCTTGCTTTGCAGGCTCGGACATTACAAATCTCGAAGAATCCCACCACAGCTCGAACTTATCACTGCAATGCCAGGCCAAATCCGCCGAATCATCCTTCCAATTGAACTTGTCTGCATCCCACCAACGCGCGAAGTCATTTCGATCCAGGATGCCCCATTCGGCCGCCGTTGGCCAGCGACGATCTGGCTGTAGTACCGGATCGGTGTCGAAGAAATCGGGGTGAAGCAGCTTGCAAACCGCCTCCCGTTCCGCCGCAAGCGTCTCTCGTTGTTTTTTCGTCAAACGCCTCTGGCCACTGTCGGGAGTGGCAGTTCGACATAAAGACGAGAAGCCGCCACCTCCCTCTCGGAGCGGCGCAGCCTGTGCCGGTTCTTGGCTCGTGGACGGCTCGTGGCGGAGGGGCGTGGATGAACATGCGGAACTTGTTCCGGGAATGGGCCGCTCCATCTCGGCAGCTGACGGCTCCACCGGCGTCAAGATTTTAGGAACCCATCCGTGACAACAATACTCGGGGGTTTTCAGGACATGCGCTTGGAGCATGTCAATCAATTCTATCTGTTCCTGAACCCGCAAGCTGTGGCATGCGGTGTTGAACAGCGCATTGAGCGTAGCCGGACTTTGGCGATGGTCTTTCCCGTCGCACGAATCTTTGGCCCCATGGGGGGCTGGCGTGGAAGGAGACATTTGCGCTGTCTTGGTCAACTCGTAGGCCTTTCCAATAGTCATTGTCTCATTATCCATCGCCGCGACTATTTCAGGGCTGGCATTTTTATTGACGTAAGCAATCCGCTCGACAGTCCGAGGGGATTTATTGACTTGCTTCGCTATGATTGCGGATGTCTTCCCTTTCAACTTAGCGCCATTTGGCGCTAAGTCCGTGCGCTCGCCACGTCGCATCAATTCGTCCATAGCATCAAGGCACTTCCTGATTTCTTTGATGCTCAAATTGCGGCGACTGGTTTGGCTGCGGATCGCGAAGATAAGCGCCTCGTATTCGTCTTTGAACTCGAATGTGACTATAGGAATCTCTTGGCACCCTGCTTCCGTGGCCGCAAATAGTCGGACATGCCCATCAACCACGATGAGCTCATCCTGTAGACGCCAAACACTGATGGGGAAGGCCGGGATGAATCCCCGCTGCCGCATGTCATCTGCCATTGCGGCAATTGATGACGGAGAAGCCTTGAACAGCTCCTTGAAGGGGGATGATATCTGTAACTCAGAGCGGTGGCAAGTAGTATGAATGCCTCGCAATTCCGCATCCACAGCCTTCTCCACCTGACACTGCACCTGACCCTCCACCTGACCCTCCACTTGGCCGAAACTGCGCCCGTCCATCAGGTGGTCAATCTTGTCTTGGCCCTGCACCTGGCCCTGCACCTGCACCTGGCTCTCCACTTTCGCTGCGGCATCACCTACTTCAACCTGCGCCTCCCCGACAACGGAGAGCCTGTCCTGGTACTCGTCCATGTTTGGACTCCTGCTTCCGGGGCCACTGCCCCATTTTCACTTACCGCCTGCCCCGTCGGTCCATCCGACGGAATTTGCTGTTTCTTGTATTGTACCGCGGAGCCAAAAAATTCTTGACTAAGCAATGACAACATCAGCACGGCGAAAGTGCCAAGCGACCTATCCTTTGATTTCGTTGCCAGTCGTGCTATAGACTTTAGAACAACCTTGACACGGGAGGGGCAGGAGCAGGACGGCTGTCACCTCCACTAGCTCTGGCGACAGGGTGCTCTTCCATGACGGCAATGGGCGGCCATGGAATCCGCAACCGCCTCCGGCAACAGAAGCGTCTACCGGGATGCCAAGGGCAGGACTGCGACTACTAGGCGACAGGACGGCTTTCCGTGATAGTTCCGGGCGTTCCGGCGGCACCACCACTATCTCCGGAAACAGGCCTGTATCTCGGGATGCCGCCGGGAGGACGGAAACAATGGCGATGATCTCTCCCAGCAAAGCCAACTATCGTGATGGCTCTGGGCAGGCCACTGGCTCTGCCGACTTGATCCGGCAAAAACGCTGAGAGCCTGGCGATAGGCCTGAGGGGGCGGTATCCCGAAAGTCAGTGCTCTGGACGACCAGCGAGCATTGATCCACCCTAAAATTATCATGTTTTAGCTCAACAGCTCGGCATAAAGGTACGCATTCCAGGCAAAGCCGACATGCCCCTCGTCCAAAAAGCCAGAAAACAGCCAATTTTGGGGAATCACTCCGTTGCCGCCACCTCGACGCCATGGAGGACGCCATTTTTCAATCCCTGAGCTTTACGGACGCCACCAGTTGACGTTCTCCAATAAGCCCGAGTGGTGACTGGCATCGAAAGCAATGTCAAAGCGCAGTGCCGTTCATGGTCAACTCTCCATGATTCGCAGACATTTTTCCAGTATCTCTCTTGAGGCACTGGCGGCAAGTGCCTGCACGCGGCAGCGAATGCCGTCGGTTCCCTCATCGTCGTCGCCCCCATGGCCGAGCAGCCGCGCCATGCCGTCAGCGGCATTGTGCGCAGCCGTTTCAGACACGTCGCTGTAAGCCACCGTCATTTGGGGACTTGAATGCCCCGCCTGCCGTTGGACAATCAGTTGCGCCGTTCCTATCTCTGATTGCAGCTGGATATAGCTGTAGCGCAGGCTGTGGAAGCCGACTTCGACTACAGCCCGCTTACCCGTGCCCTCACCCGTTCCGGCCTTGTGGGTTTCAATCCCGCACGTAGTGAAATGCGCCATGACTCGGCGGACAATCATTATCCGGCTCGTATGGGATAGATATGCCTTCGCCAGCTCCGGCAGCAGATAGCCCTTCCGCGCCTGGTGCGGCGTGGCGACCAGTTTCGCATGGAGGATGGAGGGTATCCCGATCTTGACGGGGACGGATTTGCGTGAGGCGGTCTTGTTGGGAATGCGCAGGATGAGCCGCCGTTCGAGGTCGATGTTGCTCCATTCCAGCGTGGCGCAGTCGCCCATGCGCAAACCCGTGTAAATCCCCAGTTCCAGGAACAGCTGGAAGTCCCCCGTCGCCGCATCGACGATCCGGAAAAGCTCCTCGATGGTCAGCGCCCGGCGGCTGTTGGGCTTCAGCTTCTTCCTGGTGATGGATGTGAATGGGTTCGCCTCCACCCTTGCCTCTTTCCCCAGAATTCTGAATAGCAGCTCAAGGAAGCCGACATGCTTGTTATAGGTACCCGGGCTTGCCTTGGCGGCGATCATGCTGGCGGCGTAGCGTTTCGCCACATCGGAGGACACGTCCCTCAAATAGCGAGCCTGGGGGCTGTTCCCGACCAGCCAGTTCTTGAACTGTCGCCATTGGCGATGGTAGTTCTCCAGCGTCTTCTCTCCACTGTCCGGACGGTCGGGGTTAGCGGCATAGGCGTCCCAGACGACGGCGATGCTTAAGGGCGGGTTGGCGATGTCCTCGGCCTTCTCAACCTTCTCCTCAATGCTGGCGACGGCCTCGACCAACTGCCGGGCGCGCTTGGCTTGGTCGTGGAGGTTCAAGGGGTTCAGGATGTCGGCGAGCAGTCTCTCGGCCTCCTGGCGGTCGGAGACGGGGTTCCCGTCCTTGTCACGCAGGAGCTGGCGAAACCGCTTGCCCTCAACCCGGTACTCGGCGAAATAGTTCAACGACTTCCCGACGCGGTAGAGCCTGCCCTTGGTCTTCCTCGCCATTTTTGCAACTCCAACGTGGTTTGTTGTCCCCTGTTATTTGCTGTCTATTAAGCATATCGTCACATATGCTTGACAAATAAAACCAGAAGGAGTACATTACTCATTGCAACCATTTACTTGGAGGTGGTGATGAAGATACTCCGGCTTGATTTGACTGATCTTGAGCGGCAAGAATTGGAGGAT
>Ga0209467_1000832_pt1 | contig 33678 bp, 32 predicted proteins | sample Higcelwee11metaG_FD_187175 | JGI IMG/M metagenome (GOLD analysis project Ga0209467, IMG submission 187175) | Freshwater pond sediment microbial communities from the University of Edinburgh, under environmental carbon perturbations - High... | ecosystem: Environmental > Aquatic > Freshwater >... | reverse complement strand
CACGGCCGTGCTTGATCCGGACAAGCCGGACGCCGTGAACACGATCAGGCTGTTGGCCGACGAGCAGGTCACCGTTTTGGCCTCGGTCCCGGCCCTGTACTGCCTGATGCTGCTCGCCCAGAAAGACGAACTGCGTCTGGAACACCTGCGATGCTGCTATAGTTCCGGCGAAACGCTGCCGGAATCCATGCACCAGGCATGGCGGCAGGCCACAGGTCTTGAACTGGGTCTGGGGTACGGCGCGACCGAGGCCATGACCTTTGTGATCGGAAGCCGCCCCGGCGAGTCCGTTCCCGGCACAGCCGGACGGGTCATCCCTCCCTACGAGGCGGTCGTCGTGGATGAACATTTTCGGCGGGCGCAGCCTGGCATCCCTGGGCATCTCGGGCTGCGCGGTCCTTCGATCATGCGGGGCTATCTCAACGCTCCGGAATGGACCGCCCGGGCGTTCGCCCCGGACGGTCTGCTTCTCACGGGGGACATGGCCATGGAGCAGGACGGGGTGTTCACCATTTTGGGCCGGATGGACGACATGTTCAAGGTTGGCGGCTTATGGGTCGCGCCTGCGCGGGTGGAGAGCGCCCTGCTGTCTCACGAGGCCGTGGCGCAATGCGCCGTGACGGGAGGAATGGTCGGGGCCTTGACCCTGCCCCGGGCGCATGTCGTCCTCAAAAGCGGTTGGACGTGGAATCCGGATCTGGAGAAAACGCTTCGCGCCCACGCGGCGCGACGCCTGCCCGATTATATGGTCCCGGCGGACATCGTCATGTCCCAAAGCCTGCCGCTGACCGCCAGCGGGAAGGTGCAGCGGTACAGGCTCAGGCAGGCGCAGCAGCACAAATCCCTGTCGATGAACGTCCCACCAACCGATACGCAAGGAGAGACCCCATGCCCGTGACCGTTGACGACGTGAAAAAGGTGCTTTCCCAGGCCGTGCCCTCCGCCGTCCTGGACAAGTTGGACCCGTCCCAGCCCATGGTGGGGCAGGGAGTCGACTCCCTGGCGCTGACGCTGCTGGCCATGGCGCTACAGAAAGGCTTCGGCGTCGTCATCGATCCGGAGCATGGATTGAAACTCAAGACGCTCGACGACGTCGTGGACTTTATAAACGCCGCCGGAACGAAAAAGTGAGCATGACCAAGGCCGAGGCCATCGCCCGCCTTTCCCGTTCGCCCGATCCGGTGGCGCCGGGACGCATCTACGAGGTCGGGCGCTTCATCCCGGAAGACGCTGAGGGCGTGGCCTCGCTATTCTACACGGTGTACGGCGAAGCCTACCCCATTGACGCCTACTACATGCCGGATCGCATTCGCGAGATGTGCGCGAACGGCGACCTGCACCCGGCTGTGGCCAGGCTGAAAAGCGGTGAAGTTGTCGGCTTCACGGCTCTCTACCGGTCCTCGTCGCCGTTTTCCGGGCTGATGGAATTCGGACTCGGGGTGGTGCATCCCGCCTACCGGGGATCATTCGTTTTGTACCATATTTCCACCATGATCATGGATATGTTGCGGGACATGCCGCATGTCGAAGCCGTGTTCGGCGAGGCGGTTTGCGACGCCGTCATCATGCAGCATGCCATATCCCTGTTCGGTTTCCGCGAGACAGGCATCGAACTGGGGCTTATGCCGGCCAAAGCGCCGGGCAAAGACCGCACGTCCTGTCTGGTCATGTTCCTGAATGTCCGGGACCATCGGCGCCCGCTGCATCATCCCGCGTGCTTGACCGAACAGGTCGCATGGCTTGTCGCCAGGGGCGGGCTCGACCGCGAATTGTCGGCTGTCGCGGAAGGGCCCCCTGCGGAAGGCACGCGCCTCGATGCGCGGATATTCCCTTCGGCCGGGGTGCTGCGCGCAAATGCGCCGTGTCTTGGCCCAGGCTGGGAGGCCGAACTCCTGGAGTCGGAAAATCAGGCCGCGCGCGCCGGATGCCAAGTCATCCAGCTTTTCCTGAATGCCGGGAACCCCGGCGCGGCGGCGGCGGCCCCTGCCCTGCTGCGGCGCGGCTACGTCTTTGGAGGTCTGGTCCCCCGCTGGTTCGACGATGACGCGCTGCTGCTGCAAAAACTGTCGTTTCCCATAGATGCGGACGGCATCGCCCTGTATTCGAACGAGGCCCGCCACATCCTCTCCCTGGCCATGGAAGAAGTGACAGCCTGAGAACAGGATATGCGGCGATCGGCGATGGGCATGCCGTAATGGGACAGCGCAGGCATGATGGCGTTGGCCGCGATCGGCAGGCCCTGGAAAGAGCGTGGCGCAAGAAAAACTTGTGCCCGGGAAACCGGGTGCGGTACAGGTATTCATGGCGCGCATACTTCCACTTCTTTTGGCGTTCTTTCTTTTTGGCTGCGAAAACACCGACATCGGATTGATGGCGGATGCGGCCCTGGACACGGTCAAGGCTGTCACCTTGACCAATGAACAAGTAGCCGAGATATCTCGCCGCGCCGCGCTGGCCTCGGATGGAAAACACCGCGTTGCACCAGAAGCAAGCGCGTACAACCAGCGCCTTCGGCGGCTGGTCGCCGGGCACGAGACACGGGACGGGCGCGATTTCAACTACAGGGTTTACCTGACCGAGGTTCCCAATGCCTTTGCTATGGCCGATGGCAGTATCAGGGTAAACAGCGGCCTGATGGACATCATGACCGACGAGGAGATGCTTTTTATCCTCGGTCATGAAATGGGCCATGTGGTAGAAAACCATTCCCGGAAAAAGCTCATTCTGGCTTTGTCCACGAGCGCCGTGCGCAAGGGGCTCGCCGCCCAGGACACGAACGTCGGCCAGATCGCTGCGTCGGTGATTGGCTCTTTTTCCGAGCAGTTGGCCAACGCCCAGTTTTCCCAGCATGAGGAACGCCAAGCCGATAGCTACGGGGTGGCCTTTCTCGAAGACATCGGGTTCGACAAATCCGCCGCAGTGTCTTCGTTGAATAAACTGGCGACTCTCGCCGGACAGCACACGTTTCTTTCCAGCCATCCCCATCCGGAAGCACGGGCCAAGCGGTTGCTCTCCCCGAAAACAGCCGAACCGGAAGAGATGATTTCTGATGACAATCCGGGCGGCTCCATATTCGACACAATCAGATCAATCCTGGCCTTGCTTTGGAAAGAGGCCCGCTTGATGCTCCAACAATTCGGATAAGAAAAGCCGGATTGTATTTTCTTCATGGCCCAGAGACTCGGCGGGACGAACCGCGAGTCGGCTCAACTTCGGGCTTCGAAGCGATCATGAAGAGAACATCGTCCACTGCGAAGGCAACACCTTCGTCATCAGCGCCGCCCTGTCCGGCGGGCGCGTGGCCGAGGCCTGGAGCACGGGCAGGATGATTCATGACATGAACTACCTGCTGGGCGCCACGGTCGGTGCGGACGGGCCGCGATTCACCACCCGCGCCTCCTGTCTTTGCAACACCGGGCACGCCCAGGCCGCCGTCCGGGCCGCCCTGGCCGAGGCCCTGGCCGTCCTGCGCTGTACCGACGCGGACCACTACCGACTGCGTTTCGGGCCGGGCCAGCCGGTCTACCGCTTTCAATCCGACGACTTTGCGTGGTTTGGCATCCCCCGCAGCGCTGGACTGGCCTGCGAGGTGGGGCCCCTCTGGCCAGGGTCTGCGGGGCCTACGCAACGGGCAACGGCGTCATGCGGGCCGACGAGGTACGCCGGCGACACTGCGCCGACGTGGCCGTCACCTCAAGCCTGGGGGAGCGGCCCGACGACGACCTGCGGGCCTTCCGGGACGTCGGCGCCAGCCGCTACCTCATGAAGCACGAGACCATGAACCCGGATCTCTACGCCAGGATGCGCCCCGGGCTGCGGCTTACGGATCGGCTGCGGACCATCGAGACCCTACGCGGCCTGGGCCGCATTCCGGGCTCCGGGCTGGAATTTGCCGACGAATTCGAGGATGTTGACGCGAAACGGCGGTATGGCCTGAGCATCGAGGAATGCCCGCCCCTGCCCGGCTGCACGTGCGGCGAGGTGCTCAGGGGCCGTCTCCGGCCCGACCAGTGCCCGCTTTTCAAGAAGGCCTGCACCCCGGCCAAGCCCCAGACTCCCCGACCTCCCGTGGACGTCATCCGTCGCTGAGGCTCAGGTCGCGCCGCCAGTCCACATAGACCGCCTCGCCCACGCCGTACCTCTCGTCTGAATTGCTGAGCATGTCCGCCTCCAGGGGATGCGGGAGGCCGACCTCCACGAAATAGGTGGTGAGGGGACCGCTGAACTGGCGATGGGCCACGGTCCCGCGATAGCGGCCGACCTGGCGCGAGAGGAGCATGTCCTCGGGCCGGACCAGCAGCAGCCGCCCATCCTCCCCGCACAGGAGATTGGCCCGGCCGAGAAACCGGGCCACGAAAGGCGTGGCCGGACGGGCGTACACCTCCTCGGGCGCGCCGATCTGCTCGATGCGGCCTGCGTTCATGACCACCATGCGGTCGGCCAACCCCAGGGCCTCCTCCTGGTCGTGGGTGACGTAGAGCATGGTGATGCCCAACCGCATCTGCAAATCCCGTATCTCTTTGCGCAAGGTGAAGCGCAGCCTCGCGTCCAGGTTGCTCAGGGGTTCGTCCAGGAGAAGCACCTTGGGCTTCAGGACGAGCGCCCGGGCCAGGGCCACGCGTTGCTGCTCCCCGCCGCTGAGGTCGGTCACCCGGCGGTCGCCCAGACCGGACAGCCCCATCATGTCCAGCATGGCCTCTCCGGCGCGAAGGGCCTGTTTGCCCGTGACGTTGCGGAACCTGAGGCCATAGACCACGTTTTTGAGTACGTTCATGTGCGGGAACAGGGCGTAGTTCTGGAACACGGTGCAGGTGGGCCGCACGTTGGGGGGCAGTCCGGTCACGTCCTCGCCGTCCAGCAGGATGCGGCCCAGGGTGGGGGCGACAAAGCCGCCCACCATGCCGATGGTGGTGGTCTTGCCGCAGCCGCTGGGACCGAGGATGCACACGAATTCGCCCTTGCCGACGGCCAGATCCAGATGGTCCACGGCGATGGCCCGGCCGTACCGTTTGCAGAGCGCCCGGAGTTCCAGAAACATGGTCACGTCTTGCTCCTGCGCAGGTACAGCCACGAAAAGAGCAGGTTCACGGCCAGCACCGAGACGATGATCACGTTGGCCAAAACGGCGGCCTCGCCGATGCGGCCGCGCTTGATTTCAGCGAACATGTCCACGGTCAGCACCTTGGTGTCCGGCGAGATGAGGAAGATGATGGCCCCGATGGTGATCATGGTGGAGGTGAAGGTGTTGATGAAGGCGATGAGCAAGGCGGGCTTCATGAGCGGGGCTACGATGTCCACGATGACCTGACGCTCCCGGGCCCCCAGGTCGCGCGCTCCGGCCTCCGTCTCGGGCCGACACTGGGCAAGGGCGGCCATGCCCGCCTTGATGCTGATGGGCAACTGCCGGTAGACGCAGTTGGCCACCACGATGAAGGCCGTTCCGGTCAACGCCAGGGGAGGATTGTGGAAGGCCAGGATATAGGCGATGCCGAAAAACGGCCCGGGGATGATGTAGGGCAAATCGGCGATGAAATCCAAGGCCTTGCCGCCGGGTGGACGCTTGCGCACCAGCACGTAGGCGATGATTCCGCCCAGGAGGGCCCCGACCGCCCCGGCCGCGAAGGAATAGTGCAGGCTGCGGAAGAAGCTGCCCAGCCGGTCGGCGGTCAAGGCCTGGAGATGGCCCAGGGTGGGGGTGAAATCCACCCCCCAGGTTCGCGTGAAGGCCCCGCACAGGATGGTGGCGTACTTCACGAGTTCGAAACCGATAAATCCCCAGGTGATCATGGCCAGAAGCCACTGGGTTCCGGGTGAAAGCCCGATGCGGTCCCGGGCGTGCTCCAGCACGGGGGCCGCGCCCAGGACGTCGGTTTTCCCCAGGATGCGCCGGTAGAGCAGAAACGCCGCCAGGGCCGGGAGCAGCAGGATGATGCTCATGGCGGCGGCCCGGGGCATGTTGAAAAGCCCCACCACGTTCAGGTAGGCCTGGGTGGCCAGGGCCGTGAACCGCCCGCCGATGATGATCGGCGTGCCGAAATCGGACAGGGCGCGGATGAACACCACCACGGCGGCCACCAGCAAGCCAGGGGCCGCCAGGGGCAGGGTGACCCCCAAAAGCACGCGGGGACTCGAAGCCCCCAGGTCGTGCGCCGCATGCTCCAGCCTGCGGTCCACCCGGTGCAGCACCCCCAGGATGAGCAGGGCCGCCAGGGCCGTGAACCCGGCCGTCTGCATGAGCGCCACGCCCTGCCACCCATAGGGGTCGATGTTGAGCCCCAACAGTTGGTGGGTGATGAGCCCGCGACGCCCGAAGAGCATGATGTACACCAGTGACGACACAAAGGGCGGGGCGATGATGGAGAGCATGAGCACGCCGAAGACCAGGCGTTTGCCCGGCAGCCGGGTGTGGGTCAGGTACAGGGCCACGCCGGTGGCCAGGCCCAGGGACAGCACCGTGGTCAGCGCGGAGACGGACACGCTGTTCCAGAGCAGCCCGGCCTCGTTGGAGAAAAGGTGGACGTACTCGGCAAGGCTCAGCCGACCTTCGATGACCACGCTTTGCAGAAAAACTGCGGCGATGGGCCACAACACAAACACCAGCACGCTCGCCATAAGCAGGCCGTAAAACAGCCCCTCGGGCGAGAGAAAAAACGGGGCGGCCCGCCTGACCGCCCCGCCGGGTGTATTTTCCGCGTTTACTTGGCGAACCGTTCCTGCCACGTCTTGAGCACCTCGGCCCGCTCTGCGCCCGCCGTGAGGAAGTCCATGGGGATGAAGGTTGCGGTGTCGACCCCGGCCAGGGCCTCGGGCGGGGCCACGTCGGCCCGGGTGGGGAAGCGCGGATCCTTGGTCTTGAGCACTTCCTGCCCTTCCTTGGAAAGCGCCCAGTCCACCAGGGCCTTGGCCGCCTCCATGCGCTCGGCGCCCTTGAAGATGGCCACCGGCGCGGGCCACCAGGGAATGCCGTCTGTGGGGAACACGTACTGGATGGGGTAGCCCTGGGCCTGCAATTCAGGCCACAGTCCCGGGGCCAGGCCCACCAGCGACTCGCCCATGGCCGCGCGCTGGGGCGGCTCGGAGCCGCGCTTGGCGTAAAAGGGGATGTTCTCGGCCAGTTTTGCGAAAAATTCCCAGCCCTTTTCCTTTCCCCTGGCCGCCAGCAGGCTGTAGAGCGTAAAATAGGCCGTACCCGAGATGGAGGGGTCGGACATGGAGATCTCCCCCTTGAACGCGGGCGCGGTCAGCGCCTCCCAGGTCTCGGGGATGGGGATGCCCCGCTCCTTGAGTATCTGCGTGTTGACCACAAAATCCACCGTGACCAGGGAAATGCCCGTCCAGTATCCTTCGGCGTCCTTGTATTTCGCATTGATGTCCGCGGCCTGGGGCGAGACGTAGGGTTCGAGCAAGCCGTCTTTTTTGGCGGCGATGAAGGCGTCCACGCCGCCGCCGAACCAGACGTCGGCCAGGGGGCGGCCCTTCTCGGCCCGCATGCGGGCCAGCACCTCGCCTGAGGACATATCCAGCTGGTTTACCTTGATGCCCGTGGCCTTGCTGAAGGCGTCGAAAATGTCCTGCTTGGCGTTGTAGGCGGCGATGACGTTGAGTTCCGTATCCGCCGCCAACAGCGTCTGGGCGGAAAACAAGGCCATGGCCCCGGCCAGCAGCACCACAAGTCTCCCAAAGCCGTTGCGTTTCATGCGATTTCCTTTTCGTTGGGGTGCGGTTTGCCAGCGGCCTGTACAGATGCGCCGTCTGCGGTCCTGATCTCGTCCTGATACCGGCGCAAGAGCTGCAACGTGTCGGCCATCTCTCCGGCGTCCATCAGTTCGACCAGCCACCAGTCGCACGATGTTTCCCACACCATGGCGTCGAGAAGCGGCCGGATGGCCGCCAGGTCGCGCGGCGCCATGTGCCGTGCCGGTCCCCCCGGATGCACGGCCGCCTCGATTTCGTAGACATGGGCGCCAAGCAACCGGCCGTTGCAGCGGGGTATGAAGTCCAGGGCGCAACCGGGCACGGCGGAGGCCGCCTCGCGGGCGTAGGCGTGGCCCACGTCCAGGGTGGCGAACGCGCCGCTTTGGGCAAGCAGCGCCTGAAACTGGCGGGGGTCGCCGGTCCTGCCCAGACGCAGGTTCTCCAGACACACCCGCACCCCCAGCCCTTCGCCCGCCGCCGTCAGCTCCCGCAGCCCGTCCACGGCGGCCGCATAGTCCACGCGCCCCCGCAGCGCCTTGTCCAGGCCGATGTGCAGGGTGACGCGGTCGCCGCCCAGATCTGCCACGGCGCGCAGGCAAAAAAGGTAGAACCCCACGGCCTCGGATGCCCGGGCCGGATCCGGATGTCCCAGGTCGAAGCCGGGAAAGGCCAAGTGATACCGCAGCAGCAGCCCTGCGCCGCGCAGAATCTCGATGTCGGGAATCTCTTGCGACACCTCATGCCGGGTAAGCGCCCCACGCCGAAAGGTGTATTCCGCAGCGGTGCAGTCGTAAGTCCGGCAGAACTCCAGGAGACTCTGGACAGACCTGAACGCCTGATTGGTTATGGCCAACTGGGGAAGATGCATTGGCTATGGTATATGTTTCATGTAGCAGGTATCGGACATTATGATAGCACTGTGTTGGATGTTCCACACAAAGTCAAATACGATTGCGCGATATGAAGTCACGAACTGCATAGAAAAATCAAATACGCCGAGCGCAAAAGGCATACGGAACGCATCAGACGGGGAGATGCAAAAAACCGGACAATTGGATAGGCTGGGGTTGTCCGTGCGTTCGCCGCTGATGCGAAAAACCGAGGTGTGCGGCCTGGCGCGGACAAGGAGGAACATCCCGGATGAAAACCCAGGGTTCGCCCCATCCGTCAGGGCCGGTCGATCTCCACGGCGGCGACGCCCCAAGGGGCACGGGGGGCACGGAGAGCACGGAAGAAACCGCCGTCCTGGCCCGGCACGTGGCCGAGGCCGTCAGGCAGATCGCCGTGCATTACGGCCTGTGGCTGGCCGAGGCGGCGCATCAGTTCGGCCCGCAGGCCGCCGTCGCCATGGAGGCCCGGGCCGGAGACGCCTTGTTGCCGATTCTGGCCAGGCGCATCGAAAAGGCCCTGGATCTCCCGGAGGATGTGCCGACGCTTGTGGCGGGCCTGGGCGCAGAAAAGCTTGAGCGGCTGTTGTCCGCCCTGTCGGTTTCCTGGCTGGCGGCCGACGGGGTCTGGTTCCGGGCCGTCGAAGACGAACGCGGCATGCACGACGCCAAGCGGGTCAACGACACCTGCTGGTCGCGCCTGGGATATTACGAGGCTGTCCGCGCCAAGGCCCGACTGGGGTTGCCCGAGGCGGGCGGATTGCCTGCCCTGCGGCAGGCCTTGGGGGCTCGGCTCATCGCCTGCGTCAACCCATGGGATATCGTGGAGGAGACCCCGGAGTCTTTCGTCCTGCGCATCGTCGAGTGCCGGGTGCAGGCCTCCCGGGCGCGCCAGGGCTTGCCGCCCTATCCCTGCATCTCCGGCGGCGCCACGGAATATGCGGCCTTTGCCGCCGGCATCGACCCCGCCATCAGGACCGAATGCGTCAGCTGCCCGCCGGAGCCGTCACGCCCGGAATGCGCCTGCGCCTGGCGCTTTTCCATGCCGGGCGGGTGTTGCGCCCCGTAAAAGATACGGGGGTCTTTTTAAGAAAAAATACGTGGTTCTGGTTGTTTTTCCAGTCCAGGCGCCCCGGTTTTGCGGGCGCGGCGCGAGGCAACGGGCCCATGGGCGCGACGAAGGCGCGGCCAAGGCCGCAGGCGCGACAGGCCATGTCTGCGGCCGCCCGGATCAGTCGAAGATGACCTTGACCATGGAGAAGTCGTCCGCCAACACCTCCTTTTGGCCCATGGCCCGCACGTGGGCCAAAAGGGACGCGATCTCCCCCGTGGGCGCAAGCCCGGCCATGTACTCCCTGAACTCGGCATACTGCCAGTATTCCCCGCCCGGCGGGGCCACCTCGTACACGCCGTCCGAAAAAAGAAACAGCCGCGACCCCGGTTCGACGACCCAGGAGTCGCTCTTGTAGACGATGTCCGGCATGCCCCCGATCATCAGGTTCCGCTTGATCAGGTCCACGGCCTGGCCGTCCGGGGTCAACAGCAGGGCCGGAGGGTGGCCGGCGTTGCCGAAGCGCATAAGCCGGGTTTTCGTATTGAAAACCCCGTACCAGATGGTGAAATACAGGTTGTTGTGCCGCTCCATGGGGAAGGCGTCGTTTAAGGCCGTCAGAACCTTTGCCGGGTCGCGGTAGTCGACGCCGGGAAGCATCTGGTTTTGCAGGACGTTTAAGGCCTGCACGGACAAAAGCGCCGGTCCAACGCCATGGTTGCAGACGTCCAGGAGATAGAGGGCGAAATGGTCCTCGTCCAGGACGTGGTAGCCGAAGGCGTCCCCGCCCAGTTGGGCCGAGGGCACGAAGCTCCATTCGGTGCGGATGTCCCCCGTGGCGATGGGCGGCGGCAGAAGGGAGATGACGTACTCGGCGGCCTTGGCCAGTTCGTCGGCCAGGGCCTTCTGGCTCTCCTCAAGGGCGCGATAGGCCTCGTTTCTTTGCAGCAGGTTGGTGTAGCCGCTTGAGTGGTGGCGGATGCGGGCGATGAGTTCGACCTTGTCCGGAAGCTTGACCAGATAGTCATTGGCCCCCAGGGCGAAGGCCTCGGCCTTGGTGGCGGGCTCCTCCTTGGTGGAGAGCACGATCAGGGGGATGTCCTTGAGCTTCGGGCGGTTTCGAAAGAATTTCACCAGGGTCAACCCGTCGATGTCGGGCATGACCAGATCCTGGAGAATGACCGTGGGCAGAAGGCGCTCGGCCGTCTGGATGGCCTTGGCCGGATCCTGGCAAAAATGGAACACGATGCCCGGCTCGTCGGCCAGCATGCGGCGCACGGCCTCGGCCACCATGGCCTGGTCGTCGATGAGCAGGACCGTGACGGCATGGTCGGCCAGGGCCGTCGCGGCGGGGGCGGTGGTGCGGTCATCCGGCATGGGGCGTGCTCCCAAGGGTAAGGGTGTCGCAAATGGCCCGGGCGATGTCGGGCAGGGGCAGGATACGCATTGCCGCGCCAAGCTCCACGGCCGCCTTGGGCATGCCGTAGACCACGCTTGTGGCCTCGTCCTGGGCGATGGTGGGCCATCCGGCCTGGCGCAGGGCCAAAAGCCCCTTGGCCCCGTCCCGGCCCATCCCGGTCAAAAGCGCGGCCACCCCGGGTTTGGGCCAATACCGGGCCACGCTGCCGAAAAAGGCGTCCACGGACGGGCGGTAGGGGTAATCCACGGGCTCGGCCTGGTAGCCAAGGGTCAGGTCGGGCCGCAGGACCAGATGGTCGTTGGTCCCGGCCACATGGACCACGCCCGGGGAAAGGCGCTGGCCCTGCACGGCCACCTGGACGCGCAGGGGACATTGACTGCAAAGCCACTCGGCCAGGCCGCCTGCGAAACGCATGTCCACATGCTGGACCACCACCAGGGCGGCGTCGAGATCCCGGGGCAACCCGGCCAGGATGGCGGCTACGGCCTTGGGGCCGCCGGTGGAGGCCCCGATGACCGCCAGGGGGGGGTGTCGGCCCGAAGGACTGACGGCCTGGACCGGAAAGGCCTGCCCCGGGACGCCGCCCGGCTTGCTGATCAGCTTGGCGATGGTGAAAATCTTTTTGAGCAGCTCCTCGCCGCCGACAATCGCCCCGTCCAGGCCGAGAACCGGCGTGGCCACGGCGTCCAGGGCCCCGTGCCCCATGGCCTCGAAGACCTTGCCCGCGTTGCCCGACACCGTGGCCGTGACCACCACGATGGCGCACGGGCTCTCGCGCATGATGCGCCTGGTGGCCTCCACCCCGTCCATGACCGGCATGATGAGATCCATGAGGATCACATCCGGCACGTCCCGGGCGCACATGGCCACGGCCTCGGCCCCATCGACCGCCGTCCAGGCCACCTCGATCCCGGGCGCGGCCTCCAGGACGCGGCGCAGGGCCGCCACCGCCAGGGGCAGGTCGTTGACGATGGCCGCCCGGATCATGCCTCGGGCTCCCCGATCAGGTCGGCCACGGCGGAAAGCAGGCTTTCGTCCTGAAAGCTGCCCTTGCTCAGGTAGTAATCCGCCCCGGCATGCAACCCCTGCATGCGGTCCTCCTGGCGATCCTTGTAGGAGACGATCATGACCGGAAGGGCCGCCAACCGGGCGTCGGCCCGTATCTGCCGCACAAGCTCGATGCCGGTCATGCGCGGCATGTCCACGTCCGTGACCGCCAGGTCGAAATCGCGGCCGCGCAGGGCGTTTAGGCCGTCCATGCCGTCAACGGCCGTCTCCACCTCGTATCCCCGATTGGACAGAAGCCGCCGCTGGGTCTCGCGCACGGTCAGGGAGTCGTCCACCACCAGGATGCGTTTGGTCCGGCCGCCCTGGCGCTCCCGGACCTCCCCCACCCGGTCGAGCCGCCCCCGGCCCAGCAGGTTGTCCACGGCCCGGACCATGTCGTCCACGTCCAGGATGAGCACCGGCGAACCGTCCTCCATGACCGAGGCCGCGCTCACGCAGGGAACCTTTCCCAGGCGCGGGTCCAAGGGCTTGACCACCAGGTCGCGCTCGCCGAGGAAATTCTCGACCACCATGCCGTAGCGGTTCATGCGGTCGCTTATGACAACGACTGAAAGCCCCGCCCGGTTTCCGGCGCTTTTGGCCGATGCGGCCGCCTCCCGGGCGCCCAGGGCCCGCCAGGCCGGGGCCAGGCCGATGGTGTCGCCCTCGAACACGCAGTACTGCCGCCCCTCCAGTTCGCTTATCTCCAGGGGGTCCAGGGAGAGAATGCGGTCGATGCGGGTCAGGGGCACGGCGTAGGCCTCCCCGGACACCTCCACCAAAAGGGTGCGCACCACGGACAGGGTCAGGGGCAGGCGCAAGAAAAACGTCATGCCCTGGCCCGGGCGGGACTCGGCCCGGACCTGGCCGCCCACGTCCCGGACCATGGAGTGGACCACATCCAGCCCAACGCCCCGGCCGGAGATCTCCGTGACCTTCCCGGCCGTGGAGAACCCCGGCAGGAAAAGGAAATCCATGAGCTCCGCGTCGCTTAGGGCCCCGGCCATCTCCGGCGAGGCCAGCCCCCGTTCCAACACCTTGGCCCGGATGCGCTCCGGGTCGAGGCCCCGGCCGTCGTCGGTCACGGTGATGGACAGCATGCCGGCATAGTGCCGGGCCGAGAGGGTCAGGGAACCCGTTTCGGGCTTGCCGAGCCGGGCCCGCTCCTCGGGGGCCTCCAGGCCGTGGTCCAGGGCGTTTCGCAAAAGATGGGTCAGCGGGGCCTCCAGGCGCTCCAGGATCTCGCGGTCCACCTTGGTGGCCTGCCCGGCGACCGTGAAGGACACCCGCTTGCCAAGCTCCCTGGCCAGGTCGCGAACCATGCGGGGAAAGCCGTGCAGCCCGTCGGAGAACCGCCGCATGCGGCTGTCGACGACCTCGTTGTAGAGCCTGTCGGACAGGTTCTCCAGACGCCGGGAGAACAGGTCGAACCGCTCCATGCCCTGGATCAGAACCTCCCGCGAACCGGCGAGAAGCCGCCCGGCCTGGGCCAGGCGTTCGCCGCAATCGGCGGCCTCCCCCGCCTCGGGAAGCGCCGAACGGTTCGGGGCGATCTCCCCGGTCATGGCCGCCTCGCGCAGCGCGGTCAGCACGCCGGACAGGGCGTCCTGCCCGGCCTTGAGACGCTGGAAAATCCCGTTCATGGAGGCCAGGGACCGGGCCTCCACCAGACATTCCCCGGCCAGTCCCATGAACCGGTTGAGATTGGCGGCCGAGATCCGGACCAGGCTGTCCCCGGCCGTGCTTCCGGCATCCGCCGTTCCCGTCCGGGAGGTCGGCGGCGCGGGGGCGCTCCGGCCCGATGCGGCGGGGGGGGGCGGGCCAGGAGGCGGGGACGATCTGGCCGGGGCGGCCTGTCCGCCGGAGGCCTTCGGCGCGACGACGCCTGCGGAAGGCGGCGGGCCGGGTTCGGTGAGGCTTTGGTGCAAAAGTCCCCGCAACTCGGCGATGCGGTCGGCCATGGCCGCAAGATCGGCCGGAATCTCCCCGGTCGGGCGGCCCGCGAGCCGGGAAAAGACGTCGTTTCCGGCCAAAAGCAGGTCGATGTGCCCGTCCGCCAGATGCAGGCGGCCCTGGCGGCAGGCCTCCAGGAGATCCTCCATGGCATGGGCCAGCTCCACGGCCAGCGGCAGCCCCACGATGCGGGCCGCGCCCTTGACGGAATGGGCGGCGCGCATCAGCGGCTCCACCAGTTCCGGCCGCTGGTCCGCCTCCAGGGCGACCAGACCGGCGTCAAGGACGGCGGCGTTGGTCTCCAGCTCCATGCGAAACAGGTCGAGCATGCTCAGGTCGGCATGGCACTCGGCCGCAGCCGGTTCAGACGGGGGGCCGGACGTGAGGGACGGGCCCTGCGCCGGGGCCGGTTCCTGGGCAGGGGCCGGTTCCGAGGCGGACCCCGGGGTGGTCGCGGACGGGAGGGGTGCCCCGCCCTTTGCACCGGGAACGGAATCGGCCGGTTCGCGCGCCGCCCTGGAGAGGACCAGCGCCAGATCGGCCAGCCCCTCGGCCTCGGCCGCAGCGGCCTGGGGAATGTCCTTCGCCTCGCGTCGGGACAGGCGCACAAGCGCGGCCGCCGCAGCCAAGAGGGCCTCATCCGTGCCCCGGCCGGGAAGACGCCCGTCGCGCCGGGCCGCCTCCACGACGTCCTCCATGGCCCGGGCCAGGGCGCTGGTCCCGGAGAGTCCCGCAATGTGGGCCGCCGCCTTGATGGAACCGGCAGACCGGACCAGGCAGGACGCAGCCTCGGGGGTCGGCGCCGGGCCGTCCAAAAGGGCCGCTAGGCCGGTCTGCAGCGAGGCGACGGCCGAGGCCAGCTCGGAGTGAAAAAACTCCAGCATGGACAGGTCGATGGGTTCTTCGGAAGGGCTCATCCGGTGATGCTCCTGGTCAGGGCCGGAAAAAGAGTCTCCTCGTCCAGAATGCCCACCACGGTCTCCTTGTGGGCGAACACGCCGCAGGAAAAATGCCGGGGGGTCCGGCTGACGGTGACCGGGGCCTGAAACCGTTCCCCAGGGGCGAGACGATGCGTGCCGACGATCTCATCCACCGCGATGACGAACCGGCCGTCGGGGCCGACGACCACGGCCATGCGCCCCGCGATCCGGGCGGTTCCGGCCGGGGCGGCCTCTGCGGCGGGGCCGGATATGCCCAGGATTTCGGCCAGGGACATGCAGGGCAGAAGCACCCCGTGCATGTTGACCAGCCCCAGAAAGGCCCGGCTGCGCAGGCCCGGCACGGTGTGGATCGGCCGAGGCGGGATGATCTCCTCGAACCGGGCCGTGCGCAGGGCCAGCCATTCCCGGCCGAGGCGAAAAATCAGCACGGAGGTGGCGTCTTCCTCCAAAGGCGGCTTGGCCTCGGCCAGGATGCGGGTCCACTCCTTTGCATATCCCTCCGGCGGCTCCCGGTCGTAGAGCCCAAGGCCTTTGACCTGAAATTCCGGACAGTCCCGGCAGCCGCCCTCGGGAAGCCGCTCGCAGGTGCTTTGGCCATAGGAGCCGATGCGCACCCAGCAGCCGTATTCGGTCTCAGCCGCGTTCATGGCCGCCCCCGCCGGTTTCGGACAAACGCCGCAGGCGTTGCCGACACAGGTTGGCCCGGGGCGCGTCGCCGAGGGCATCGTGGATGAGCGCCAGATGCGTCAGGGAAGCGGCGTGGGCCGGGTCCAGGTACAGGGCCTTCTGGAACAGGGACTTGGCCTCCTCCATGCGTTGCTCGGCCGCACCGACCAGCCCGAGCAGATAATAGGCCTCGGCGCTGCGGCCGTCGGTCTCCAGGCGGCGGCGGCACAGGGCGGCGGCCTGGGCCAGTTCTCCCCGGTCGGCCAGCCGCCTGGCCCGGTCCAGGGAATCGTCCCGGCCGGGGCGCCCGGCCGCCTGGGCCAGGGATGCGGGACTTGCCCTGTCCGCCAGGGGCCGGGATACGCCGCCACTCGCCATGGCCGCCCCCTTGGCCGGATTCCGGGCCGGGCCGACCGCGCCGCCGGGGGCCGGGACACCTGGCCTGGCCTTGGCCGCCGGGACGGGCGCGGCGGGTTGTGCGGGCTGGACGACGGCCGGACCGGGCGTTTCCGGAATGTCCCGGCGGCAGGCGAAGGCCCGGGGATGGGGCTCGGGCCGGTACCCTGCGGACAAAAAACACGGGACTTCCGAATGCCCGACGAACAGGAGGCCGTCCGGGGCCAGAAGGCGGCCGATATTCGCCAAAAGACGGCCTCGCGCCTCCGTATTCAGATAGATCAGCAGGTTTCTGGAGAAGATGATGTCAAAGGGCTTGTCCTTGGGCAAAAAGCCCTCGCCAACGATATTGTCCCGCAAAAACGTCACCGAGGCCGCTATCTCCGGCGTAACGGCCATGACCGCCGACCGGCCGTCGCCCTCCCGACGGAGGAAATGGCGCGCGGCGTCGCCCAGATCGTCCCGGAAGGAATTGCGGCCGTATTCCCCGCGCGCCGCGACAGCCAGCACCTCGGCGTTGATGTCCACGGCCGCCAGATGGAAGCCGCCCGGCGGCAGTCCGGACTCCAGGCAGGTGATGGCGATGGAATAGGCCTCTTCCCCGGTGGCGCAGGGGGCGCACAGGATGCGCGGGCTTACGCCCCGACGGGCAAACGTCCGCAGGCGTTCCCCCAGGCATCGGAAGGGTTCCCGATCCCGGAAAAACCAGGTCTCCGGCACCACCGTCTCCCGGACCAGATCGTCAAGGGCCTCGGACGAAGACGCCAGCAGGCGGGCATAGCCTTCCGGGTCCGCGAGGCCGGCCCTGGACATGGCCGTTTCGACAGCCCGCCGCAGTCCCCGCTCTCCCAGGGAAGCGGGGTCGAGTCCGATGGCCTTGGACAGGATGTTCGCGAAGGGCTCAAGGCGCATTTATGGCCTCCCGGGCCTCCACGGCCTCCTGGGCGGCGCGAAACAGGGTCTCGCGCAGGGACTCGGGCAGGATTCCAGCCGGGTCCACCACCTGGACGAGCCCCTGCCTGTCCAGGATGACGCCGACCAGGTACGGGGCGGCCGCCACCTCGATGCCCGGCGGTTTCACGTCTCCTGGCGCGGCCATGGCCGTGTCCGTGACCTGCTCGGCCACCAGCCCCAGGGCGTGGACCTGGCCGTCAGCCCCGCCATGATCGGTCACGATGATGCGCGTGGACAAAAGCCGCCGGGATGGCCGCCCGGCCAGAAGGACGGTCAGGTCGATCACCGGCGCGACCTCCCCCCGGTAATTCATGATCCCGCACACGTACTCCGGGGCGCCGGGAAACTCCCGGAAGACCACCACGGGCGTGATTTCCCTGACGCACCCGACAGGCAGGGCGTAGCGGTTCCCGTCCGCCGTGAAGACCACGAAAAGCATTTGCCTACCCGACCCTGAAGCGGCGCACTTCGTCCTGAAGGCCGCGAACCGCCTCGTTGAGCTGGCCCGCCGCCCGGTTGAACTCCTTGAGGGAATCGCGGGTCTGGACCGCCGCCTCGGTCAATTGGGTCATGGCCTCGCTGATGCGCCCGGCGTCCTCGGACTGGCCGAGCATGCCCGCCTTGACCGTGGCGAAACGGGGTTCGAGCTCCCCCACCCGGTCGATGATCAGCCCCAGGCTTTTGCCCACCTCGGCCACCTCGGCCACCCCGCGCCGCACCTCCTCGGAAAACTTGTCCATCTCCATGACCTCGGCGGACACGGCGGACTGCATCTGGCCGACCATGCCCTCGATGTCCAGGGCGGCGGCCGCCGTCTGGTCGGCCAGACGCCGTATCTCCCGGGCCACCACGGAGAAGCCCCGGCCGTACTCCCCGGCCTTTTCGGCCTCGATGGCGGCGTTTAAGGACAGCAGGTTGGTCTGGTCGGCCACCTTGTTGATGGCCGTGACCACCGCGCCGATGGTGTTGGCCTTGTCGCTTATGACCGCAAGCTTGGAGGACACGAAGGAGGTGGAATCCACCAGCTTGCGCATGGATTCCTCCATAAGCGCCAGTCCCCGCCGACTGTCCCCGGCCATGCCTGCCGCGTCGGCCACGGCCCGGCTGACCTCGCCCATGGAGGCCAGGATGCCGTGCGACGTGGCCGCGATCTGGCGGCTGGTCTCGGCCACCTGGGTTGTGGAGGCCACCTGTTCGGCGGCGGCCGCCGCGATCTGGCGGGCCGAGGCCGCGATCTCCGTGGAGGAGGTGGTCACCTGGATTCCGGACTGCTGCACCAGCCCGATGAGCGAATTCAGGTTGGCGGCCATTTTCCGGAAGGCCAGGGTCAGCCGGTGGGTGACGTCGGCCGCCTTGGCGTCCTCCGGGCCGCACGGCGCCCCGGCGCACTCCAGGTCGGCCGCTGCGGCCTTGATGTCGCCGTCGGCGATCTTCGCGGCCACGCCGGTCAGGTGCGCCAGGGGTCTGAACAGATGGCGCAGGGCCAGGGCCACCACCCCAATGACCATGATCAGGGCCAGCCCGGCCGAGGACACGATGGCCGCGTCGAGGGTGCGGACATCCTTGTTTATGGAGGTGATGGGGACGGCCACGATCTCGGCGGACTCGATCTTGCCTGTGATGCGCCCGTAGGAGCGATCCGTCTCCGGCGGATATTTCTCCCGCAGGCCGCGCGGAGCCGCCTCGGGCACGCTGTGGCAGCGCTGGCACTCGGGGGTGTTCACCTCCCCTGCGGCGACGATGAAGTTTTTAACCCCGTCGATCTCACGCACGCCTTTCCAGGTGGGATCCTGCCCTTGGGCGTTTTGGGCGTCGAGGGCGGCGATGATCTCGGCCTCCAGCGGGGTAGCCGCGTTGGCCGGATTTCTGGGCTTGATGGAGGCGGTCTTGAAGGTAAAGCCATGGCGGCGTTTTTCGTCGATCTTGAGGAAGACGCCCTTGGCCGTGAACGAGGTGGACTGGAGTTCGGCGATGAACTCGTCCTCACGGATGAACTGGCTCGCCTCAGGACGGATGACCGACCCCATGTGGGCCCGAACCGCCTTCATGGCGAAAAGCATCATCTCGGCCTTCTCCTCGAACTGGCCCATGATGGTTCCACGAAAAAACCAGGTGGAGGCCAGGACGCAGGCCGCCGTGGCGATGACAAACAGCACTGAAATGCCCAGGATGATTTTTTTCTGAATGCTCATCACGTTTTCCGGAGGCGATCAGGCCTCAAGCTTAAACTTCGAGACTTCGCCCTGCAGGCCCTGCACAGCCTCGTTGAGACGTCTGGCCGCCTGGTTGAACTCCATGATCGAATCCTTGGTCTGGCCGGCAGCCACCGTGAGCTGGCCCATGGCCTCGCTGATCTGGCCCGCCCCCAGGGATTGGGTGCGCATGCCCTCCTCCACCGTGGCGAAGCGCGGCGAAAGGGCCTGGACCCCGGCGATGATCTCCCCGAAGCGGGCGCTGATGGCCGCCACCTCCGCCACCCCGCGCCGGACCTCCTCGGAAAACTTGTCCATCTCCATGACCTCGGCGGACACGGCGGACTGCATCTGGCCGACCATGCCCTCAATATCCAGGGCGGCGGCCGCCGTCTGGTCGGCCAGACGGCGTATCTCCCGGGCCACCACGGAAAAGCCCCGGCCGTACTCCCCGGCTTTCTCGGCCTCGATGGCGGCGTTTAAGGACAGGAGGTTGGTCTGGTCGGCCACCTTGTTGATGGCCGTGACCACGGCGCCGATGGTGTTGGCCTTGTCGCTTATGACCGCAAGCTTGGAGGACACGAAGGCGGTGGAGTCCATCAGGTGGCGCATGGCCCCTTCCATGCCCGCCAGCCCCTCGCGGCCCTGCCCGGCCATGGCCCCGGCCTCGGCCACGGATCGGCCGACATCCTGGAGCGTGCCCACCAAGTCCACGGACGTGGAGGATATCTGGGAGCTGACGGCGTTGACCTCGCTGGTGGAGGCGGCCTGTTCGGTCACCGTGGCCTCCACCTCCTTGGCCGAGGCCGCGATCTGGGTGGCCGAGGCCGTCACCTGGATGCCGGATTCCCTGACCTGGCGCACCAGGGAGGTCAGGTTTTTGGTCATGCGCCGGATGGAAAAGATGAGACGGCCGGTCTCGGAACCGGGGAGTTCGGCCCCCGGATCGTCGATCTCCTCCACCGTCTTGCCCAGGCAGTCCCGCGTGAATTCCTTGAAATCGGCGTCGGCCCCGTGCAGATCGCCAGCGGCGATCTTCTGGGAGATGGCCGTGATGGTCTCGATGGGCCGGGTCAAACGCATGCCCATGTACACGGCCAGGGGGATGATCACCATCAGGACCAGGACGCCGCCGCCGATGAGCGAGGTCCGAAAGGCGCCCAGGGAAGACAGGATTTTCTCCCGGACCCCGAAATAATCATCCTCATACATGCTGGCCCCGATGACCCAGTCCCAGGGCTCGTAGTAGACCAGGGCGGCCACCTTGCGCCGTGGCGCCGGATCGCCGGGATTTTGCCAGAGATAGTGGGAGAAGACCACGTCGCCGGGGGTCGCGGCCATGGCCCGCTCGATCATGTCCTGCACGAAAGTGCGGCCCTCCGCGTCCCGGGCGTCCCAGACGCTCTGGCCGTCCTGGGCCCCGTTCTTGGAGATCAGGTAGCGCCCCCGGTCCCGGCCCTTGCCTCCCAGCACCCAGACGTAGCCCGTCTTGCCCACCCTGGTTTCCGTGACGGCCCGGCGCAGGCTCTTCATCTCCTCCACGGCCAGCCCCACCCCGAGCATGCCGATGATGTCGCCCCGGAAATCGAGGATGGGCGCGTATTCGACCATGTAGTCCATCCCCTGGACGTACACCTTGCCCCGGAAAATCTGCCCTTTGAGGACGGTTTCGATCAGGGCGGACATCCCCTCGGGGGCGTTTTTGGCCGGGATGTACGTCCCCACGCCGGAACGGGCGCCGTCGGGGCGGATGATCGAACTGGCCACCCGCAGCATGTCGCCGTCCGCGTTCATGCGCTGGTAGACCGTGCATTCCTCGCCCGTGAGCCTTTTGACGTCGTCCACCACCAGCGAATGTTCGTCCTTGTCCATATTCTGGCCGAGCCAGGCCCCGCCGACCAAAAATTCCGGCAGCTCCAGGCGGATCTTGGCCTGGGACGAATCCTCGGGCGCCACCTCCCAGGCCGCCTTGTCCACGCCCAGGCTGAACCCTCCCAGGGTCGTGACGTATTCCGCAGCCACCACGGCGCTCTCCTTGACCTCGTCCTCCAGGAAATAGTTGGTGGAGCGGGCCAGGCCGTACACGTCCCTGGCGATCTGGGAGAGGTTGTCCCTGATCATGTTCTCCAGTTCCTCGGTCATGGTCTTCGCCACTGTGGAATCCGTGACCACGGCGGTGCCCACGGCCATGACCACAGGCAAAACGGCCGCGACGGAGACCATGACGATAAGTTTGGCCTTCATGGTCAGGGAGGCGAAAAAGGCGTGCAGTTTCATGGCGGCGTCCGCATCCCCCCGCGAGGGGGGCTGGAAGGTTACGATTTTATTCAGTATGGCGCGACGTTGAAAGGAAAGCAACCGTGGCGGCTGTTTTGCAGCCATCTTCCCCGGACGGGAGCGGGAAAGAGTCCGATCCGGACGCCTTCCAGAGAGCAGCCCGCCCGGCCTTTTGAAGCCAGCCCCCTCTGTGCATATTTTCACATTGTCCTTTCGACTCGCACGGCATAGAATTTTTCTGCGCCTCTGCGTCGGTCGGGCGCCCGGCCTTGCGCCTGTTCCCTGCCGCCCGGGATCTTTCGCATTATTTGCGCTTTTTTTCACATAAAAACCCGGCGGCTGGCGCATCCGAGCCCGCAGAAGGCCGCCCCGCTTGACCACCCCCGAGGCCGTCGTTATGTTACTTTTAACATAAAGACCGCACTCAAGATGACCTGGGCCCCCGCATCGACGCCACTCGCCTGGCTTCCGGCCGTCCCACGGGGGATCCCCCCGTGTGCGGCGGCGTAGGGGGCGAAGAACGCCGACATCAGGCTTGCTCCCGAGGGAACGGCCCGGCCCGGGCGTCCCCTGGCCCAGGCCCATCAAGGCCCTCGTTGTTTTGCGCCGTCCGTGGCCCCTGCGGCATCACCCATTACCAGGAGGTATCTTCCATGACCGCCGAATCGTACCGTCAGATGCAGGACTATTTCATGCACCACCTGCGGCTTATGCATTATCCGGTCGCCATCCGGTATATCTTCGACCAGGAGGAGCTTGACCGCTTCAAGCGCGACGTTCCCCACTATGTGCCGGGCAAGGCCGTGACGTTCTGCCAGGCGGAGATCGGCGCCCGTATGGAGGGGTTGACGGTGCTCATGGAAAAGGACCGCCTGGGGTGCGCCAACGCCAAGTTCGTCTTCGGCTGGAAGGGCCTGGATGAGGCCGAGGTCAAAAGCCACATGAAATATGTGCGCGATGCGGATCAGGCTGAGCTGTTCGTCAAATCCAAACCGCGCCTCCCGGAAGGAAAGCTCCTGGCCGTGGTGGTCTCGCCCCTGGCCGACGCCTTCGCCCCGCCGCAGGTCGTGCATTTTTACTGCGACAACATGCAGGCCTACCACCTGGCCGTGGACTGGATGTCGGCGATGAACGTGCATCCCCTCAAGCCCTCCATGACCATGAACTCGGCGGCCTGCGGCGGCAACGTCCAGGCCTACAACACCTCCTCCATGAACGTGTTCCTGGCCTGCAGCGGCAGCTACAACGCCGGGAAGACCGAACGCGGCGAAATCAACGTGTCCATCCCCGGCGAACAACTGCCCCTGGTCATGGAGCGGTTGAAAAAACGGGTCGACGACACCGGCGGCGCGGCCATCACCCGCCTGGGACACCCGTTCCCCGGAGCGGACATTTGCAAGAACTGTCCGCTTATCACCTTCAAGAAGGCTGGCGCGGACGAGGCCCAGGCCTAACGGCCTGCACTGTTCCGTCTCGGCCAGCCCCCCCGTGCGGGGGGCTGCTCCACACGCACTGTTCCGCGGCGTGCAGGAGATCGGGCCGGTCGCGGGGAGCGCGGCAAACGCACGTGGTGTGCCCGTCGCGGGGTCGTCAATGGCGTTGCCGCGCTCCGGCGCGAAGCGGAAGGCAGGCTGGGGGAAACGCATTCCTGCCCGGGATTGCGCATGCCAGAGCATGCTCGGCGCCGGGATTGGCCGGACAGCAAAATATCTCCTCGAACCGCGAAACGCCGCATCCCTTTTTCGCGTCATCGGGAATCGGGGGACAGCGGATCCTGCCCGCAGGCCTGCCCTGGCCCGGGCTCGCAGACTACCCTTCCCCGTGTGCGGCATCACCCTACAGAATTGTGCCTGAGGTACGTTTGCGTACGATTTTCCGGCGGCCCGGCCGCGTCGGCATGCGCCTTTCCCCCGTACGGCCTCGCTGCGCCATGGCCAGGAGACGCAACGCCGCATCTGGCATGCGAATTGCCTTATCCATCCCGCTGCCCGGGCGGGAGCGGCATTTTGTAGGCCCCAGGAGATGACGCGACATGATTCATGAGCCAGACGAGCCCTGCCGGAAAGACTGCCCCGACGGCATCTATCTGCGCAGCGATCCCGCAGTGCGCGAATGCCTGGCCGGGGTGTGCCGGGGCAAGATCGTCCCCCTGTTATCCGCCATGGGACAAGCCATCTCCGAACAAAACGACCTCTCGTCGGCCCTGGAGACCCTGCTTGGCTACATGAAATCCGACATGGCCGTGGAACGGGCCATGATCAACCTGCATGACCGGGAGACGGGCCGCATCTTCATCCATAAAAGCATGGGACTGACCGAGGAGGAGCAGGCCCGGGGCATCTATTTTCCCGGCGAGGGCATCACCGGCCAGGTGGTGGAGTCGGCCAAACCCATGATCGTGCCGCGCATTCGCGACGAGCCGTCATTTCTCAATCGCACCGGCAGCCTGACCCGCGCCGACGACCTGGACCGGGCCTTCGTCTGCGTGCCCATCCTGCGCGGGAAAAAGGTTTTGGGCAGCATAAGCGCCGTGCGTTCCTACGAAAACCCCAAGCTCCTGGAAAAGCACGTGGACGCCCTGGTGGTGGTCTCCTACATGCTGGCCCAGGCCGTGGAGCTTTACCTTGTGGAAAGCGTCGGCCAGGAACTGGTGCGCAGGCGGCAGAGGGACTATCCGCGCGGGGCGCCCGCCCCTTTCAAGCCCCGGGGCGTCATCGGAACCTCCAAGGCCATGATGGAGGTCTTCGCCCTGCTGCACAAGGTGGCCCAGGCCAGGACCACGGTGCTGCTTTTGGGGGAAAGCGGCGTGGGCAAGGAACGCCTGGCCGACGCCATCCACCTTGACGGCCAGTGCGCCTCAGGACCGCTGGTCAAGTTCAACTGCGCCGCCCTGCCTGAGAGCATCCTGGAAAGCGAGCTCTTCGGGCATGAGAAGGGATCGTTCACCGGGGCCACCCAGTCGCGCAAGGGCCGTTTCGAGGAGGCGGACGGGGGCACGATCTTTCTGGACGAAATCGGCGAACTGTCCCTGGCCGTGCAGGCCAAGCTTCTGCGCGTGCTCCAGGAGCGTTCCTTCGAGCGGGTGGGCGGCAACAGGACCATCACCGTAAACATCCGCATCGTGGCCGCCACCAACAAGAACCTGTCCGACATGGCCACGGCCGGAACCTTCCGCCAGGATCTCTACTTTCGGCTCAACGTCTTCCCCATCATGGTCCCGCCCCTTCGCGACCGGGGCAGCGACATCATCACCCTGGCCGAACACTTCACCGCCCGCTTCGCCAGGGAAAACGGCAAGGACATCACGCGCATCACCACCCCGGCCCTGAACATGCTCATGACCTATCACTGGCCGGGCAACGTGCGCGAGCTTGAAAACGTCATCCACCGGGCCGTAATCCTGACCGAGGACGACGCCATCCACGGCTACAACTTGCCCATGTCCCTGCAATCCCCGGTCTTTTCCGGAACGGACATCCAAAGCGGGCTGGAGGCCAAGCTGGCGGCCATCGAATACGAGATGCTGGTCGAGGCCCTGCGCCTGCACCGGGGCAACACCACCGAGGCCGCCCGGGAGCTTGGCCTGACAAGGCGCACCATGGGGATTCGCATGAAAAAATACCGCCTGGATTACCGCGCCTTCCGCCGGGGGGACGCTCCGGCCGCCGAGCGGCCGCCCATGCCCCCCGCCGACCGACTGCCCTGAGCCTGGCAGGCCTTTCGCACGTTTCCGTACCCATTCCGTCCGCCTCCCCGGCGAAAACCCGCGTCCGCCTGGCAAGCCGCCGGTGCGCCGTCACGCCTCTCCCGTCCCCGGGGACGCGCCGGGCGGCCATCCCGGGGGCGGTCCAGCCGACGCCCGCCCCAGCCTGCGCCCGGGTAACGCCCCCCTCCCGACCCGGTAATGCGACGCTCCCCGGTCCTGCATTGCCGACCCCGATGGTTCCGTTTCGAACGAATCACCGCGAAACGGACGCTCCGGTACAAACGTCACCCAGTAGATCGCTTTCCTGAACCAGACAAAGAACCGCAACGTACATTCCCCACTAAAAAAGTACGTCGCGGTGTCTTTGAACGCCATACGGCTATCACCTCTTTAAGTCTTGCGGTGATTGTTTGCCCTTAAAACCAAAGCTGCATCCTTCTTACCGTAAGAAATATCCGAAATGCTTCTTTGGAATCCTTCGCCATGGCATGTTTCTGGCTATCCTCCCCATACACGCGATCCATTTCGGAACCATTTCAGTCAGCCAAGGAGTCACGACATGCGCAAGATCGCCATCTACGGCAAGGGCGGCATCGGCAAGTCCACCACCACCCAGAATACGGCCGCCGCCCTGGCCCATTTTCACGACAAGAAGATCTTCATTCACGGCTGCGACCCCAAGGCCGACTCCACCCGCCTGATCCTGGGCGGCAAGCCCCAGGAGACGCTCATGGACGTCCTGCGTGAGCAAGGGGCGGAAAAGGTCACCAACGAAAAGGTGATCAAGACCGGATTCAAGGGAATCCGGTGTGTGGAGTCGGGCGGCCCGGAGCCGGGCGTGGGCTGCGCCGGACGCGGCGTGATCACGGCCATCGACCTTATGGAAGCCAACGGGGCCTACACCGACGACCTGGACTTCGTGTTCTTCGACGTCCTGGGCGACGTGGTGTGCGGCGGTTTCGCCATGCCGATTCGCGACGGCAAGGCCCAGGAGGTCTACATCGTGGCCTCGGGCGAGATGATGGCCATTTACGCCGCCAACAACATCTGCAAGGGCCTGGTCAAGTTCGCCAAGCAAAGCGGCGTGCGCCTGGGCGGCGTCATCTGCAACAGCCGCAAGGTGGATCAGGAGCGGGAATTTCTCGAGGAGTTCACGGCGGCCATCGGCACCCATATGATCCACTTCGTGCCTCGCGACAACATCGTGCAGAAGGCGGAATTCAACAAAAAGACCGTCACTGAATATGATTCCACGGAAAATCAGGCCCAGGAATACAGCGAACTTGGCCGCAAAATCATTGAAAACACCAACTTCGTGATCCCCAAGCCCATGACCATGGACGAACTGGAATCCATGGTCGTCAAATACGGCATCGCCGACTAACCAATGGGACGAGAAGGAGCCGCCATTATGAAAATGATCAGGGCCATCGTTCGCCCGGAGGCCTCGGATACGGTCGCGGACGCCCTGGCCGAAGCCGGATTCTACACCATGACCAAGATAAGCGCCTTCGGCCGCGGCAAGCAAAAAGGCCTCACCGTGGGAACCATGCACTATGACGAGCTTCCCAAGGTCATGCTGATGATGGTCGTGGCCGCCGAGAGCGTGGAGCCGATCCTCAAAATCATCAAGGACACGGCCTATACCGGCAATTTCGGCGATGGCAAGGTGTTCGTCACCCCGGTGGAGGCCGCCTTCACCGTGCGCACCGGCCAGATGGGTCTGTAAGGAGGGCATCGCCATGAAAGAGATCATCGCCATCATCCGGCCCAAAAAGGTCGGCGCCACCAAGGAAGCCCTGGACGCCCTGGGATTTCCCAGCTTCATGGCCATGGCGGTTCTCGGCCGGGGACATCAGCGGGGGATCGCGGCCGAGATCGGCTGCGAGATACCGGAGCACCTCCTGACCCAGGGCCGCAGCGGCGGCATGAAGTACATCCCCAAACGCATGCTGACCCTTGTCGTTCCCGACGCCAACGCGGACGAGGTGGTCAGGACCATCATCGAGGTGAACCAGACCGCCCAGATCGGCGACGGCAAGATATTCATCAGCCCGGTGGACGACGCCCTGCGGGTCAGAACCGACGAAACCGGCGAAACCGCCATACTCTAAAGCGAGCCCGAGCATGCCACATCATCTGTTCAAGTGCAGCGAATGCATTCCGGAACGCAAGCAGCACGCCGTCATAAAAGGCCCCGGCGAGACCCTGGCCGACGCCCTGCCGCTCGGATACTTAAACACCATCCCCGGCTCCATCTCCGAGCGCGGCTGCGCCTACTGCGGGGCCAAGCACGTCATCGGCACGCCCATGAAGGATGTGATCCACTTGAGCCACGGCCCCGTGGGCTGCACCTACGACACCTGGCAGACCAAGCGCTACATCAGCGACAACGACAACTTCCAGATCAAGTACACCTTCGCCACGGACATGAAGGAAAAGCACATCGTGTTCGGGGCGGAAAAGCTCTTAAAGCAGACCATGCTCGACGCCTTCAAAGCCATGCCCCACATCAAGCGCATGACCATCTACCAGACCTGCGCCTCGGCGCTGATTGGCGACGACATAAGCGCCATCGCCCAGGAGGTCATGGACGAACTGCCTGAGGTGGACGTCTTCGTGTGCAACTCTCCGGGCTTCGGCGGTCCCAGCCAGTCCGGCGGCCACCACAAGATCAACATCGCCTGGATCAACCAGAAGGTCGGCACCTTCGAGCCCGAGATCAAAAGCGACTACGTGATAAACTACGTCGGGGAGTACAACATCCAGGGCGACCAGCCGATCATGGACGACTACTTCAAGCGCATGGGCATCCAGGTGCTGTCCACCTTCACCGGCAACGGCTCTTACGACGATTTGCGCGGCATGCATCGGGCCCACCTCAATGTCCTGGAGTGCGCCCGGTCAGCGGAATACATCTGCAACGAACTCAGAAAACGCTACGGCATCCCGCGCCTGGACATCGACGGGTTCGGCTTCGGGCCGCTTGGGGCCTCGCTGCGCAAGGTGGCGCTTTTCTTCGGCATCGAGGACCGGGCCAAGGCCATCATCGAGGAGGAGACGGCCCGCTGGAAGCCGGAACTGGACTGGTATGCGGCCAGGCTCGAAGGGAAAAAGGTCTGCCTGTGGCCCGGCGGCTCCAAGCTGTGGCACTGGGCGCATGTCATCCACGACGAGATGAAGCTCAATGTGGTCTCGGTCTACACCAAGTTCGGCCACCAGGGAGACATGGAAAAGGGCATCTCGCGTTGCGAGCAAGGAGCCCTGGCCATCGACGATCCCAACGAACTGGAAGGCCTTGAGGCCATGGACATGCTCAAGCCCGACATCATCTTCACGGGCAAGCGGCCGGGCGAAGTGGCCAAGAAAGTCCGCGTGCCGTACCTAAACGCCCACGCCTACCACAACGGCCCCTGGAAGGGCTGGGAAGGCTGGGTGCGTTTCGCCCGCGACATCTACAACGCCATCTATTCACCCATCCATGAGCTGGCCAAGCTCGACATCAGCAAGGACGAGATCCCGGCGGACAAGGGCTTCGTCACCCGGCGCATGCTCTCCGACGTCGGTCTCCCGGACGAGATCCGCAACTCCACAACGATGCGTCCCTACTCCGGCGACTACGACTGCCTGCCCAATTACCTGGGAAAGACGTACCCCTACATGGAAAAAACACCAGCCCCGTCGACGGCGGCGTAGGGAGGAACTCGGCATGGACGACCTGCGCACCGAACGTATCGAGCAACTCCTGGACTATATCATGAAGAAGTGCCTGTGGCAGTTCCACTCCCGGGCCTGGGACCGCAAGGACCAAAACGAGAACATTCTGACCAAGACCAGGCAGATCCTGTGCGACGAGAAGGTGACCTTGGAGACCCCGGCGGATCGCTGCTACTGGGTGGACGCGGTGCTCCTGGCCGAGGCCTTCCGGGAACGGTACGGCTGGCTTGGCGGGCTTTCGGGGGACGACATCGCAGACATCATGCAGGGCCTTCACGAACGGCTGGACTATCTGACCATCACCGGCTCGCTCAACAAGGAACTCACCGACCAGCACTATTAGCTGCAACAACGCCTCGTCGCGTAAAAACAACAAACGCCAACGCCTCGTCCGCCCCCCCGCCGCCAGGAGCCTGGGACGAGGCACGACAAAAGGAAACCTCTATGACTTGCGAACTCATGGAAAGATCGCGGCCCGGCATCATCAACCCCATCTTCACCTGCCAGCCTGCCGGAGCGCAGTTCGTCAGCATCGGGATCGCGGACTGCACCGGCATCGTACACGGCGGCCAGGGATGCGTCATGTTCGTGCGTCTGCTCTTCTCCCAGCACTTCAAGGAGAGCTTCGAACTGGCCTCCTCCTCCGTCCACGAGGACGGCGCGGTCTTCGGGGCCTGCACCCGGGTGGAACAGGCCGTGGACGTGCTGCTTATGCGCTATCCCCACGTCAAGGTGGTGCCGATCATCTCCACCTGCTCCACGGAGGTCATCGGCGACGACATCGACGGCGTGGTGACCAAGTTAAACGCCGGGCTTCTCAAGGAGAAATACGCCGACCGCGAGGTGCATCTCATCCCCATCCACACCCCGAGCTTCGTGGGCAGCATGGTCACCGGCTACGACATCGCCATGCGCGACATCATCATGCACTTCGCCCAAAAAACCGAGCCAAGCAACAAGCTCAACCTCTTCACCGGCTGGGTGAACCCCGGCGACGTCACGGCGCTCAAGCATCTGCTAAAGGAAATGGACGTGGAGGCCACGGTGCTTTTCGAGATCGAGAGCTTCGATTCGCCGCTTATGCCCGAGGGCAACCACGTCTCCCACGGCACGACCACCATGGACGACCTGCGAGGCACGGCCAACGCCGTGGGCACCCTGGCGCTTAACCGCTACGAGGGCGGCAAGGCGGCCGCATCCCTTTCGCAGGAATTCGACATCCCGACCATCATCGGCCCGACGCCCATCGGCATCCGCAATACCGACACGTTTCTGGCCAACGTGAGAAAGCTGACCGGCAAGCCCATTCCACAATCCCTGGTGCGCGAGCGCGGCATCGCCATCGACGCCCTGACCGACCTGACGCACATGTTCTTCGCGGACAAGCGGGTGGCCATCTACGGCAACCCGGACCTGGCCATCGGACTGACGGAGTTTTGCATCGATCTGGAGATGAAGCCCATGGTGCTGCTCCTTGGCGATGACAACACCAACTACGCCAAAGACCCGCGCATCAAGGCCCTGCAGGAAAACGTGGACTGGGACATGGAGATCATCGCCAACGCGGACTTCTGGGAGCTCGAAGACCGCATCAAGAACAAGGGCCTCACGCTCGACCTCATCCTCGGCCACTCCAAGGGCCGCTTCATCTCCATCGACTACGGCATCCCCATGTTCCGGGTGGGATTCCCCACCTATGACCGGGCCGGCATGTACCGCCACCCCGTCGTGGGCTACGCCGGGGCCGTGTGGCTGGCCGAGCAGATGGCCAACGTGCTTTTCACGGACATGGAATACAAAAAAAACAAGGAATGGATCTTAAACATGTGGTGATCGCCGCCCGGCCGCCTGCGGCGACATCCGCCGCCTGGCCCCGTTTCCCCCTCGTCACGGGGACGGGGCTTCCGGGGCGGCCAGAGATAACCCGTCCCCGTGACAAGGAGCCTCGATCATGGCCAGTCTGCTCACCCTGACCCGAAGTCCGTCAGGAACGCCTTGCGCGGCGTCCGATCCTTCGGGGGAGGTGCTGTATTTCGTCTACGGCTCCAACATGAACAGCGCCCAGCTCGAAGCCCGGGGCGTTCGCCCCATGCGCATGTTTACGGCCAAGCTCCCCGGAAGCCGCCTGGCCTTCCACGGCCATTCCCGCACCTGGGGAGGGGGACTCGAAACCGTGGTTCCCGATCCGGATCATGACGTCTACGGCGTCGTCCTGGTTCTTTCGCCTTCGGCGGCCGATGCTCTGGATTCCTGCCAGGGCGTCCGCCTGAACGGCACGGGCAGCTATTTCCATTTCCCGACCGTGGTCTATGACGCCCACGGCGACGGGCACGAAGTCCTCATCTACAAGCTCGACGTGGTCGGAGAACCGCGAAAACCAAGCCGACACTACCTGGAATGCATCATCGCAGGGGCGTTGGAGCGGAACCTGCCGCCTCTTTACGTGGACCGGCTCACCCGCCTGGAGGCCCGCCAAACCGACGACACGGCGCCAGATCCAGGGGTGTCGGCGGGGGCCTTCGCCATCATGTCCTGCGCCGGGTGCGGGCAGGATGATCCCTTCGACGAGGACTAACGCCGACGAGGCCGGGCGCTGTCCCCGGAGAGGAAAAAAGCGGGCCTTCCGCTTCCCGGAGTTTGCCCATACACTGGTCCGAAGAACACGCGTCGCCGGAACACAAGGAGCCTCACATGCCTCATGCGACCACCGCCCATCCCCACGGCCCCATGCGCCGCAAGGACCGGGAAATCACCGACCGCGCCGCCATCGACGACATCCTCCACAGCGGTAAAATCATGCACCTGGGACTGTGCCGCGACAACGTGCCCTTCGTGGTTCCGCTTTTTTACGCCTACGACGGGCAGTGTCTCTACTTCCACAGCGCCAAGGCCGGAACCAAGATCGGGATCCTGAAGGAAAACCCCGTGGTGTGCTTCGAGATCCTTGACTTTCAGGGGGTCGTCGACGACGACGCGCCCTGCGACTTCGAGGCCCGGCACCGCACGGCCATTGGCCTGGGCAAGGCGGTCTTCATCGCGGATGAGACGGAGAAAATCACGGCCCTGAACCTGATCGTGGCCCGGTTCAGCGCCCGCAGCTTCGAATTTCCCAAGACCAAGCTGGGCGGCACGGCCGTGGTCAAAATCGAGATCGAGTCCGTCAAGGGCAAGACGCACGGCATGTCGTAATCCCCCGAACCGTCACGGCCGCCCGCCGAGGTAGGCGTTTAGGCCGACGATGAAGCCGTCCGGATCGGGCACGCCCCGATCGGTGAGAAGTCGGCCCAGGCTGCACGGATAGCCGCCGGAACAGGTGAAAAGCGACACCCCGTTTTTCACGCAGTAGGATATGGCTCCGGGCATATCCATGATCTTCTCCACCAGGGTGTCCCGGGTGATCGGGTCCATACGATACGCCTCCATCCGGCGCGCGGCGGCCCTGCGGCCGCCGCGTCAGGTTGATGACAAAGCCCCGTTTTTTTCAAAATCGGGGCTTCGCGCCGCCTGCGGCGGCCTTGCCGCCGGGCGGAAAGACACGAAAATCACTCGCTTACGGCGCGGCTTCGCCGCGACCTGCTCGTTCTTTTCGCGGTCGCTTCCTTTGTCAGCGCCTCGCGCGGCGGCCGCAGGGCCGCCGCGCCTTGTGCGTTGGGGTTGAGGGTTGGGCCGGGGGAGGCCTCCGGCGGCCCAAGGGGGCGACGCCCCCTTGGGAATCCCGTGACGGAGGACTCCCGCACCGGCATGGTCAGACGGGCATCCGTCCTGGCCGGACCATCGGCGACTTCCCCGGCGACAAACCTAGTACAGGCCGAGCTTGGACTCGGACAGGCTCATGAAGATGTTTTTGTGCTGGGTGTAATGGTCAAGCATCATGTGGTGGTTTTCCCGGCCGACGCCCGACTTCTTGAACCCGCCAAAGGGCGCATGCGCAGGCAGGATGTTGTAGGTGTTCACCCACATCCGCCCCGTGGCCACGCCCCGGGCCACGCGCATGGCCCGGTTTATGTCCCTGGTCCACACCGCGCCGCCCAGGCCGTACTCATTGTCGTTGGCCATGGCGATGACCTCGGCCTCGTCTTTAAACTTGATGCAGCAGGCCACCGGCCCGAAGATTTCCTCCCGGGCCACGCGCATGGAGTTTTTCACGTCCACAAGCAGCGTGGGCTGCATGAAGCTGCCCTTGTCCAGGGGCGCATCGCTCACACGCTTGCCGCCCACGGCCACCCTGGCCCCCTCCTCCTGCCCGACCTCCACGTAGGCCAGAATCTTCTCCAACTGGCGGCGGTTGATCTGGGCGCCCATGACCGTATCCTTCTCCCAGGGCAGCCCCACCTTGATGCGGGAAAAGGCCGCCGTGGCCGCCGCCACATAGGTGTCGTAAACGTCCTCGTGGATAAATATCCGCGACCCGGCGCAGCACACCTGGCCCTGGTTGAAGAGGATGCCCAGTTGGATGCCCTCCAGGGCCTTGTCGAACTGGGCGTCGGGGAAGATGATGTTGGCCGACTTGCCGCCGAGCTCCAGCGTGGAGGGGATGAGCCGTTTGGCGGCGGCGGCGGCCACGATGTAGCCGACCTCGGTGGAGCCGGTGAAGGCCAGCTTGGCGAAGCCGGGATGGGCCAGCATGGCGTTGCCCGACTCCGAGCCCCGGCCGGTGATCACGTTGACCACGCCCGCAGGCAGGACCGTGGCCATGAGCTTGGCCAGTTCCAGAAGCGACAGGGGTGTTTCGCTGGAGGGCTTGATGACCACGCAGTCCCCGGCGGCCAAGGCGGG
>Ga0209467_1000831_pt1 | contig 33682 bp, 23 predicted proteins | sample Higcelwee11metaG_FD_187175 | JGI IMG/M metagenome (GOLD analysis project Ga0209467, IMG submission 187175) | Freshwater pond sediment microbial communities from the University of Edinburgh, under environmental carbon perturbations - High... | ecosystem: Environmental > Aquatic > Freshwater >... | reverse complement strand
TCATGGGCCGGTCTTTCCGCCCGCTCATCCGGTGAATGGCCCGGGCCAGCATCTCCTTTCCGGTGCCGGTTTCTCCCAGGATCAGAACAGTGGAATCCGTGGCCGCCACCTGCTCCGCTTCAGATAGAATCCGCTTCATGGCAAGGCTTCGACCCACAATATCCCTCTGCTCACCTAAAAATTTGATCTCCCGCTGAAGATACAGGTTCTCATTTTCAAGGCGCTGCTTAAGGGCCTCAATATTTTGAACGTGTTCGATGAGACGGGTTTCCATCTGTTTGCGAACAATGGCGTTGGGGAAAATTTGTGCGACGAGTTGAAGCTGCCGAACGAGCGGTTCCGGCCAAGTGCGTTCGGACAGCATGGTATTAAAAGACACGGCCCCCAAAAGCGGGTTCTCGCATGTCGACAGCGGGATGGTCAGGGAGGTCTTGATGCCGAACTCATCCCAGACTTCCTTATCCCGTGATGCCTCGGCAGGGAGATCGTTCAAGGAAGAGACACGCACAATCCTGCCCGCCTCCAGTTGCGCCTGGCACCAGGGAAAATAGTCATTGGCATACATGGGTTCTGGAGCCGGCGGCCCTCCGAGCGGCCGGTAAACATGCGTCATTCTGATAGTTCCCGGCGCTTCCGCGGAATACTGCCAGAGAACGGAAGCATCCAGACCCAGGCATTCACAGACACGGCGCTGGGCGTCTTCAATGCGGCTATCGACTTCCGTTGGCGGTAAATTAACAAAAACAGCAGAGATTTCGGCGAGCAAGGCCTCAAACTGAAGGTTTTCCCGGAGTTCGTTTTCCATCGTCATCCGCTCCGTATTATCAACAGAAACGCCCATCAGCCGGTCCGGCTTTCCTTTTGTTTTAATAAAACGGTCCCCTCGAGAGCATATCCATCGAATATTTCCATCAGGGAGGAAAATCCGGTAATCGACATGCAAATTTTTTCCGGAATGAATTGTCTCCTCTACCGCCTGGCGAACCCGATCGCCATCGTCCGGATGGATTTTTTCAAAAAAACGTTGAAAAGTCACTTCCTCATCCGCTACAAAATGAAATAATTCCCTCAGCTTTTCTGACACCCAGACTTTTTCGGTATCAAGATTCATGCTCCACAGACCCGCGCCCGCGGCCTCCGTGGCCAAGGCGAGACGCAATTCATTTTCCCGCAGGATTTCGTCGGATCGCTTTCGGGCCAGGGTATTGGCGAATATCTCGGCAACCAGTTGAAGCCGTTTCACAAGCGTTTCCGACCAGTTGCGCTCAGCTTGGGTATCCTGAAAGGAAATCCCGCCCAGGCACGACCCGCTTCCTGCAATGAGGGGAATGCCCAACATCGCCTTGACGCCGTAATACCGCCAAATCTCAACCTGGGAGGCCGCCTCCGGCGGGACATTTTTCTCAATCGACGAAATAACAATGGTTTTTCCGGCCATTATTTGCTGCAACGACCACGGAAAATGCTGGGATGCGGCCATTCGCTCGGGAACCGCCGGGCCGCCCATGGGGCGATAGAGGTGGGTCAATACAAACTCCCCCGGATTTTCAGGCTCCCATTGCCAGAGCACGGACATGGGAATCCCGAGACATTCGCAGATGCGGCGCTGGGCGTCTTCAATTTCTTTGTCGATCTGATCGGGGGACAGATTGATAAAATGGGCGGAGATTTCCGACAGCAGCATATCAAAACGAATGCGCTCCGCCATGGTCTTCTCAAAGGAGGCCAACTGATTTTTGGAAGCAGTTAATTCCGCCGTTAAGGCCGCAACGCGATCCTCCGGCTTTTTGCCTCTGGTAATCTCCTGCTCAAGTTGTGTTTTTGAGACTTTGACTTGTTTATGCGAGTCTTTTATGTTTTTTTGGTTATTTATCGGCACGAGCTGCCCATCAATTGTATTTATTGGTGTGAACCGGGAAGGAATGGCCAAGGAAATGCCACACTCGTGGCAAATTTATATTTTTAAATATATAACAAAATTAAAATCTTCTATCAATGGAAAATCAACGGTCATCAAAGGGATGAGCTGCCTGGTCCATATTTTCCAGAAATATTTCTGACGAATCCTCCCCCATTCCAAAGAGATCCATATTCTCCAAATAAATTGTTTACGCTGCCATGGAATATTCCTGGGGGAGCACATTCAATCCCTTTTTTGCCTTTAAAAAAACTGCCGAGTTTACAGCAGATATATCAGGGATGCGACAGGCTCTGCTGATGGATGCAAATTTGATAATTTGTATATTGGACGCATCGGTGTGGCAGAATAAGACATGGGGAGCAAAATTATGGCAAAACTTAGCCTGAAAAACAAAAAAGGGGCACGCTTTTCAACGTAACCCCTTGATTCCATTGGCGCGCCTGGCACGACTCGAACGTGCGACCTACGGATTAGAAGTCCGTGTTATTTGTTATTCACCATTTTTCATTGCTTTTCATTGTTTTATAATTGCCTAATTCCATTGTATATTTTATTTGTTTGACTTTTCATCCATTTGTTTCTATTTCCATATAAAGTGTGGGGACTACTGTGGGGACCAAAAAAACAAAAGGTTGATCATGGCAAAATTCAAAAGGCACCAAACAAAATATCCAGGGGTTTATTTCATCGAAAGCAAACATATTGCCACCGGCGAAACTGAAAAAATTTATTATATCCGATATCGCCGAAATGGCAAGATGATTGAGGAAAAGGCGGGCAGACAACAGCAAGACGATATGACCCCTTCAAGAGCAGCCAAGTTGAGGGGCATGAGAATAGATGGGGATCAACAAAGCAACCAGGAAAGCCGGATATCTGAAAAAACAGAACTGAATAAAATGACGATGCTTCGGCTCTGGGAGGCCTTCTATGAAGCCAAGCAGGAGAATAAAAGTGTCCGGGATGATCTCTACCGCTGGAATTCTTATTTGGAAAAAGACTTTGGTCGAAAGATGCCTCAAGACATTACAACCACAGACATCGACCGCCTGAGATATAGACTCACGAAAAAAGGCCTTGCCCCTGCGACGGTCAAGCAAGGAATTGTTCTCTTAAAGAGAATTGTCAACCATGGGATGAAAAGAGGATTATGCCCTGCGATTGACCCTTCTCGTTTACATTTTGAAATGCCTAAAATTAACAACCAAAAGACTGAAGACCTAACCCTGAAGGAAATTGAATCTCTTCTTAAGGCAATTGAGGATTCTCCCAATCGTCAGGCTGCAAACCTTATGTTAATGGCACTTTATACCGGAATGAGGCGTGGTGAACTTTTCCGGCTTAAATGGGAGCATTTAGACTTTGAAAATGGATTTATCCATCTGGTTGAACCCAAAGGAGGGATTGACCAAAAAATTCCATTGAATTCATCTGCTCGACAGCTTTTAGAAAATCATGAGAAAACTGGAAGTCCATTCGTTTTCCCAGGGCGTAATGGTGGTAAGCGCACAGACTGCAAAAAAGCATTAATCACTATCAAAAAAATGGCAGGTCTCCCAGAAGATTTTCGGCCATTGCACGGATTAAGACACGTTTATGCTTCGATGCTGGCTTCTTCTGGAAAAGTTGATCTTTACACCCTGCAAAAATTGTTGACTCACAAAGACAGCAAAATGACCCAGCGTTATGCCCATCTGAGAGATGATACCCTCCAGCGGGCGGGGACTGTTGCCGGAGATATTTTTAAATCAATCGAAAGGGGCATGATGTCAAACGAAGAGGTTGTTAATAAAAAATAATAAGATTTTGACTCTCGGATTCGTTGCGTTTATTGTATATGCGTAATCAATAAAAACCATGGATACCTTGAAGGAAAGAAATATGCCGGCAAAAGCCCTAAAACACGTCAAAGGGAGTGAGCTTCCCCCTTCTTTGTTGATTAAAATGGAGGCCAACATAAATACCACTTTTACAATTATTCCTGAGATCAACGTGGATACCGGATCGATATTGCCGAAAATGTCTTTAAGTGAACAGAAAAAACGCCTGAATAAGATTGCTATAGATTATGATCCTGAAGCCTCAAAGGAACTGATTAAGATCATAATGGAATCACGAAAAAATGTTGAATGATCGATAATTTTTCCACCATAAAAATTAAATATTCTTGACTTTTTTTTTAAATTAATTAACTATTTATTTCGTTATGCTCCGCACTGCGGAGGGGCGACTCCAAGAAACTTATTTTACTGAATTTTTGCATGCACTGGAGATTAAATTAAATGAGCTAACGTTTTAATTACGGGATGCCCCCTGAACATAAACCCGCTGTTTCACCCATGCTGCCAGGTTCGTAAAATGCAGTAGTCAGGTATTGTATTACGAATTGTTATGGCATTAATGGTATTCCCCTCGTTATACCCAACTTCTTATAAATTAGAAGCCATGGGAAGTAAGCGCTCAGAGCCTTACGAACGTAAATAGTTCTTTGGTCTTATGTGTCGCCCCTGTTTAAAAATTTCTGTTTTATTCAAAAAAAATAGAAATTCATTTCCATGTCGAGATTAATTCCGAATGTTTTAGATAAGTTATCTGATAGCGTGCCGATTTTTATAATTTAGGCACAGCCATGCAGCGTCAAAAACAAGTTTAGTCTTTTACTATTTGATATGCTGTTTGGTTAAAATAAAATCGTAATATATTGATATCGTATAGTTTTTAATATGATTCGGAGATTTAAGCTGATGCAAAATTTAAAAAAAATCCAAAAAACATTCTCACAATCAAGGCTATTATCATGGAAATACTATTATATACGGAACAACAGGTCAATGTCTTACTCGGAATATCTCTTTCGAAATTAAGGCAGGATCGGTGCTATGGGCGAGGTTTGAAGTACATCAAAATTGGACGATCTATCCGTTACCATCGCGATGACATCTCGGCATACCTCCAGGAAAACCGGATCAATCCACAAAGATGTGCGGCATAACCTGAAATTAAACTGCTGTCGGCTTTTTCGAAAGCCGACAGCAGTTGGAAAAACGGATGGGTAAAGAAATAATTTGAAATGCATAATTTTTCTTAAATAATAAGAATATCGAGCTTGTAGAGCCAATAGCGAATCTGGTTGCTGAAATAAAATCCAAAATATAAGAAATCATAGGGGTTCTAATGGAAGATATATCTGAAACAAAAGATGAATATTTCCTCCAATCATAAGAAGAGCATTGAACCGAAAGGAAAGACAATGAGAGACAAAACCCGTTTCAATCGCGACTTGCTTCGTAAAGTTACGGAAAGAATAGAAAATCGTTTTAATAAAGAAAACGACGATAGCCAGTCTGATGAAGTAATCGAGCATGAAAACTCTCGTCAAAATCCCCAAGAGAACTCGAATTATTATGTTCCGTATAGTGGCAAAAGTATAATAGATCCAAGCGGGCCAAATGACGTTTTTCGACCCAATTTAAACAGCGCCCAAGGCATGAAGGAAAAAACTAAAGAAAATGAAGCAGTTACCCAATATGTAAATTCAACAATAGCCCGAAAGAACGCTGAGGGCAAGGTGTCAGATGAATACCGGAAGAATATAATCAGACAGAACCTCGGGTATCGAAATATGGAACCCCTTCCGGATTATCTTTGCGTGTCGGAGCCTTTCCCAATAGATAAACTCCCTAAACAATCAGGGCAATTCATTAAGTCGGTCGCCCAATTTTTGCAGGTGCCAATTGAAGCGGTCGGTCCTGCGCTTCTGGGAGCCATTTTTATTGCTGCAAGGGGTAATTTCAAGATTAAGGTTAAAACCGATTATTACGAGGCTTTAACGGCATACATCGTGGTAGCGGCGCCCCCGAGTACAAAAAAAAGCGGAATTGTTGATATCTTAAGGCCAATATTTGAGATTATAGAAGGCGAGCTTCAGGCCGAATTTAATCGAAACTTTCCAGAAAATAAGTTAAAACGGAGAATGATTGAAAAGTATATACAATCAATGACAAACCCACCTCGTAATAATAAGAAAAAGGGAGGGGATGATGATGATGATGATGATGATAAGGATTTATTTGATCCCGAATTTATCCTTAGCGAAATGGGAAGAAAAGCAAAAAAACTTGTGCCTTTTGAAGAGGCACTGACCTCTATTGGGCATCTACCGCGTTTCCTGACCGATAGCCCGACACCAAAAGCATTGGCTGTTGAAATGAAACGCCAGAACGAAGCAATCGGGATTTTCGAGGCAGAAGGGGGGATTTGGAAACACCGTATCCGGGCAAACGATGATGTCCTTTTTCTCAAGGGATACACAATGGAGCCTTTTGGTGACGAGACCAACACGGGAGACACCGTTGTCATGCAGCATCCCTGCCTTGCCATCTGTTCGGTTATGCAAAAAGGTGTTACCGAAAAACTTTTTTCAAAGACCGATCTCACAAAGGATGGTTTAATTCCGCGTATATTGCCAGTATTCCCACCTCAAATAAAACGCATGCCAGACCCAGATCCTGAAAATATTAATAAAGAAGCAAAAGCTTGGTACGAGAATAAAATTAGGGTATTTCTTAAGTTAACCCGGCCTGATGGTGAAGAAAATAAGCGAACTTTTCATACTTTGGAACTGGCATCGGAAAGTTTGGCACTTTATAAGGAGTATGCATATGAAGTTAACACTCAAATCTATGTTGGTGATTTTAAAGCATGTGTAGAGTTCGGTGGTAAGCTGGCTGGTTCTGCGGTGCGCTTGGCAGGAGCGGTGCATTTGCTTCAACATGATGACCCCCACCGCCATCCGATTAATTTGTCTGCCATGGAGGCCGGAATAGCTTTGGCGAAATTCTTCGCAAAACACGCCCAAGTATTTTTTGATGTGGATAAAGTCATAGGCCATAAATATGCCTGGAAAATCCTCAACTGGATAAACAAACATGAAATAACCTCTTTCACAGTGCATGATTTCCACCGTTACGGCGCAAGCCATTGCGAGAATGTGAATGAAATCCATCAAGGATTAGACTTGTTGGAACGTCATTGTTTTTTAGCGCAGTACGTCAACAGTAAAAAACAAATAGAAGCCGTTGTGCACCCTCATTTTTGTGGTAATACCTTTTCGGGAACTCAGCAGAAACTTCTAACACTGTTGTCTTGAATGCTAACTGGTAAGCCGTACAACCGGAGACACAATTCATGGTCAAAAATCGCCTTCTTTTATCGCCGTTTTTGCTTTCGTTCTTTTCCTCTCAACCATTTCCTATGTGGATATCATCGGTAAGGTTGTTGGCATTGCAGACGGAGACACCATCACGGTACTTGAAAACCGCACTCAATACAAAATCCGTTTATTTGGCGTTGATTGCCCGGAAAAGTCCCAAGATTTCGGAAACAGGGCCAAACAATTCACATCTGACCTTGTATTTGGCAAAATGGTTCAGGTTATATCGGAAGATATCGACCGATATGGCCGGACGGTCGGAATGCTCATGATTGATGGGAAATGTCTGAATGAAGAAATCGTCAAGGCCGGTTACGCTTGGGTTTATAACCAGTATTGCAAAAAGCCGTATGTGATCAGTGGAATCGATATGAAGAAACAGCCAGGAATGAAAAAATAGGCCTATGGAGCCATCCCAACCCAACACCACCCTGGGAATTTCGGCACGGGGCGGAAATGACACCATCGACCGCACCCGGTCAAAACACTGGCGGTTATCACGGCAACATCAATTCAATGATATTTCATGCGCCCCTCAGTTTTCAGTGATAAGCAAGCGCAAGCCATATAGCCACAAGTGTTACGATCAGAGGCTACCCCAAAAGTGGATCTGAATTTTTTTCTGACTTTTTGAAATCGGCAAAAATTTGGGATGAGGGGGGAGACCTATATCTTGTGCCGGCCTATTTTCCCTCGAAGGGCCGCATGGCTATTGTAAGGTGCACAGGTGAGGATGCATTTGGCAGTGAGCACTGCAAGATGCAATCTATAATATTTATTAATCCCCAATTAAAGGTAGAAATTGGGTCTCATTTTAAATAATGATGTAAATGCACCATTCGATCCTTAAAAAACCCCTCAGCTCAAGACGATTGAAAAATATTGATCAAAAGCTATTTTTGGGCTGTTGCCCAGATATTGGCAAAAAATTCAAAGTTTCCGGTTTGAATTCCGCTTTTTGAAAATCCGGTTTTATACAATATCGATCCTAATTTTTTTCTTGTATATAAATCTTTGTGTTCCCCGATCTCGACCGGTGAAACAAGCTTTACCATCGCCATGATTCGGAGCAATTCTTCCGTCCATGCCGCCGGGGTCGTCAGAACAAACAAGCCGGACGATTTGAGGATTCTTCTTATTTCTCGAATGAGCACCAAAACTGTTTCAGGCGCGAGATGTTCAATGACCGCCAAAGAAGTAACCACTTCAAAAGAATTGCTCTCAAAAGGCAAAATGGGCATTTTTTCAAAATCATGCGTGATAAAATTGATAGTTTCGGTATAGTCAGGCTTGCAACTAACCTTGTCCATTCCGAATTTTTCCTTAAAAGAGACTGTATTTAAAAATAACGGCAAAGTGCCGCATCCAACATCCAGAATCTTTCCTTGACGCAAATGATCAGGAATTAATTGATTGGCGATCCTGCCTCGTTGAATGGCCAACCAATTTTCAAGAACCCCATAACCCCTTGTTGGATTACCTGTTTTTTGATGATTCATTTTAAAATAACTTATCGGCAAAAAAGATTATATTTGAAAATACAATAAATCGCCCGGAAGCCATCCTTCCAGTTGATTTTTTTTCCTTCTTCATAGGTTCTGCCTGAATAGGTAATTCCGATTTCATATATCCTTACTTTTTTTCGCGCTATCTTGGCGGTGATTTCGGGTTCAAATCCAAACCTGTTTTCATTGATATGAATACTCTGAATGATTTCTCGCCGGAATACTTTATAGCACGTCTCCATATCCGAGAGATTCAAATTCGTAAACATGTTTGACAGCAATGTAAGAAATCGATTACCGACCATATGCCAGAAATAAAGAACACGGCGGATTTGCCCCCCGATAAATCTCGAACCATAGACAACATCTGCCAGCCCTTCTATTATTGGCGCAATCAGTTGCGGGTATTCCTGCGGGTTATATTCCAGATCAGCATCCTGGACCACAACGATGTCGCCGGTAACATGCTGAAATCCGGTCCTGAGCGCAGCCCCTTTCCCCATGTTTACCGAATGATAAATAATTTTATCAACCAGCGGTTCAATTTCCGCTTTTAAAATCTCAATGGTGCCATCGGTGGAACAATCATCGACAATAATGATTTCCATATCCGGAACAGGCGACGCCTTCACCGCTTCCACAATTTTTCTTATCGTATTTTTTTCATTATAACAGGGAATGACGACGGATAAACGCATATCAAATTTCTCCTTAAAGTCTATTACGGCACCTTAACAAATCCGGCAGCCATTCCTTTTTCCGGATTTTTTAATTGAACGCCTGATAAGAGAGAAGGCGAACAAGGAATAGGGGATGCCCAGCACTGATCTGTTGATTTTGGCGATACATATTCAATATCATAAACTTTATGAGATGAGGTTTCTAATGTCGAACATTTATGACATTTCCCATTACCAACAGACACCTTGGCACACTGAAATGAAATCAACTGCGGGGGCAGTATCATTGAATTTTCGACAGGTATTACGAGGTTGCCGGAGTTGATGGTAGACGAAATTCCTTTTTCAGTTTCTGTTTTGTGCAAAAGCGATGCAAAAAGGAGAAGCGAAACAATCACCGTTACAGGAAAATAACCGGAAATATAATCATTAAGTGGCTTTCGAATTTTGTTTTTAACCAAAAAAAATACTGACAAGGAAGGTATGATAGATAAATAAGCCCACCCGAATCTCCAATCAGGGGCTTGAGACAGAAAAAATATCATTCCCAAAAGCCCAAGTGTGGCTACCCACAAAATACCGGGTATCCGTTTATAAGACTTTAAAATTATAATAAAAAATAAAATTATTAAAGAGGCCGAAATATACAACGCAACGACCTTATTAATAAGTGCCATATTAAACCAATGAACCACCCAAGCCCAAGCAGGAACTCCAATTGGTGGAGTACTGCTTCTCCATCGAGCAAATTGTTTAATTATTTCAGTCATTTTAATTGCATTATCTTCTCCCAATGACCACGGGAAATCAATGCAAAAAGGAATCGGATACAATGGGCAACCAGACGACACAATTCCAGCAAGTATTACGGGTACCATAAATAATGCGACAATCCCTACGCTTAATGCCATCTTGCCCATGTGAAACTTTTCATTTTGCCAATAGAATAAAAGCGCTATGCCAACAGCGGGAAGTGCGTTCAACTTAATTGAAAGCGCTCCAGCGGCAAAAATGACGGGCAAAAGATTTTTATTGGTCGTCGCATTTAATTTAATGCCTGATGAGTATTGCGTATTTTTGTTATCTGACAAATTTAAAAAAAGCCATCCGAGAGTAATTATAAATATAATGCAAGGAAAGTCCGGACTTAAGGATGCGGGCATATTAAACAATAATGGTATGATCAGCGTTATCGGGATACATGCTCCCCAAAACAAATCTGCTGAATTGAATCGTTGATGGAAAATACGAACCAGTGCGATAACATAATGTAACAGCGCTAAACATAAAAAACCCCCATCCATTAAAGTCGCAACGCGCCCTTTCAGGAATCCATGGTCCAGAGGCGCTGTTAGAGAAAACCAGGAAGATATAAAGCCGAATCGGTTGTGGATAAGCGCCAGCCCAGGGACAGTGCCAAATTCCGACAACCACTGCACAATGCCGTAATGATAAAGACCTGTGTCATACCAAGTTACAATTTGTACGGAATAAAATGCAACCGCCAGAAACAAAGCAATAATACTGGCAAAAAAACTTACAGAAAATGAAGACAGGATGTTTTTTAATTCCTCGCGGATGGCAGGGATCAAGAATAGAAGCAATGATGACAAACTGAAAAGAAGACCAACTTGTGGGGTAAGCGCCGTGAAAAGCGAGATGATTAACAGCAAAGATCCAAAAACAACAAAACCAATGTATGATGATAAGATAGCCCTATCACCTACTCTATCAAGGGATGACTTTGTAAAATATAAAATTGAAGTCCCAAGTAGCCAACTTGATACAAAAACGTAGATCCAGATGAGAATTAATGCCAACATTATAAAATGCCTGCCTTTCAGGGTTTGTTCAAGGGGGCCATCTACGCAGATTTGAAATATTTAATGGTCCTCATCAACCCTTCATCCAGCAAAGTTTCCGGCTTCCATCCAAGTTTTTCAGCGGCAAGCAAGATATCCGGTTTTCGTTGCCTGGGATCATCCGATGGCAATGGCAAAAAAATAATTTTACTTTTTGAGTCTGTCAGAAGAATGATCTTTTGAGCCAGTTCCAATATCGTAAATTCATGTGGGTTGCCAATATTGACCGGGCCTGTGAAATCATCTTCCGAGTTCATCATGCGGATCATCGCTTCGATAAGGTCATCGACATAACAAAAACTTCGGGTTTGGCGGCCATCCCCGTAAATGGTGATATCTTCACCCCGCAATGCCTGAATGATGAAATTGCTGACCACCCGGCCATCCATGGGATGCATCCGGGGACCATAAGTGTTAAAAATACGGACCACCTTAATTCTCAAATGATGCTGGCGGAAATAATCAAAAAAAAGCGTTTCTGCGCAACGCTTTCCCTCATCATAACAGGAACGAATACCGATGGGATTCACCCTGCCCCAATAGACTTCCGGCTGGGGATGGACTTCCGGATCACCGTAAACCTCCGAAGTCGATGCCTGAAGAATTTTTGCCTTTACCCGTTTGGCAAGTCCCAACATATTGATGGCTCCATGAACACTCGTTTTGGTTGTCTGAACCGGATCACGCTGGTAATGAATCGGACTCGCCGGGCATGCCAGATTGTAAATTTCGTCAACTTCCACATAAAGCGGAAACGTTACGTCATGGCGAATCAGTTCAAAACACGGGTAGGCCAAAAGGTGAGCAATGTTTTCTTTTCTGCTAGTAAAAAAATTATCAACGCACAATACGTCATGCCCGTCGGCAATTAGTTTCTCGCATAAATGCGACCCAAGAAATCCGGCGCCACCAGTTACCAAAATTCGCTTCTTTTCTTTCATAACAGCCTCCCTTCAATTCTCATTTAATCCATTCCTTCCTGCTAAAAATGAGAGCCGACTTTTATGCATCAATAGATTTCAGCTTAAGGTAAGTTTCATATATTCTGCTTGAGATATCAGGTAACTCATTGCCCGTCAAACAATAACCCCTGGACCAAAAATGTAACCCGCTTACTCTCTTTGTTCTCAATTTTTTTCGATGAATCAATGCAGTACTTTTAGCTTTTAAAAATCCAATCACAAAGGCTATGCTGAAATTCGGCGGATTTAGGGCCAATGAACGATACGGATGTAAAATGACAGTATTGCAAATCTTTTCCCCTGTGCATCTTGTCGATAACGCCGATCATTATTATTCACCTCGACACACCACAACATCTATATTGTGAATTTTTGCCGGTTTTTGGGAAAAGCATCTGGGTGCTATTGGATTATGCAGTGGAGGGGTGATTTTCGACGGTGAGCAACTTGGGCGTAAGGGAATCCTTACATCAAAATCAGAAAAAGGCTGATATCACGAACAATAATTTTGTGGTAATGATTCAAAAGTTCTAACTTTTCAAAGTGGTATGTTGGCTGTCAATTAATTAAAGCACGATTTTAAATACAGATATAAATATCAGCGATAAATTGAATAGATGAGATTATTTTGCCGAGCCTCTCAGGTAAGAGTTTGAATAATCATTCGTCTGTCTATTTTAATTTATCAAGGGAGGTAAATTATGAAATTAAACGTAACTCTATCTATATTTGTTATTATAACGATATTGTGCCTGTCTATCGTTTCTTGTGAAAAGCAAAAGATACAGGGCAAATTGATAATTACTGAACAAGAGTTTATTCTGACAAAGGATAGAGAAAATTCTTTTACAATTGAGGCAAAGGGCAAAATCAAAAATGTCGGTAAAGTAGATGTGAAAAGAGTGGTTGTCACCGGTTATTGCCGGTCCTGCGGTGAAGAATGGATTCCCGGGAGATGGTTTGTTTCCAACATTGAAAAAGCTCCCGAACAAAAGGATATTATCGGTTATTTAGCAGTTGGAAGCGAAGAATCATTCAGCTTTAAAGAGGTTGCGGATTTACTGTTGACAACGGGGCAGGAAACTCCGGAATTGCCTGACAACCTTGAGATCGTCATCGAGTCCTTTGATAACGTGGAAGAATAGATTTATTGTTGAACATTAATAATAGAGGTTAATGGGGCCCATCTTTTTTGATTTATAAGAGCCTGTAGATTTTTTACAGGGTCTTCCATTGCCAAAACGACAGTATTCCAAAATTTTTCGGAGGCGCGGACTATCGATAACGGTCCTTAACATTTTCTGTCTTGAAGCCATACAAGATGTTGTGGTTGCTGAATTTTGAAAAAAGTGCGGATTTTACATTCCGAGCGAGGTCCTCTGCTTTTTAATTGAGCCTCCTTGGATTGATATTTGATGTGAATTTCATAACAGAAATCGCATCCAGTGAAGCCAAAAATACGATCCGCATCCCTCCGCTTCTCCTGCCGATATCAGAAATTTCCGGGATGACAACATTGGCCCTGTCATTAAAAAATTCCCGATGTCTCAGGATAGTCAATTTTTATTTTGAATTATAATGCTGACAGCGCTGACAGCGCTGACTGTCAGCACTGTCAGCGCTGTCAGCGTACAAAAAACATTTTCAAAATTGTTTATGAAAATAGTCGCATCCTGCTTCAAATTAGCATAAATCCCCGATAACATGGTGTTTCAGGTGAGAATCCAGATGACCCAATGATTATTTCAAAATTATTTCCTCAGAATTTCCGCCAGAATGAATCCAAGTCGAGCCATCTCCCCGGCCCTGGTCATATCCGCTTGATGCATATCAGGGTCATCTGTTGACCGTAAGAGAAGTCTTCTCCGCCGCTGACAGGCTGGTTCTGGTTAAATTTAAAATTCCTCTCATACACAAGAGACCCATGCGAATCATGCCTGGAAATCGCTGACCGTCAAGAACTGTAAATCGTTGTTTCAATAATAACGGGCCTTCAATGTTTCTGAATCCGAGTAAGTTCCCGATTCTGGCCGATTGATACAGTATTTAAAATCTCTTTTTCAATAATAGCGATCATTCAGTGTTTTTTAATATATGTAAATGCCCAATCCTGGAGCATTGATGGAGAATCTTCAGCGGATGAAACTGTTTTGATCTTTTACCAAGCGTTAAGAATGTAAAATCGCTTTTTCAATAATCACGGGCCTTCAGTGTTCCTGAATCCGAGTAGATGCCCGATCCATGGCAATTGATAGAGAATCTTAAAAAACGAAAAATCGTTGTTTCAGGAATAACAGGCCTTCAGTATTTCTGAATTCATGTCAATGCACAATCCTTGCCCATTGATACAGAATCTTAAGGAATTTAAAATCATTGTTTCAATAATTTCGCGGATTCAGTGTTTATGAATCAGGGTAGATGCTTGTAAATAGATTACCTTATGGCAATGTAAAATCGTTGTTCTTATAATCACGGCCCTTCAGTATTTCTGAATATATGTAAATGCACCATTCTGGCCATTTGACAAAGAATCTCAAAGAATTTAAAATTATTGTTTCAATAATAACGGCCTTCAGTGTTTTTGAATATATGTAACTGCCCGATTCTGGACGATTGACACAGAAGCTTCAGCAGATGAACCATTTGATCTTTTATCAAGCGTTCCGATACTTTCTTCTCAGGATGTATGAAAAATCCGGATTCCCCATAGTGATAAATCAGCCTCAACCCATCTCTGAATATCATTATCCGGTGATCGTTCATGGCTTGATCAAATTTCATTTTTCCATTTCATAAAATATTAAACAGATTTCTTTTTTCAGCCTTCAGATAAAATATTAAATCCCTCTTTAAAATCCATCGCCATGCCTGGGAACTGGTATGATAAGGCCCTATAGATTCTGAACAAACATACCCGAGATTCGTGCCATTCAAGCCCCGTTATCAAAATCCAAAAATAACAAATGGCCAGGAACATAACCGGTAAATGAATTTCTATATTTAGAACAGGTCATGATGCCAGCTATTGAAAGCAATCGATATATCAAGCCGCGCCTTTTCTGGGTAATGTGACAATCAATCCCAAATATCTGCTATTTAATAAGAGTTGGAGAGTGTTATATCAGATACACGCCGATATAACACTCTCTTTCCTCTCCCTTTTCCTCTTTCCTTAAACCGTCCGATACACATCAAGCCGCTTCTGACGGGATCTGAGAAACGCCGAACCTGCGAACACCATGCGGTGTATTCGATTTCTGATTCTCTTTGCAAAGATAGCTGGCCCAGCGAAAGACTCTATCAAAGTCCATAAATAATGTATTCTCCTGAGCCATATACTCGAATTCACCAAGTGTGTGAGATGGCCTTCGAATCATGATGCCGTTTTCAACAGGTTGTCCATCCCGATTTTTGTGACAAAAATCCACCAAACCATCAGGGTTGCAGTTAAGTAATCGTGCCCAAATTTGAGATATATATTCAAGTACCCTCCGATAGTTTTGCACTTTACTCCCGTTAATCAAAAGAATGCAGTGATAATGCTGATGCTTTTCTCTGCTCTGTTCCCGTACCCACATGAATTGGAAGTCGATTTTCTTAGTTCCGGCGTTCTCTTTCAGAATTTTAAACAAATGAGAAACGGTGTCATTGCTTAAGTCGGAATAATAATCTTTGGGGAATCGCAAATCAAAACGGATGAAGAGGACTTTGCAGTGCTTCGTTACCATGTAAATTAAGCGGTCGTGTATCTTTTGCAACATCTCAACAAAACAGGCATGCTCTCCATTTAAACCTGTGTTAATTGGAAAATTCTCAAAACGTCGGGCGTTAGTTGTTGCTTGATAGTTCATTTGATTCTCCTTTTTGTGAATAGTAAAAATTTAAGTTCGGAATCTTTTTCATATTATATTGCCGACAATTAAATTTAATTTACGAATTCAAACTCAAAACATGAAGGAGAATATGCATGAATAAAGGGATTGCTGGAGACAGGACCAGCAGAGTCAATGATATCAAGCCGATTCGAAAAGAAGAATGAAGATGTTTTAAGCAAGTCTGTGGCGATTTTGGCCAAGTCTTAGCTGTGGCTGACGGCTGCTATACCGGGATATTTTGATCGATGTTTGCTGGTTGTTTGCTGGTTGTTTGCTGTGCGAGGAGATGTTAGATCGGGATATTTTACTTATTCCAACACCGGTCTTCTTTTTATTCTCATAAAATATCTACGTCTTGTTAATTTTAAAACTATAATCACGAAGGGTCTTGATTTGGTTATGGCTTATAAATAGTGCCCATCTCTCTTGTTAATGAAATATAAATATTTTTGGGATGTTATATTTAGCATACGCTTTAAGCTATTCACTTAAGCTCCCCTTGCTTATGATCTAACTCAAATCATTGTTACTTTATTTAGTCATACGCTATTGTCTCTTGTATTTTTAAAATAATCATGGTGTTATGCCCATCGCTATTTTCTTTATGCACTCTTAGTGGAAATAGTCTTTTGTTGATGTTGTAATGATTAACCAAATAGGCTTAACTCATATCAATGGCATTATCTCTAATACGATATATCTCTTTTATTCCTTTACATATATAACGCCTATCTCTATTATCTCTTATTCATATATACGCTTAATGCTATATTATACTATTTCTTTTTGTTATGATTAAGACGTATTACATATATATTCTAAGATATTACCTAATACCCATTAAAATATGATCTGTATACCCCCCTTTTGAGTTTGGGAAACACTCAGAACACAGAGGCAAAAAACCCCAAAAACCGCGTCGAAAGTTATTTTCCATAGGAATTGCCGCGCTTCACACAGAAAACCATGCAAAATCGGCAATAAACTTGGGATTAATGCAACTTTGGAAATGGTTTTTTTATTTAAGAATTAACTGGGCTATACAATCGCAAAGCCTAAAACACACATAACTCCTAAATTCATAGCGTTACGTTTGGATAACAGGGGATAGACAGGCAGGCTGAAAGTACATAAAAGCTTACAAAAATTACTTTGGGGGGATAACATGATATGGAATATTTCAAAAAAAGTCATGTACCCTCGGCAACACATTGGGATCATCAACACATCGGCAGGAAAGACGTGAAAGCAATTGTTCGGAGTGAGGAAATCGGGGCAAGAACGAGGCAGGATCGCGGGATTAAAGCATCTTTATTTATTTTGATTTCTTGCGGCGCGGGTTTCTTTAATTTCTTTATTGGCTATCTTCATCAGTGCATCATCGTTTTTACCGGAAAGGGATTTATCCGGAACAGGTTCTGAATAAGCGGTTCTGAATTTTTTGAGTAAATTTTTGCGGTCTGTGATTGTCTTGGGAATTAATAAAATGCCGTCTTTCCGCAATTCAACCTCCAAGAGGTCACCGATGTCAAGCTCCACGGCCTTTCTGATACTTGCCGGAATGGTCACCTGAAATTTATCTTTGATTTTTACAAGCGGCATGTTGCCCCTCCCTGGTTTCAGCATTCATGTTGTTAGAATGTTTGAATTTCTAACTTAATAATAAAACATAATTTTTTAGAAAGCAAATTTTTTAACGATATACAGGGTAGTGGTTGCATAAGGTGGTTGATATTATTAGAGTGTTGAACATAATGATTGAAAATTGTTTTCTTTGTTCTCATAAAGTGTGTTATAAAAAATTATAACATCCCAAAAAAATATGATTTGTAATGTTCTATCTTCTACACCACAGGAATTCATTCGATATGATTATATTTACATTTCATTTTTTCCCCCTTCAAGCCGAAACAATATCCTGATAAATGATCACCGACTACCACGCCAAATTATTCGCCCATGAACTGATCCGGCGCTGTCCGGCCGGAAGCGTTGAGCGGTTTACGCCCGCCTTGATGGACTCCCAAGTTGACCTGAACCCGCATCAGGTGGATGCTGCCCTGTTCGCGTTCCGGTCGCCGTTGTCCAAGGGGGTCATCTTTGCCGATGAAGTCGGTCTGGGTAAAACCATCGAGGCCGGCATTGTCCTGTCCCAGAAATGGGCGGAGCGGAAACGAAAAATCCTGATCATCCTTCCGGCAGGCCTGCGCAAACAATGGCATCAGGAACTTCTGGAAAAGTTTTACCTGCCCTCCCAGATCCACGAAGCCCGAACCTTCAACCGGGCCATCAAAGACGGGAAGCGCAATCCCTTTGATATCCCTGACATCGTTATCTGTTCCTATAATTTTGCCCGTAATAAATCCGAATTTGTCCGCGCCATCAATTGGAATCTGGTGGTGATTGACGAAGCCCACCGATTAAGAAACGTCTATAAAACCGGCAACAAAATTGCCCGTGAACTGAAACACGCATTAGAAAACACCCCGAAACTGCTTCTTACGGCAACCCCCCTGCAAAATTCGCTTCTGGAACTCTATGGCCTCGTCAGCTTTATTGATGAGCATGCGTTTGGCGATTTGAAAAGTTTCCGCAACCAGTTCAGCCGTCTTTCATCCAATGAGTCTTTTGATGACCTGAAACAGCGCCTTCAGCCGATATGCAAGCGGACCTTGCGCCGTCAGGTGCTGGAATACATCCGCTTTACCGAGCGCAAAGCCTACACTCAGGAATTTATCCCCTCAAAAGAGGAGGAAGTCCTGTATGATATGGTATCGGGGTATCTTCGGCGGCCCAACCTTCAGGCCCTTCCATCCAGCCAGCGGTCGCTGATGACGTTGGTGTTGCGAAAGTTGCTGGCTTCATCGACGTTTGCCATTGCCGGTGCCCTGGATGCGCTTGCCGCCAAGCTGGAAAGACGCCTGAAAGACGATGACGTCCTGGTGCAGATTGAAGAGGAAATTGAAGAAGATTTTGAAGCATTTGATGAATTGACGGATGAATTTGAGGAAGAGGAGGATTCGCCCGAACCCCTTTCCCCGGAAGATCGGGAAACGATTAAAGATGAAATCCTTGATCTCCGGCATTTTTTTGATCTTGCCATGCAAATTACCCAAAACGCCAAGGGGCTTGCCCTTCTTTCCGCATTGCGTATCGGGTTTGACATGGCAAAGGGAATGGGCGGCGCGGAAAAAGCGATTATTTTTACCGAGTCCCGGCGAACCCAAATCTATCTATTAAAACTCCTGTCAGAAAACGGACATGCAAACGATATTGTCCTGTTTAACGGTTCAAATAATGATGATAAATCCCGTGAAATTTACGCCAACTGGAAAGCCCGCTGTGAGGGCACGGACAAAATAACCGGCTCCCGCTCTGCCGATATCCGGGCCGCGCTCGTTGAACATTTTCGGGAAGAGGCAAAAATCATGATTGCCACGGAAGCGGCGGCGGAAGGGATTAACCTTCAATTTTGCTCGCTGGTGGTCAATTACGATCTCCCCTGGAATCCCCAGCGCATCGAGCAACGTATTGGCCGATGCCACCGATATGGTCAAAAATATGATGTGGTGGTGGTCAATTTCTTAAATAAAAACAATGCGGCGGATCAACGGGTGTATGAACTGCTGGCCGAGAAATTCCATCTGTTCAACGGCGTATTCGGCGCAAGCGATGAAGTCCTGGGAAGTATTGAGTCCGGTGTTGATTTTGAAAAGCGGATCGCTGAAATTTATCAGACCTGCCGGACTGTGGAAGAAATTCAAGAGTCCTTTGACGCCCTTCAAAAAGAGTTGACCGCTGAAATCAATGAAAACATGCTTTCCACCCGCCAAAAACTTCTTGAAAACTTTGATACGGAAGTCTCCGAAAAATTAAACGTCTATAAGAAAGAAGCCACCGCAAGCCTGAACCAGTATGAGGCGTTGCTGTGGGATGTTTCCCGCCATGTGCTAAAAAATCACGCCGCCTTCAACGATCAGGCATTAACCTTTCAGTTGCATAGCGCTCCCCAGCCTGAAATCGCCATCGGGTCTTATACGCTGAAACGTCAGGATGACATCGGGCATCATTTTCGCCTTCAGCATCCGTTGGCCCAATGGATATTGTCTAAAGCATCGACCCATCATCTGCCTGACGCTGAATTGATATTTCAATATTCTGAATCCGGCATTAAAATATCCATTCTTGAAGATCTCATCAATCAATCCGGCACGTTGACCGCCTGCCTGTTGACTGTGAAGGCCCTGGATACGGAAGATTACGTTATCACCGTTGCCATTACAAAAAATGGCAAAGAACTTGATGCGGACCAGTCCCGCAGGCTGTTCAATCTCCCCGCCCGGATCAATACGTCTGGCCGTATTCCGGGAAACGGGATTCAAAATGCCTATGCCCGCCGTAAGAACCATGTGTTAAATGATATCTCCGTGCGCAACACGGTTTTTTTTGACGAAGAAATGGACAAGCTCAACCGGTGGGCGGACGACCGGCGAAAATCATTGAAAACGGTTTTAAAAGATTATGATGACCATCTCACCGAACTTAAAAAACAGGCGCGAATTGCGCCAAACCTGCCGGAGAAGATAGATATTCAAAAGAAGATCCGCACCCTTGATAAAAAACGCGATGATGCATGGCGGCAGTATGACGAGGCGGCAAGAGAAATTGAACGACATAAAGACACCCTGATTGACCAGGTAGAAGCCCGGCTTCAACAGGAAATAACGGAAGAGACATTGTTCACCATCGGGTGGAAGCTAATATAAGGAGCATACAAGTGGCCGATAAATCCAAAACTCCGGAGAAAATGGACTTGCGATCAATGGATATCAGTAAAGAAAACCGTGCAAAGCTGAAACAATTATTTCCATCAGTCTTTATGGAAACCAGAGACGGAAAAGGGAATTTGCTTGAATCCATTGATTTTGAAAAACTCAAGGCTGTGTTGGGGACTTTCTCCGATGTGTTTGAAGGACGGCGCGAGCGCTACGGCATGGACTGGCCGGGGAAAAAAGACGGTATTAAGCTGATTCAGCAGCTATCCATCGGCACCCTCAAGCCCTGCCGGGAAGAATCCGTTAATTTTGACGGTACGGAAAATCTGTTTATCGAAGGCGACAACCTGGAAGTCTTGAAGCTCCTGCAAAAGTCTTATTACGGCAAGGTGAAGGCGATCTGTATTGATCCGCCTTACAATACTGGCAAAGAGTTCATTTATCCGGATAATTACGCCGAAACCCTTGATACCTATCTGGCCTATGCCGGACTGGTGGATGCCGAAGGCAGAAAATTTTCCACCAATACCGCCAACGAAGGCCGGTTTCACACCAAATGGCTGAACATGATGTATCCGAGGCTTTATCTGGCGCGGAATTTACTTAGGGATGACGGGGTGATATTTATCTGTATTGATGATAATGAAGTCGATAACTTAAGGAAACTTTGTGAAGAAATTTTTGGTGAAGAATTATTTCTTGGTTGCTTTATATGGAATCAAAAAACAACCGGAGGCCATGATGCAAAAGATGTAAATATTGTGCATGAATATATCTTATGTTTTGGAAAAGTATCTAATCACCGAGGAAATTTTCTTCTTCTTCTTGATTCAGGAACTGAGTATCCAATCCGTGATTCAATTTCAGGTAAAAATTTTAAATGGGACAGTTTATGGACAGTATCACATGGATATACAGAAAATTGCGATTATCCTATTCCAGCACCTGACGGAACAAAAGTTTGGCCATGGATGTGTCATAAAGATCGAGAACAAGTAAAAGGTAGAGCACGTTGGTTTTGGAGCAAAGAAAAATATGAAATTGACAAAAACGAGTTGCTTATAAAGAAAATCGATAATGGATGGAAGGTTTACAAAAAGGTTTTCGGTGGTAGTGGAATTCCCATACAAACATTCATTTCGAGAGAGGATGTCGGAGGAACAAGTGAAGGGAAAAAAACGATAGAAGATTTGTTCAATAAGCAAGGATTGTTCGAAAATCCAAAACCTTGTTCGTTATTAAAATTTTTTCTCCAAAGAATTTCTTCTGACGGACTTATTTTAGATTTTTTCTCCGGTTCCTGCACCACAGCCAACGCCGTATTAGACCTGAACAAACAGGACAACGGCAACCGCAAATTCATCATGGTCCAACTTCCCGAACCCTGCGCCCCCGAGAGCGAAGCCTTCAAAGCCGGATACAAAACCATTGCCGACATCGGCAAGGAGCGCATCCGCCGGGTGATCAAAAAAATTGAATCGGAACAGGCATCCAAGGCAAAAGCAGCGGCCAGCACATTGCCCGGCATGGCCGAAGCGCCGTCTAAACTCGATCTGGGCTTTAAAGTCTTCAAACTCAACAAATCCAATTTCAAACTCTGGGACGGGGCCGACACGAACGTATCCGAAGAAAAACTGGCCCGGCAGCTTGAACTCCACATTGATCATATCAATCCCAAAGCCTCCCCGGAAGATGTCCTGTATGAACTCTTGCTCAAAGCCGGATTCAAGCCCACGGAAAAGGTCGCGAAAAAGAAACTGGCCGGGAAAACCGTTTTTTCCATTGCCGATGGCGGTTTGCTGATCTGTCTGGAGGATAACATCACGCGGGAACTCATTGACGCAGTGGCCGAAGCCGAACCATTCCGTTTTATTTGCCTGGATCGGGCGTTTAATGGCAATGACCAGCTCAAAGCCAACGCGGTTCAGACTTTTGATGCCCGCAACCAGGGCCGTGATAAAACGCAACAAATTGTATTCCGGACGGTTTAGGGGGGTATGGATGAAGCTTAAATTTGACTCAACCCTGGAATATCAACATGACGCGATTAATGCGGTGGTGGATTTGTTTGAAGGGATGCCATCCAGACAAAGCGCCTTTGAATTAAGCTCCACGTCCCAGGGCCAGATGCATCTGTTTAATGAACTCGGGGTAGGCAATCAGTTAGAGCTGGCGGATGATCAACTCTTTAAAAACCTTCACGCGGTTCAGGAACGGAACAATATTCCCAAGTCCCGCTTTCTGGTCGAAACTGGCGGCATATACAAATTCCCCAATTTTTCCGTGGAAATGGAAACCGGCACCGGCAAGACCTATGTGTATTTGAGGACCATTTTTGAGATCAATCGGAAATTCGGGTTTAATAAATTCATTATTGTGGTGCCGTCTGTGGCAATCCGGGAAGGGGTGTTGTCTTCCATCAATATTATGGGCGAGCACTTCAAAGGGCTGTTTGATAATATCCCATTTGATCATTTTGTTTACAACTCCAAAGACTTGAGCAAGGTGCGTCAGTTCGCCGCAAGCAATGAAATTCAGATTATGATTATCAATATCCAGGCGTTTCAAAAAGATGCCGGGGACGTTGACGATTATTCCAAACTGACGGAAGATCAGCGCAAAAGGCTCAATATCATTCATCAGGAACAGGATAAAATGTCCGGACGTAGACCCATCGAATATGTCCGGTCAACCAACCCCATTGTGATCATCGATGAACCGCAAAGCGTGGACAATACGCCAAAATCTCAAAAGGCCATCAAAACCTTAAATCCGCTGTTGTGCCTGCGGTATTCAGCTACCCATATCAACCCGTATAATCTGCTTTACAATCTGGACCCCATCCGGGCCTATGACATGCGGCTCGTGAAACAGATCGAAGTGGCGTCCATTCAATCCGGTGAAAATTTCAATCAGACCTTCATCCGGCTGGACAGCATCGGATACGCCAAAAACGCCAAAATTCCTCACGCCAAAGCGACCATTCATGAAGACACCAGAACCGGACCCAAGGAAAAGACGATCACCCTCAAACAAGGTACGGACATCAGCCAGCAGACAAACCGCTCCGGATATGACGGGTACATAGTCAGCAATATCAGCGCGGAACCCGGATTTGAGCATGTGGAATTCGCCAACAGCAAGGTGCTTGAGGTGAAACAGGAAGAAGGCGGCATGGGGGATCAGGTTTTAAAAAAACAGGTATATCAGTCTGTGGAGGAACATTTTAAAAAGGAAAAGAAATATAAAGAAAAAGGCATTAAGGTTCTGTCCCTCTTTTTTATCGATAAAGTCGCCAATTACCGCTGGTATGACGAAGAAGGGAATCCGCAAAAAGGCAAAATAGCCGGGTGGTTTGAAGAAGCCTATCGGGAAATATCAGAAAAAGCATTATACAAGGGACTGCTGCCGTTTTCGGTTGATGACGTACACGACGGCTATTTCTCCGTGGATAAAAAGGGCGGTAAAGTCGTGGGCTTGAAAGACACCGGAGGCACCACCAAAGCGGATGATGAAACCTATGAACTCATCATGCGGGACAAGGAGCGGCTTTTGTCGATGGATGTGCCCCTGCGATTTATCTTCAGCCATTCGGCATTAAAGGAAGGGTGGGATAATCCGAACATTTTTCAGATTTGTTCCTTGCGGGAAATGGGGACCGAGCGGGAACGCCGGCAGACGCTTGGGCGTGGCCTGCGCCTGCCGGTTAACCGGGACGGCGAACGGGTGTTTGATGAAAGCATCAATAAGCTCACGGTGATTGCCAGTGAATCCTTTGAAGAATACGCCCGAGGTTTGCAGGAAGACATTGAAAGAGATTGTCAGATTAAATTCGGGCGCATTGAGAAAATCGTTTTTGCCAAACTGGTGGATGATCAAACAGGGCAGAAAATCGGACAGGAAACTTCTGGTCGTATTTGGAGCGCCCTGAAAGAAAATGGCTATCTGAATGCCTTGGGAGACATCACGGACAAATTCGATCCGGCAAAAGAGGGGTTCAAGCTGGATCTCCCGCCGGAGTTTGAAGCCATGCGCCCGGTGATCATTGATGAGATGAAGAGCCATATTTTCAAAAACCGCATTGTCAACGCCAGAGAGCGGAAAACGCTCAAATACAACAAGCGGATCGAACTTAATGAGGATTTCAAGGCCCTTTGGGACAAAATCAACAAGAAGACCCGCTACAGCGTTATATTTGAAACAAACGATCTCATTTCCCGTGCCGTTGAAAAGATTAAAAAAATGGAAAAAATACAGCCGGTAAAAATTTTGATCGATAAAACGGAAATGAAAATTACTGATGCAGGGGTTGAAGATGGAAAGGTAATAGAAACAAAAACCGAAACCGTAATTACCCACCGGTGCCTTCCGGATATCCTCGCTTATTTGCAGCGCGAAACAGAGCTTACCCGTGCAACACTGGTTGAAATCCTGAAACAGTCCGGAAGGCTAAAGGAATTTATGGTAAACCCCCAGGCGTTTATGACGGAAACTGCCCGCCTCATCAACCGCTCCCTTCATGAAATGGTCATTGACGGTATCAAGTATGAACAGATACGGGGTCAGTATTATGAAATGCGCCTTTTTGAAGAACCGGAAATAGAGGAATATTTAAACCGCCTATATGAGATCCGGAGCAATGATGACCGCACGCCCTATGATTACCTTCTCTATGAGTCCGCATTAGAGCGGGAAGTTGCGGAAAAACTGGACGCCAATGAAAACGTTAAATTTTTCTGCAAGCTGCCTCGATGGTTTGCAATTCCAACGCCGCTGGGCACCTATAATCCGGATTGGGCGATTGCGACCGAAAACGGAGTAAAATTGTATATGGTGCGCGAAACCAAAACAACCCACGATTCAGACAAACGACGGGATGCGGAAAACAGGAAAATTGCGTGCGGCAAGGCGCATTTTGCGGCCCTGGGGGTTGATTTCAAGGTGGCTACGAGTATTCATGAGGTGTTGGAAGGGTAAGGATTCTTTCTGTTCAGTTGGTCTGCACTTGAATTTTCTGTCGCCATGATGCCACCCTCCTTCGATTCGGTTGACGACTACCATGGCATATGAAATCGCTTGTGAAGATGGGGTTGGTTGAGCGCTTAAATTGAATCAGGAAACCTTCCAATCGAAGAAATTGAAAAATACTTTCAATAGAAGAAACCGCTTATAATGCCAGATCAGCGATCAAGTGTAATGCTCTGCTATATCTTCTTTGCATATTTAAGAATAAGGTCTCCAGTTCCGAATCCTAAATCTGCTTTCATTTCAATAGGTTTTGTTATTGGCATTTCGGTTATGTACAATGCTTTTGCATCGTCTTCGGAGATTGGAAAAAGAGGTGAATCAGGTTCACCATGAAGGAAAAAATCGCCATAAATGACTTTGCATTTTGGACAAGTGTTTGCGTAATACTTATCGTCTAAAGTTTTAGAATATTTCAACACAAATGTGGGTACCCGCTTCTGAATAAGAGATAACAAATCCTTTGGGATATATTCTATGTTTGAAAGCATAGCGACTTCAGGATGCACATCCTTAACGTTGGGAGCCAATAGCCCAATTACTGTCATTCTTGCTCCACATTTCCAGCAAGGTGTCTTAATGCCTACCATATAAAAAGGCGGCGTTATGATTATTCTGTCTTCGATCATCTTTGCAAACATGCCGAATATTTAAAAAATCGAACGAATGGGCCATTTTTGATTTTGTTTCATACCGATTAAATAAATCGTGTAAGGCAAACGATAAAACCATCAGCGATTATTATTTATCATCTTTTCATATTCCACGTCTATGCCCAAATTATAACCTTCAGCCGCTGTTACCGCCAATTGATCACATCTTGCATTTTCAATATTACTCGAATGCCCTTTAACCCATATAAATTTAACTTCATGGATTTTAATTAGCGGTATAATCATCATCCATAAGTCAATATTCATCACTGGTTTGTTATCACTTTTTTTCCAGTTTCTTTTTTGCCAATTTTCCAACCATCTTTGGTTAAAGGCATCAACGACATATTTTGAATCACTATATAAGTCGACGATACAAGCGGATTTAAGTGCCTTGAGGCCAATAATGACGGCTAATAATTCCATCCGATTATTCGTGGTAAGCCTGAACCCACCTGATAACTCTTTTCGGGCATTGATGTTTGTTTTAAGGACAACACCATATCCACCAGGGCCTGGGTTCCCCTTTGAAGACCCATCCGTATAAATATCAACGGTATTCATGGAAAGTTTTCCCTTATTTCAATTTTTTCAACTGTTCATTCCTTCGGATATTTTCTTTTTCCCAATCCTGCTTGTTTTTGAACACTTCGAAATTACGATTGTTGCAGTTGGCTTCCTTGATTTGTTTCCATTGCTGCTCTCGCTTTTCTAACGGAAGAACCTGCGCAGCCAACAACGGCACGACTTTACCCTTTACTAAATCTCCCACGTTACTCGCTATATAAACGCCTTCCGGGAGACTCATAAGAAATCGTTTCGTCATCTTATTAAGCCTCGATGAATTATCTGTTAAAGTCATAATGTTAAAATCCTTTCAGTTAAGTTTTTAATAACATGTATTTATGGCAAAAAAATATAAGCCAGCATTGGTGTATATCAAAAAAAGTTTGTGGTGTGCTGAATAAAGCGATGTGGCATTAAATATTTATAAATTGCTGGATACTATGCACATATTCGAAAATTGTAAAGGATTGTTTTTATGAAAATGATTTTTTACGGGGTTTCAGGAAGTAGAGATGGTTGGATTTAAGGCGCGGAAGCCGGGTTGTGGGTCTTGAATGGAGTCATGGAGTTCAGAACATACAGACAAATCGGAAGTTTCGAATAGCACATGATACCTGCTCCTTTTGGACTGATATCTCAGGTTTGCGGCCGACGGTTGAGCTGTGCCGCGATCTTTGCGTGTCGGCCAAGCGAATGGTTACGTTGTGGGCAAATCACCGGCCTCAATAGCCTTACGAGAATTTAGTGATGCCGATAAATGATGCAAAATGAATTTTGACAACGAAGCCATAAAAAGTCGCGGGTTTTTTAGGCCTGTGTGAATTTGGTTGTTAGCGCAATGTGATTCGCCAAAAACCTTTATAGCCTTCTTCTATCCAGAAACCTTCTAAAAATTTACTCTTTGGAATTTGATGCAAAGTTGCTTTCGCTTGCCTTTCTGGACACTCCAATACAAAGTGTCCATGCCCTTCATCTTTTCCTTTATAAATAACAACTCCATCATCATCTTCATAAGATACTATAATTTCATCTCTATTAATTCTTATTTCACATTCATCTCCTTCATAAACATTACCATTGTAGCATACAGAATCCATTAATGCTGTTTTAGTTAGCATATATAAAAATCTCCTACGAAACCTTTATGCCCTATTGGAATTTTCTTCAAAAGATGTCACTTTTTGATAAATCTCGCCAATGGGCAGAAGTCATTTGAAAAGGATCTATTGAAGTCAAGCTTATGGCTCGGAACTCTTTATTTGATTGCGGCACCAACAAATCTCCCCATAAAAAATCTATTTCCTCATTTGAAATCGTTTCTCTATTTAAGACTAACATATTTTTAGGGAATAACTTATTACGAGGTTCAAAAGAAATCACAGCAACAGTTCAAGAGGCGCTTTGCCTGATTATCAGCAATGCGTTGTGGTTTAGTTTATCTGAAGAGTCTCCCCTCAAGAGATAACGAACTAGTTACAACCTCCTGAAAGACTCCATCCCAAGGATCAAATAGTTCGGTTGCCGTTTTTCGAGTAGCCGGATCGATATGCAACATCTCCCGGATTAAATTAGCAATTCGTTCTCCTGTGTCACCAGGAATTGGCCGGATTCCCTCTAATTCCACAGGGTCGAGAAAGTTTTTGGCACGTTTCAGCGGATTGAATCCGGTGAACAGCTCTGCAAGGACTAACCCAAGTTGAAAAACATCGGACTTCGTAGTAAGGTCAGCCTCATTTCGCGCATACGCTACGAGATCTGGCGTTCGGTAGAAACGAGGCATCCCTGGACCACCGCTAACTTTAAAAAAAGCTCTATCTTCTTCTCCAAGTTGAGTTAGTAATTTCATCAATCCGAAATCTCCAAGAATACAGGATCGACCTTTTACAAATACATTATCTGGTTTTATATCCCGGTGAACTATCTGCGGTTGGCGGCTTGAGAGATATTGAAGAGCTGAAAGAAGTTGTAGCGTAAACGAAAGCTTCTCAGCCAGTGTCAAATCGTTCGCCCTTATTGCGCCTCGAAATGTCCTCGGAAGATATTCCGCAATAACAAATGGAAATTTTGCAATCTGTTCATCAATCAACGGAATTTTAATGATGCCGCTATCAAATATCTTCATCATCGCAGGATGATTTAGGTATCTAAGAACTTCAATCTCCCCATAAAACTGCTCAAGACGATTTTCGTCCTCCAGATTTGCAAAGCATTTAACTGCAAACACTACGCCGCGTTTTTCACTGGAGGTGTCAATAGCAAGAAACACAGACGAGTTCCCCCCATCACCGATTCGATCAAGCATTCGGTAATGGTAACCTGATCGTGAAGAAAACCGAGTGCCCGTTTGGATTGTGATTTGTAACTTCACGATTCACCGCCTAATGACCATGACATCGACGCTATATTTGCGAGTTCTGATTGGCGTCCTTCTATCTGCTCCATACGCCAAATCCCTGTTCTAATCGTCACTTCAGAAATTGCTCGAGTGAGTACGAAAACAGATTCACTCAAAACATTCAACCGCTGTGGCCAAGGTTCATTTTGGAATCGGCTCGCGAGATGTGCCTCAATGATACACTTGTTTCCTAAGCGGTTTGCCGCAGCGGCCTTTTCCGTGTCTTCCATTGGATAATTGGATAGTTCCGCATCCAATTCCATCGGTGGACAAATGTGGTCTACGACAACTTCTGGGAAATCTATCCCTTCAAGGGTGTGATTTATCGTTCTCTCTAAAGTACTCAGCAAATAAGCACAACGGCCATCTCGCGGTTCAGCGTGAACTTCAAAATCTGCGACAAACTCGGCGTTTGGCGGAACTATACTCCTGAACGCGTCGAGGATTAGTCTCGCTGAATTAAGTTCTCCCGCCGAAATTTCCCTAGCGACTTGTGCACACTTGATCTCAAGCTGACCAGTACGTCTTTGCCCAATAGTCTGGTAACGGACAAACACTGCTATGAGGCCCTTTAATAGACTCTCAAATTCGTCAGCAGATAAAACTTGGAGGCCAGCCAAAAGAACTGGCCGCGCCTGTCGGGTACCCAATATTTGAAGATTCGCCAAGTGATGCCTGGTCATTATATGATGTCCACCCCATACTTCACTCTCTACCTCGTCAAGTGCAGAATACATCCTCGCTGCAGATTGCAGTTGTTGAGCTAAGAATACCGATTGCTCAGGCTTGTCATATTTGCTTCGGAGTTTTTCAAATAACTGCCCCCGCTGAACTCTTCCGAACTGAGACGTCCAGAAAACTTTGAGGAAATCATCAGCGTTCGAACTGCCAACTATATTCGAAATGTCCTCCCATGCACGACGTATTGTAGGAAGAGCGTCCTTAGCCTGACCAAAGAGGTAATTTCTAACTAAATCCCAGACAGAAAGTTCATGGCCACGGTCGTTAAGGGATTCAAAAATTACATATGCATTTGCCGCAGATGATACATCAAGACATACGACTTTTACCTTTTTCTCGAGAAATGACGCGAACGAAAATAGCCGTGCGGCCTGAGAATCGACTGCTTTACCTTCTTTCGCAAGGGCGACCACGGCTTTTCTGCAGGTTAGTGCAGCATCAAACAGCCGCTGCTGAGACGACTTCGGTTCAGAAATCTTGCGAGCGTCGACTAGCTGTTGCCTGGTTGTTGAATCTAGGACTAAAGAACAAAATTGTTTGGAATTTTGAGAATTTAGAGTCAAGCGAGGGCTGTATTGCCCACCGAGTTGACGTACCCCCAGAAATTCCTTTTCAACCTGATCTGCATCCTCATTGAATCCTTTCTGCGAGAGCCAATCTCGAATAGCTGCATAGAGGAGAGTGACTGTCGCGAGACGTTGCTGTCCGTCAAGAACCTCCCAAATGTTTTCTCGAGGACCTACGAGGACGAAAAGCCCGATAAAATACTCTTCATTTGCAGAAAACGCGTGCGAAAGATCTTCGACAAAAGAGTTGACATCATCTCTCGTCCAGGCATAGTCACGCTGGTGCTCCGGAACGCGCAAAAGCTTTCGATGTGTGATGAGTTCGCCAACTCCGTATGTCTTGGCGTCAAGAAAAGTGCTTATCATGTTGCTTCAATCCTCCAACAAAAAGATAACATTTTTTATTCCAAATGGTTATGGATAATATTGGTTCCTATATAATCCTTCCCACATTCTTTATCTCACAAAAAATTAATATGGTTCCCTTCATCTTCAAAAAAATGTATTACGACAAAATTTTGTAATCTTTATAACACACTATATAAACATATAAAATTATTTTTCCATCATAGTTGTCCAAATTCCCAGCTTTGTGTTTATCAATTTTTTTTTCACGAAATTACTCAGCAGAAATTAGATATTAATTTCGCAAAGACGCAAAAATCCAACTATTAAAGTTTGTTTTCATTAATATCTTGGGTTAAAAAAATATAAAAAAGTTGTGATCACAATAAAAAATGGCAGGCGTTTCAAGCCTTTGATAAGAGAATAATAACTGCATCCCCAAACATTTTCAAATATATATAATAAAATTGATCCGGGAAGAACCTTATCTCCACAAATGAGCGAAGTTAATTTAACCCTATAGCCCATTGCCCTATCATTACCCACCACCCATTTTAAAATCATAAAAAGTCACAAGGCGACAGTTCAGACGCCCGTGCCTCCACTGAACTGACCCTTTAACCCATATACATAAATCAATAAAAATGTCCAAGAAGCCTTCTGGTCGCTCTGACCAGGAGGCTTCTTTTATTTATACCCCACATAACCCCATACAAAACAGGAGATGAATCGAATCATGGAAATTACACCGTATTTAAAAGCAGGTTATCCCGCCTTGTTTATCAGCACTATCGAACCCCACCGGGCCATTGAAGCGATCCGCCCCGATGGATGGAAAAACGTTAAATGGGATTGTCTTCGCGGCATTGTCGATTGCCAGACCGAGCAAACCATCGAATTCGTCAAAGACCCATTGGACGCCTTGCAATGGCTGTCAAAACAGAGTGAAACCTTGTTGTTTGTTTCCAATTTTCATTATTTTATTGAATCCGTCGAAGTCGTTCAGGGCATCCAGAACAATATCCCCAACTGGAAAGCCAATGGCTGTTGTCTTGCAATGGTCGGCCCTTCGGTTCAACTCCCCACTGAGATATCCACGTATTTTACAATTCTTGATTTTTGCCTTCCTTCACGTTCTGAACTGCTCAGAATACAGGCAGACCTTGCTGAAAATGTCGGTATTCCCGTTTGTCATGAATCCGTTGATGCAGCCCTGGGATTAACCGAGTTTGAGGCAGAAACCGCATTTGCCTTCAGTCTGGTTCAGGAAAAACGTTTTTCACCGGGTGTTATCGTGCAGCAGAAACGCCAGATGATCAGAAGAACGGGACTTATGGAATTCTGGCCCCCGGTGCCGATAGCGTCTGTTGGCGGATTGAACCAGCTCAAAACCTATATTGAAAACCGCATTGCCGCCTTTCACCCGGATAATATCACGTTGCCTTATCCAAAGGCGATTCTGCTTCTTGGAATTCAGGGAACAGGCAAATCCCTGTCCTGTAAAGCCACCGCGTCTATTCTGAACTGGCCTTTGATTCGACTGGATATCTCTTCATTGAAAGGCTCCCTGGTGGGTGAAAGTGAAAGGCGCATCAGACAAGCGACCGCAACCATTGATGCATTCGGTAAAGCGGTTGTCTGGCTGGATGAAATCGATAAGGTTTTCGCGGGTGTCAAATCCTCCGGAACCACCGATGGCGGCACCACTTCCGCCATGTTCGGGCATTTTTTAACGTGGATGCAGGAAACCACAAGCCCGATTCTGGTCATGGCAACGGCTAACAATATTTCAGCACTCCCTCCGGAATTCATGCGGACCGGCCGGTTTGACGCCTTGTTTTTCGTAGATCTTCCCAGCGCCAGTGAACGGCTGGAAATCATCCAGATCATGAACCGGAAATACCATACCGCCATCCCGGAAGACTATGCGGAAAAACTCATCGGCTGGACCGGTGCTGAGATTGAACAGCTTGCCAAAGACAGCCTGTTTGACGGCTTGGAGACCGCCTATGCCAATATCGTTCCCTTATCCAAAACCATGAAGGAGGACATTTCAGCACTTCAGGAATGGGCAACATCCAGGGCAAGGAAGGCAAACACGGCGGACCCGGCAAATCAAAATAAACATGCCAGGAGGATTAAATAAGATGTCGCACATGAGCACCATTGAGCTTGAGGTCAAGGATCTCGATATCCTGTCCCAGGCATGTAACCGGATGGGACTGAAATTAATCCGGGATCAGAAAACGCATAAATGGTTCGGCAGCAAAGACGGGGTTTGTGATCATGCCATATCGATACCGGGAGCTGAATATGAAATCGGCGTGACAAAGAAAAACGGTCAGTACGAACTCAGTTGTGATTTTTATGACCGCCGGCTGACCCAGGCCATTGGCGCAAACGGCGGGAGGCTTAAACAGTCATACGCTATTGAGAAAACCCGGCAGGCGGCAAGAATGCGCGGATATTCGGTTACTGAACGGATGAATGAATCCAAGGTTCAACTGCGTATTTCCATCTCATAACATCCCATAATCATATTAATAAGGAGGACAGATTGAAAGAAATCATCGTTGATATTGCAGAAGACGGGGAAAT
>Ga0209467_1000830_pt1 | contig 33694 bp, 27 predicted proteins | sample Higcelwee11metaG_FD_187175 | JGI IMG/M metagenome (GOLD analysis project Ga0209467, IMG submission 187175) | Freshwater pond sediment microbial communities from the University of Edinburgh, under environmental carbon perturbations - High... | ecosystem: Environmental > Aquatic > Freshwater >... | reverse complement strand
CCCCGATCTCCACCCCCTTGACCGCGCCCACGCCCATGAGCGCCGAGGCCAGCCGGGCGTCCAACTTGTCGAAGACCGGTTCCCCGAGCCCGGCCGGGACGCCCGTGGCCACCACCTCGACCACGCCCCCCAGGCTGTCGCCTGCGGCCACGGCCTCGCGCACCCTGGCCTCCCAGGCCGGGATGACCGCGTCGGCGGCCGCGAAAAAAGGCCGCTCCACGGCGCCGTCATGGTCCACGTCGGCCGCCATAATGCCGCCAAGCTCCACGCAGCAGGCCGTCACCCGGATGCCCGACGCCGCCAGAAGCTCCTGGGCCACGGCCCCGCCAGCCACCCGGCAGGCCGTCTCCCGGCCCGAGGCCCGGCCGCCGCCCCGATGGTCGCGCAGGCCGTATTTGGCCAGATAGGTCATGTCGCCATGCCCGGGCCGGAACAGATGCTTCAGGGCGTCGTAGTCCGTGGAACGCTGGCAGGCGTTCTCGATCATAAACCCGACAGGCGTGCCGGTGGTGCGGCCCTCGAAGATTCCCGAGAGCAGGCGCACGGTGTCGGGCTCCTTGCGCGTGGTGGAGGTCGGCGAGCCGCCGGGCTTTCTGCGATCGAGCTCGCGCTGGATCATGGCCTCGGCCAGGGGGATGCCTGCCGGGCAGCCGTCCACCACGCCGCCCAGGGCCGGGCCGTGGGACTCGCCAAACGTGGTCAGCCGGAAAACGCGTCCGAAGGTGTTGCCGCTCATAGTAACCATCCCTCTCTCGGGGCTGCCGCCCCGAACCCCGCCCGGGGGAAATCATTTCCCCCGGACCCCCTGATTCCGGGCGCTTTCCGGGCGGTGCAGCTGCGCCGCCCGGAAAGCGCCCGAAAAATCAGGTTGGCCGGAGAAGGTGATCTCTCCCGAGCGCGAACGCGAAGCGCGCCAAAATTTTCGAAGGGGGTCCAGGGGGAAACCTTTTTTAAAAGGTTTCCCCCCCTGGCCTCCTCATCAAAACCCCTGTTCCAGGGGCGGATTGACCAGGCAGGGGCCGAGCCCGGACATGTCGGCCGGGGCGGTGTCGGCCGGGGCCAGGCGCACATGGCGGCCGACGATGGACAACCGCCCGGTGCACAGCCAGTGCACGGCCTGGGGGAAAATGCGGTGCTCCAGGGCCAGGATGCGCCGCCCCAGGGCCTTGCCGTCGTCTTCGGCCTGGGCCGGGACCGCCGCCTGGATGACGATGGGCCCATGGTCCATCTTTTCGTCCACGAAATGCACGGTGCAGCCGGAGATCTTGACCCCGTGCCGGGCCGCGTCGGGCTGTCCGTGCACCCCGGGGAAGCTCGGCAGAAGGGCCGGATGGATGTTCAGGATGCGCTGGGCAAAGGCCGTGACGAACCCCGGCCCCAGAATGCGCATGAACCCGGCCAGGACCACGACTTCGGCCCCGGATTTCCGTATGGCCGCCACCAGGGCGGCGTCGAAGGCCTCGCGGCAGGGATAGGCCCCGTGCGCCACCACGGCCGTGGGGATGCCGCAGGAGGCGGCCCGGGTCAGGCCGTAGGCGTCTCCCCGGTTGGAGAGCACCAGCCGGATATCCGCCGCCAAAACGCCCGAGACGGCCTTGTCCAACATGGCCTGGAGGTTCGATCCGGACCCGGAGATGAGGACGGCGACAGGGGTCTTCATGACACGGCGTCCCGTTCGGCGGCGGCGTGCCGGGCCACGGCCCGGGCCAGGGCCGGGACGGTATATTCCTCGGCCGTGACCGCCGGGGAAAAGCCGTATTTCTCCAGGGTCTTGGCCGTGATGGGCCCGATGACCGCGCAGGCCACGGCCGGGGTGAACTCCCGGAAGACCTGGGGCGGTATCTTGGCGAAGAAATTGTCCACCGTGGAGGAGGAGGTGAAGGTCACGTAGCGGATGTCCCCGGCGCGCATGGCCTCCAGGATCTCTTCAGGATCCTGGTCCACGGGCCGCGTGGCGTAGACCGGCAGCACCGTGACCGCCGCCCCGGCCTCGGCCAGCTTCTCGGGCAGCACCTCCCGGGCCTTTTCGGCCCTGGGGATGAGCACGCTTTTCCCGGCCACGCCCCGGGCCAAAAGCCCCTCCACCACGGACTCGGCCACGAATCGTTCGGGCAGAAAGTCGGCCCGGATGCCACGCCCCGCCAGGGCGGCGGCCGTGGCCGGGCCGATGGCTCCGACCTGGGCCTGCCCGAAGGCCCGGGCGTCCAGTCCCTCGGCGGCCAGGGCCGCGAAGAAGGCCTCCACGCCGTTGGCCGAGGTGAATATCACCCAGTCGTATCCGGGAAGCTCCCGGGCGGCGCGGCGCACCGGGGCGTCGTCGGAAAGCGGCGCGATCTCGATGGCCGGAAACTCGTAACAGCAGGCCCCGTCGTCTTCCAGGAGCCGCACCAGGTCGCTGGCCTGCTCCCGGCTGCGGGTGACCACCACGCCTTTGCCCAAAAGCGGCCGTTTTTCGAACCAGGACAGCCGGTCCCGAAGGCGCACCACCTCGCCCACCACCAAAAGCGACGGCGCGGCGAACCCGGCGGCCTTGGCCTTCTCGGCGATGGTTCCCAGGTCGGCGGCCAGGGAACGGTGGCGACAGGTGGTTCCCCAGCGCACCAGGGCGGCCGGGGTGGAGGCCGGACGGCCGGCGGCTATGAGGTTTTTCGCGATGTCCGGGAGATTTTTCACCCCCATGAAAAAGACCAGTGTGGAGGCGGACCTGGCCAGGGCCTCCCAGTCATGGGCGCTCCCGGCCTTAGAGGGATCCTCATGTCCGGTGATGAAGCTCACGGACGAGGCATAGGCCCGATGCGTCAGGGGGATGCCCGCATAGGCAGGCGCGGCCACGGCCGAGGTCACCCCGGGCACCACCTCGAAATCCACTCCGGCGTCGAGCAGCTCCTCGGCCTCCTCGGCCCCCCGGCCGAAGACATACGGGTCGCCGCCCTTTAAGCGGGCCACCACCTTGCCTTCCTTGGCCTTTTCCACCAGGAGCTGGTTGATCTGGTCCTGGGGCAGGGTGTGGTCGCCGCCTTTTTTGCCCACGTAGAGGATCTGCGCCTCGGGGCGGCAGTAGGACAAAAAGGACTTGTTGGCCAGATAATCGTAGACCACCACGTCGGCCGTCTGCAGCACGGCCTTGGCCTTGAGGGTGAGCAGGCCCGGATCGCCGGGACCGGCGCCGAGCAGATAGACCTTGGGCATGACGTTCCTTTTGGACGGATGGGGAATGATGACCGGAAACCCGCGTTCCGGCCGGTTTCATGTACCGGCTTCCGGCCCGGCTGACAAGAACCGCCCCGTCAGGCGCCCGGGGCCTCGCCACACGCGAAGCCGCTGGCTGCCGCTTTGACTTTTCCCCCGGTTTGGGGGAAGAATCATGGGGTCTTGCAGAAAATCCGCATGAGGCAAAGCGTGCAAAGCTCCGGTCGTTGCTGTCGGCATCAGGCCGCACCCCCGGCGGTGTCCGCACGCGAAGACGCCGGTCGCGAAGAGGTGGCATGAACCGTACAATACTCGTTCTGCTCGGGATGTTGCTGGTCATGTTTCTGGCGTCGCCGCTTCGCGCCGAAGGGATGCTTCCTGACAGATTCCAGGGCGAGGTGGCCGTGTATCCTGGGGCCGTAATCGTCAAGGTGCTCGACTTTCCCAAGTCCGTAATGGTCCGGCTCAAGTCCCAGGACACACCCGAGCGCATCGCGACCTTTTACAAATCGGACATGGCTGCCAAGGGCTGGACCACACAGGTGGCCGACGCCACTGCGACCGGGGCCTTCCTGGTCATGACCAAGGAGACGAGGCGCTTGATTGTGGAGGTTGAACGGGGACCGGACGCCGCCAGTCTTTTCAACATCAGCCTGTAGCCGCCCCGACCTTGCCGCCGCCCTGCGCCATGCGGACTTTCGCCCATGACCACCTCCGACAAACATTCCACTGACCCCGCGTTCGCTCCGGCCCGGGGCGCGACCCTGCGTCGACGACTGCGTCTGGCCGCCCTGCTTGGCCTTGTACTTGCGGCGGGCTTTTTCGCCCTGCCCCAGATCGTCGGATTGTCCCTTGGACAGGAAAAAATAAAAGAATACGCGGAATTGTCTCTTTCCCAAGTCCTTGGACGCAAGGTGACCGTGGGCGGGGAGGTGCGGCTGTCCTCTTTTCCGTGGATGACGTTGCACGCCGACGACCTGACGGTGGCCGACGCCCCGGGGTTCGGCCCCGAACCGTTTTTATCCGTAAGCCGGGTCACGGTGGACATCCGACTCCTGCCCCTTTTCTCCCGGATCATCATGCCCGGGGCCATCACCCTGGTCAGCCCGACCATGCATCTCAAACGCGATGCCGCCGACCGGCCCAATTGGGAAGGGCTCCCTTTTTTCAGCGCCTCGTCGGCGCCGATGGCGACCCTCGTCTCCCCGGAGACCGGAGACGTCACGCCCAAGGCCGACGCGCCCTTGGGCTGGGAGGTGGTCCCCCTGCCCAGCGGCATCCGCATCCAGGACGCCATGGTCCACTATGATGACCGCCGCCGGGGGTTTTCCGGGGCGCTTCGCCACTTTACCCTGGCCACCGGGCACGGTGAGCGTTTCGATTTTCACCTGTCGTTCGATGTCACCGGACTGGACCCGGCCGTGGAGGCCCAGATCCACGCCAAGGGCACGGCCGGTTTCGATGCCGAGCGCCTGAGCCTGTCCGTTGAGGGCGCACTCGTGGAGGCTACCTTGGCCGTTCCCGGCGACGAACGCTTTACCCGCCCCGGCGGTGGCGAACCCTGGCGCGTCACCCTGCGGGCCGCTGTGGATTGCGACACCGCTGCCGGGAGCTTTGCCGTGCGCGACCTCACGGCCGCCGCACCCGACGCGGAACTGACTGGTCGTGCTGAAGTGACCGGACTGATGGAGCATTTCCAGGCCACGGCATCCCTTTCCCTGCGTGCGGCGCTTAGCGGCCCTGTGGGACAGGCGACGAAACTCACGCCTTTGGCCGCCAACACAGGGGAGAACGTCCCCCCTGCCCCCTCCGTTTCGCCCGACGGAAAAAAACGCTCCTTCCTGGATTTCTCCAGCCGTTTTTTACCCGCCAAGACCCCTAGCTCCCTGGACGATCTGACCCTTACGGCCCAGCTTTCCGCCTCGGCGGATCGGGTCAGCCTCCAGTCCGTGAACCTGCATCTGCGGGACGCCGCCGTGACCGGGCATGCCGACTACCAATTTGGCGGGCGCCCCCGACTCACGGCCGACCTCCACGCCGAAGGCCTGAATCTGGACCGGATCCCCTGGGGAACCGGCGGACAGGGCTTCGCCTTGCCCTTGTCGTTTTTGACCAACGCCTTCGGCCGGATCACGCTTGATGCCCACGACATGACCCTGGCCGGGATGACCCTGCCCCAGGCCGCCATGACGGCGGCATCCGAGAATGGCCAGTTCCGCCTGTATCCCATCTCAGCCATCACCCCTGAAGGCATTCTGGCGGCGGATGTTCGGGGCGAGGTCCGGGGGCAGGCCTTGGACGTGACCGCCGAGGCCGAAATCGCGCAGACCACGCCAGATGGCCAGAAAGCATCCTCCCTCCCCTTACAGGCCACCACCCTGGTGCTTACGGGAACGGCCGAAGCCGCACGCGCCACGGGGAATCTCCAGTTGACCGCAAAAGACCCCCTTTCCGTCGCCCGGATTCTCGGTCAGTCCGAGGCGTCGGCATCCGCCACGCCCCCTTCCTCCGGGCTCTCCTGCAAGGCCGCATTCACGCTGACCCCGGGACGCGACCGGATATGGGACCGGCTCGATTTTACGGGCCTTGAAGCCCGCCTGGGGCCGGATGTGATCAGCGGCGGGGTGGCCGTGAAAAATGGACCGGAAACGACCGTGGAACTCGGACTTCACCTGGAGACCCTGGACCCGGATCGCCTGGCCGCCTTGTGGGCGGCCATGGTCCCCGCAAAAAACGGCGCGGCGGCCGATGTTCCTGCGAAAAGCCCTGGGCAAGCCGCCCTACCCGCCTTGTCGGGCCGCCTATCCTTCGGCAAGGCCACGATTTCCGGGGTAGAGGCCAAAAATCTTACTGTCGAAGGGCAATACCGACAGGGCAAGGCCGAGGTGACCTCTCTTGGCGGCGATCTTTTCGGCGGCAAACTCTCCGGCCGCGTGGAGGCCGGTCTGACCCCCGGCGCCAACCGTCTGTCGATCAACGCCACCCTGACCAGCGCGGATTCCGGAGCGTTGACGAACCGTTTTCTCACCGGACCCTGCACCCTGCGCCTTGCGGCCGAGGGGGCTGGTGATTCCGTAGCGACCATGCTGTCGGCCTTGTCCGGCCGCTTGGAGGCCGAAATGATCCGGGATCTGAAACCCGGACGCAAAACCGACGACCTTCCCCTGGCCAAGATCAAGGCCGGGGTCGACTTCAAGGCCCAGCATAACGGCACACCCGATGCGCCGCGCGCCTACGACCTGACCGCCACCCTGGCGGCGTCCGGCCCGGCCGCCCTGCGGGAGATCAAGGCCGATGCCCGGGGCGTGGCCACTCTTGGGAAGGACGCCCTGCAGATCGGCCAAGGAAAGATTTCCGGCACGACCGCCCTGGCCATACCCGCCGAGAAGAACGAACGTAGCCTGGCTCTGGCCTTTGGCTCGGATTTTACCCTTGATCCGTCTCGAGGCGCCTTTGCCGCACGCAACATCACCCTGGAGGCGGGCGGAACCAAGGGCACGGGGAAACTCGAGAAAAAAGGCCGCGACGAGGGCGGCAGGCTCTCGGGGGCCTTCGACTTTCCCGACATCAATCCCCGCGATCTGCTGCCCGCCCTGGGCTTTGCCGCTCCGCCCCATGCCGCAAACGACGATCTGCGACATGGCTCCCTCACCTTTTTGGTGGCGGAAAACGCCGCAGGTACCGAAATCAAAGGCATTTCCCTGCATCTCGACGACATTCGGGCCACGGGAACGGTCTTGCTGCGAAGCGGCCTGGGTCGCCCTAAAATCGAACTGGACGTCACCCACCTGGATTTCGATCGCTACTTTCCGCCGCAACCCGCCCAGCAAAAAACCGCACCCGCAAACCAGGACGTGCCTATCGACCTCGCGACCTTGCGCAACTACGATATGGAGGCACGTATCCGCTTCAATTTCCTTAAAAAAGGAAACTTGGTATGGAAAAATGGCGCAACCATCCTGTCCGCTCGGGGCGGCGTCTTTTCCGCGCGTCATGAGGCGGCGGAATTTTTTGGCGGCCGTTTTCTGGCCGAACTCAAAGGCGATGCCCGGGATGTGGTGCTCAAAACGTCTTTGGATCTGCAAATTGACGGTTTTGACGCCGCCACCCTCCTCAAGGAATGGGCCGAGGGCGACGTGCTGGCCTCGGGAGGCGCCACCTTTGTTTTGGCTTTCAAAAGCAACGGCCTCACGGAACGTGCCCTGCGCCGCAACATCTCCGGATCCGCCCGCTTCCAGGTCACCCGTGGAGCCCTCAAAATCCGTGAATCCGGCAACCCTCCCCCCTCACCCGCCACGACGGACGCGTCGAACGCGCCTGGGCGCCAAAACGCCCAGAGCGTCCCGGCCACCACGGCATCCAAGCCGGCGGCCGAGGCCAAGTTCGATCTTTTACCGTTCTCTGTTCTGTCATCCTCCTATGCGGTGCGCGAGGGGGTGGCCATCACCAATGATTTCCTCATTCAAGGCAAGGAGATGCGTGTAAACGGCAATGGATTCGTCGACCTGCGCGACGAATCCATCGACCTTACTGTGGCCGCGACCCTGGAGAGCGGCGCCAAGATACCCGCCACCATCCGGGGGCCCCTGGACGATCCAAAACTTGAGATAGACCGCTCCAAACTCTTTGGAGACATGGTTTACCGCATCCTGAAGGGCATCATCACCATGCCCGGCAAGGCCTTGGGAAAAATCTTCAACGTCAATTGAGACCCCATGGATCATGCGCCCTATTCCGCCACTGCCGTTTCCGATCCTGATTCCGGGCGGCTCATTGATGTGCTTCTGGAGGATGCGGGCAAGCGTCGCCATCTCTGCGGCCGGGGGGGTGAATCGTCGCTTGAAGCAACTGTCCAGGAGGCCATGGCCGCCCGTGAGACGCCGGTTTTCGTCGGTTTCGGACTTGGGCGCGGGCCTGTTGAGGCTCTTGCGTCCGGCGTCGGACAGATCGTGGTTGTGGACCGCGAGACCCCGATACTTTCCGTCACCCTGACGGCTTCAGGCCTTGCCGGAGATTCCCGGCTGACCATTGTTTCCGACCCCGATCCGGATCAAGCAGCCAAAACGGCCCTGGCGTTTCTCCCAGCGTCTTTTTGTGGCCGGGTCAGGGTCATCCTCCATCCGGCTTACGTCCGCCTCAACCGCTCGTATTATCTTGATGTTGTCAATCGATTGCGTGCTAGGGCCGTTTTCCGTCAACACATCGGCTATCCTAAATTTTCCGGCGCAACGCCCCGGGTGCTTCTGGTGCAAAGCGACTATTTCCTGGTTGCGGAGATTGCAGCGGCCTTGCAGCGTCTTGAAATTCCTACCCGCTACCTCCCGCTGCCCGACCTGGCTCGCGGCCAGACCGAGTTTATTGAGGCGCTGTTGGCCGCTGTCACAGCCTTTCGTCCGGATTTTTTGCTGACCGTAAATCACCTGGGGCTGGATCGCGAAGGGCGTCTCATGGAACTCTTAGCCGAACTGAAGCTTCCCCTGGCATCCTGGTTTGTGGATAATCCCCACCTTATTCTTCACGATTTTCCCCGCCAAACCAGTTCGTGGTGTACGGTCTTTACCTGGGACCGGGACACGGTCGCCTCTCTGGCCGACATGGGTTTTTCCAACCCCGTTTTTCTGCCTTTGGCCACGGACCCCGACCATTTTCGTCCACCCTGCCCCACCGATCCTCCGCCTGAACCCGGCTGGTCGGCTGACGTCTCCTTTGTCGGAAGTTCCATGGTTCGCCAGGTACGTGAGCCCTTGGCCAGGCTGGCCGCTTTTCCCGAGTTCGTCGGCGTGATCAAAGACCTTGCCGCCCAGTTCGCCCAGGCAGGCCATCGCAGCGTAGCCCATTTTTTAGCCGAGACCCGCCCTGATCTGCATGCCGTGTTTCACGCTCTTCCCAATGTCGGACATCGTCTGGATTTCGAATTGCTCCTCACCTGGGAAGCCACGCGCCAGTATCGGACCCGCTGTGTGACGGCCATACTGCCCTTTGCGCCGTGTATCGTGGGCGACCGATGGTGGGCCGAAACCCTGCCGTCTGATCCACCCTGGCGTCTCATGGCGCCTCTGGACTATTATCGCGATCTGCCGCGTTTCTATCCCCGGTCCCAGGTCAACCTCAATTGCACCAGCATGCAGATGAAGGGGGCCATCAACCAGCGAGTTTTTGACATACCGGCCAGTGGAGGTTTTGTTCTCACGGATCGTCGTGAACAGCTTCAACTTGCCTTTTCACATGACGAGACAGCCTGCTACGATGACCCAGGCGAGATTACCAGCCTGGTCAGGCATTATCTGACCAATCCCGCCGAACGGCGAAACATTTCTTTCAAAGCGCGAGAACATATCCTGGCCAAGCACACCTACCGCCATCGCCTGGAGGCTCTCCTCGACGTGATGGTGCAAAATTACTCATGATTTACAGGCAGTAGATTATCATTTCTTCGTTCCACGCTTCCCTGTTCTGGGTTAAGCCTGTGCTTGGCTTGTGCGGCAAATTCGGGTATGTTTCAACTGTTCGATCAAGGGTGGGAGGAACTCTTGATTGAATTCTTTATCATACTCATTACATTGCTTCTTTTTTATCCTCTGAACCCAGCTTGCCTCTTTTCCATTGGACGAAACGTGCTCAAAAACGCCTTACGACAACATCTGTCGCGCGCCTGCCCTGAGCAGGATTTGAAGCGATGGTACGATCCTCTGGAAGTCGAGGTGATCGAACCTATTCAAGTTTTTTCCGTCGAATTTCCTCATCCATACTTCGCGCAATGGTTTAGCCAAGGAATTCAAGATATCTTCGAAAAAGAAGTTGGTCAGTTTATGGGCCCCGGGTATGTTATGCAGTACCATTGTCGAACAATCACAACGAACGGGATTAAAGAATCTCCTTTTACCGATTTTGTCAGTCATATTGATTTTCCTTTTGGTCACGGTTTTATTTTTGATACTTATTTTGCAAATGAAAATAACTTTTTTCCTTTAGCATTGGCGCGGGAAGTTGCAAATAACACCATAATCAAGTACAATCCTTTTATCATTTGCGGTCTTTCTGGGACTGGAAAAACACATCTTCTTCGGGCAATTGCGAATGATATAAGCAAGCATAACGATAAACAAAAAATATTTTTTGGCACAATTGATGATATAAAAAATATTTTCGAGGTAAAATTTCCTGGAAAGACCTATGAGGCAAGAAAGTATCTGCAAGGCTTCGAATGGCTTTTTATTGATGACTTCCAGTCGTTAAGAAAATATCTTGACCTGCAAGAAGAATTAACCATTCTTTTTAATATGTTTTACGATCGCAAAAAACAGATGGTTTTTAGCAGTTCTGAACGGGTATCCTCTTTTGATTTTCTCGATCCTACCTTGCGTTCCCGCCTGGAGTGGGGCTTGGTCGTCCACCTCAAGGAACCAGACCTCGATGTTCGTGTTGATTATACTGAAAACGTCAACAAAAATAAAAAAATAGGACTGGATCACGACAAGATTCTTACTTTGGCGAGGCGCTTTGAAAATATTCGTAAACTCCGTGGCGTATTGCTCAAGATTGATGCCTACCGTGAGCATATGCAGCGAGAACGGCTTACTGAGCCAGAATTTCGACGCCTTATCCGGCAAAGTGAAGAACGAAAAGGTTCCAACCTGACCGCTGAGCACATTGTTTCCGTGGCGGCCACCCATTTCCAGGTGGAGATAAATGATATCATGGGGACAAAACGAACCAAAAATGTCGTAACGGCGCGGCAGACAGCCATGGCTTTATGCCGTAGTCTTCTGGGGATGTCGTATCCTGCTTTGGGTAAATATTTTGGCGGCAAAGATCACAGCACGGTTTTGTATTCTATTAAAAAAGTTATGCAATTACAGCTTGTTAACGACGATATGAAAAAAATGTTCCAAACCTTGTCGAAAAAATGCCGACAACTCGCGTAAGGTGTCGAGACTGGGATTCGCTGTCATCGTAGTTCCTTGCGTTGCTCTTTAATGTTATTATTTTTTCTCATAATTTTAGTGAGATAGATAATTTATAAACATATGCCTCTTCTCTATGACTATAACGACTAAGAATTCATTTAATTATAGTATAAGAATGTTCACTCAGCCTTTATGATTTTTAAGGGAATAAGCGCTTTCTAAGATAACCGTAAGGAGCCTTCCATGCATGTAAAAGTTTTTCGAAACGACATTATCGATGGTTTACAAAAATCATCAAGTATTATTCCAGCCAAAACTGGAGCTGCATTTCTCCGAACTCTTTGGCTTGAGGCAAAAAATGAATCTTTACGAATTTTTTCAACCGACTCCAGTCTAGAATTTACTGGTGAATATAATGCTACGATTCAAGAAGAAGGCCTAGTAGGAGTTCAAGGGAAAAATTTTCATGAACTGATTCGCAAATTGCCTTCAGGTGAAATTGTAATGCGTCTTGATGCCGCAAATGGAAATCTTATTATTACTCAAGGAAGCAGGAAATATAAACTTCCTACTAGTGATAAAAGCTGGTTTCAAAATTTTTCTCCTTTCCCTGATAGTGGTGTAGTTGTCTGGTCTGGAGATTTTCTGCAAGAATTAATAGATCGTGTTACGTATTGTATTAGTGATGAAGATACCATGCAAGCAATGGCTTGCATGTATCTCAAGCCAGAAAGCCTTGAATCCAAAGTTGAGGTTTGTGGACTCAATGGTCATCAGTTTGCCCTTGCCGCTTTTCTTAATGATGATATTTATGGTTTGCTTCCTGGAGACGGCATACTCATTCAAAAGAAATATGTTTCCGAACTCAAAAAATGGTTAACTGCTGATGAAATCGAACTTGCAATCAGTCAAAAGCGCCTTTTTTTTAGAGGCACCGAAAAAAAGGAAACCTTCAGTCTTCCTTTGAGTTACTATCAATATCCAGATTACACTTCTTTTGTTTCTAAACTTTCCCAAGATGATACTTCTGTTCTCTGCATCAATCGCAATGAACTTTCTGATGCATTAAATCGTGTTGCTATTTTCAATACCGATACTAATCGATGCGCATATTTTCAATTTGAAACCAATGGTGAACTTTCTTTGCGTAGCCAAGGTCAGGAATCAGGCGAAGCTAGTGAAATTTTGACTGTAGAATACAGTGGTAATTTGCGACAAATTGCTTTTCCGACAAAAGACATCATTGACATTTTGAATCATTTTATTTCTGAAAAAGTTACCCTTACTTTGACAGGTTCCGAGGGGCCTTGTGGTATTAGTGGTTCTGATGATCCAGATTATGTTGTCATTATCATGCCTATGAAAATAGTCGAAGAGACGTACTATAACGAGGAATATATCTCATGATTCAAAATGGTACTGAAAATACGTATAACGCTGATAGTATCACAGTTCTCGAAGGTCTTTCCGCTGTTCGGAAACGTCCTGCTATGTATATTGGTTCCACTGATTTGCGTGGTCTCCATCATCTCGTATATGAAGTTGTTGATAACTCGATTGATGAGTCTATGGCTGGATATTGTGACAGAATTTCTATTACCATCCATCTTGATAATAGTGTAACTATTAGTGATAATGGGCGTGGAATTCCTGTTGACATTCATCCAAAGGAAGGAAAACCAGCTGTCGAAGTTGTTATGACGGTGCTTCACGCCGGAGGTAAATTTGACAACGATGCCTATAAGGTTTCTGGTGGATTACATGGCGTAGGTGTATCAGTTGTTAATGCTTTATCTGAATATCTTGAAGTCACTGTAAAGAGAAATAATAAGCGTTATCAACAACGTTATGAACGTGGTATTCCCGTCACTACTGTTTCATTGATTGGTGAATCAGAATCAACGGGCACAACTGTTCGTTTTCGAGCTGATGAGGAAATTTTCGAAACATTACAATTTTCTCATGATATTCTCAGAAAACGGTTTGAAGAGCTTGCCTATTTGAATAGCGGACTTGAAATTGATTTTCGTGATGACCGCAACCAGCAACGTGAAACTTTTCATGTTGAAGGTGGTCTTTGTCAATTTGTACATGATTTGAACTCTGGTGAATCTGTCATTCATGACGTTATTTCTGGAGAAGGTGAAATTGATAATGTTGTTGTTCAATTTGCATTGCAATATAATGCAAAATACAAAGAAGATGTTTTAACTTTTGCTAACAATATTCGTACTCGTGAAGGCGGAAAGCACTTAGAAGGTTTCCGTACAGCTTTAACGCGAGCAATAAACACGTATATTGAGAAATCTGATCTTGCAAAAAAATACAAGCAGAAACTTTCTGGTGATGATGTACGCGAAGGTCTTTCAGCAGTCATCAGCGTTAAACTTCCTCGACCGCAATTTGAAGGTCAGACCAAGACAAAACTTGGAAATAGTGAAGTAGCTGGTATTGTTTCAAAAATAATTTATGATTGCATAAATGTTTTTTTTGAAGAAAATCCAAAGGATGCCAAAGCAATTGTTGAAAAAGCAGTTGACGCAGCCCGTGCGCGTGAAGCAGCTCGTAAGGCTAAAGAACTCGTTCGTCGCAAAGGTGCATTGTCTGATCATTCCCTACCAGGTAAGCTTGCTGACTGCCAAAGTAAGAATCCTGAAGAAAGCGAACTTTACATTGTTGAGGGAGATTCCGCAGGTGGTTCTGCAAAACAAGGACGCGATCCTCGCTTTCAAGCCATTTTACCTCTTCGAGGTAAAATTTTAAACGTAGAAAAAACACGAATGGATAAAATGCTTGGTAATAAAGAAATTCGTGCTTTGATTACAGCCATGGGTTCTGGAATTGGTGAAGACGAAAAAGATATTTCAAAACTTCGCTATCATAAGATTATTATAATGACCGATGCTGATGTCGATGGTGCTCATATTCGAACGTTATTGCTTACTTTTTTCTTTCGTCAATATCTCGAACTTATAAATGACGGTCACATATATATTGCTCAACCACCATTATATCGTGTTCATAAAGGTGATTTTGAAAGATTTATCAAAGATGAAGAGGAAATGTCTCTCTTTCTTCTTGGACGTATTGGTGAAGATCTTTCTGTTCAAGTCAATGATAGAATTTTTCGCGGACAAGAGCTTTCCAATATTGTTCAAAAGATTCGTAGCTTTCAAATCCGCGTTTCAGAAGCAGTTGCCTATGGAATTCCAGAACTGCTTTTGTTAACTCTTTTGAAGTATGAGCGAAAAATAACAACGGACGATTTTGCTAATGGGTATATTAATTCTGAAATATTAAAATTCATTTCTGATTCAGGATATATATTAGAAATTGAAGTACAAGATGAAGATGATGAAAAGCGTAAATATTTGGTTTTTGAAAATTCAAGTCGTTCAAGATTTCGACTTGGCATAGAATTTTTTCAATCCAAAGTGTATCGTCGAGCATTTGAATCATTTTATGAACTTAATGAATTTTGCCAGCCGTTTCATTTTTTTCTCACAAAAAAAGATGACACGCGTGAAATTCACGGCATGTTTGAATTATATCAAGCTGTTATGGAAGAAGCGCATAAAGGTATTCATATTCAAAGGTATAAGGGTCTTGGTGAGATGAACCCGGAACAACTTTGGAAGACAACAATGAACCCTGAGAATAGAACTTTTCTTAAAGTTAATGTTGATGATCTTTCTGAGGCTGGAGATATTTTTTCCGATCTTATGGGTGAAAAAGTCGAACCAAGAAGAGAATTCATTGAACGTAATGCTTTAAGTGTACGTGAATTAGATATTTAGTTTTATTTATGTAATGCTTTTCTTTACGAGGAGTGAAGAGTGAGTGAACTGATTAGTATAGAAACGGAACTTAAAAAGTCCTATCTTGAATATTCTCTCAGTGTTATCATTGGGCGTGCAATACCTGATGTACGTGATGGCTTAAAACCCGTGCATAGACGTATTCTTTTTGCCATGCACGAACTGTCCAATTATTTTAATCGTCCTTATAAAAAATCTGCTCGTGTAGTCGGTGATGTTATTGGTAAATATCACCCTCACGGCGACTCTGCTGTTTATGATGCATTGGTTAGAATGGCTCAAGAATTTTCCATGAGGGATGTTCTTGTAGATGGACAAGGAAACTTTGGTTCTATCGATGGCGATGCTGCAGCAGCTATGCGGTATACTGAAGTCAGAATGTCTCGTCTTACTAGTGAATTCTTAGCAGATATAGAAAAAGAAACTGTTTCTTTCCGACCGAATTACGATAACTCTTTAGAAGAACCAGAAGTCCTGCCTACAAAGGTTCCAAACCTTCTTTTAAATGGTTCATCTGGAATCGCTGTTGGTATGGCCACCAATATTCCGCCACATAATCTTGGAGAATTGTGCGATGGTTTATTGGTTCTTCTTGATAACCCTGACTGCGATATCAAACAACTTATCAAATGTATTCCTGGTCCTGATTTTCCTACAGGCGCCAGCATCCATGGTGGCAGAGGTCTTATTGAGGCGTATAACACTGGTCGTGGCAGTATACGAATTCGAGGAAAAGTTGAAGTTGAAGAACGAAAAAAGGGTCTTTCCTCTATCGTTATTCGTGAAATTCCATATGCATTGAACAAATCCTCCCTCGTCGAAAAAATAGCTGCTTTAGTGAATGATCGCAAGATCGAAGGTATATCTGATCTTCGTGATGAATCTGACCGACGTGGAATCAGGGTTGTCATGGATCTTAAAAAAGGATTTATCCCTGATATAATTATTAATGCTCTCTATAAATTTACGCCACTTGAGAGTTCTTTTGGTATGAATATGCTCGTGGTGGCAGGTAATCGTCCAGCTTTATTAAATCTGAAACAAATACTTGTTCATTTTCTCAATCATCGTCGTGAGATTGTTTTAGCCAGGTCTCGATACGATCTCCGAAAATCAGAAGAACGCGCTCACATTCTTGAAGGTTTGAAAATTGCATTAGATAATATTGATGAAGTTGTCTCTCTTATACGGGCATCAAAAACACCTTTGGAAGCTAAATCTCGTTTGATGGAACGTTTCACTCTTTCTGAACGTCAATCACAAGCTATTCTTGAGATGCGCTTACAACGACTTACAAATCTGGAGAGAGATAAATTACTTGAAGAATATGCTGAACTTTTAAAATTTATTGAATATCTTAAGGGTATTTTAGAGAATGAGGAAATACTGCTTGGTGTTATTCGTGATGAAATCACAGACTTGAAACAAAAATTTTCAACACCTCGTCGTACTCAAATTCTTGAAGATCTCGAAGGGATCGACATTCTTGATCTTATTCCTGATGATGAAGTTGTTATCACTCTTTCCCGACGCGGTTACATCAAACGTACACGGATGGATAATTATCAACAACAAAAACGTGGTGGTAAAGGGATTGCTGGAGTTTTGACCGGTACCGATGATTTTGTTCAATCTTTTTGCACTACATCTAATCATCAGTCATTACTTTTATTTACCAACCTTGGACGCATGTTTCTGCTTCCTGTACATCAGGTTCCCGAAGGCGGTCGGACAGCTCGCGGTGCTCATATTGCCAATCTCCTTCCTCTGGACAAGGAGGAGTTCATCGCAGCAGCCATGACTTTGCGTGAGTTCGCCCCGGATCGACATTTTCTTTTTGTTACCAAACGAGGCATGGTAAAAAAATCGGCTGTAGAATTATATAAAAATTGTCGCAGTAGCGGTCTTATTGCAGTGACGCTTCGTCCTACTGATGAATTACTTGTCGTTAAAGAAATTTCTCCCGACGCAGAGATCTTGCTTGCAACCAAAAATGGTTTATCCATTCGATTTCGGGCCCATGATGTTAGACCTATGGGTCGTGCAGCCTCAGGGGTTCGCGGGATTGCCTTACGCGGAGGTGATGAGGTGACGGCCGGAGTCATTTTCTCTGGTTTGGAACGCACGGAAATGCTGGCTATCTCTGCGAATGGATATGGTAAGCGTACTTCTCTTGAGCACTATCCTTTACGCAACCGTGGCGGACTTGGCGTTATCAACATGAAGGTGACACCAAAAACTGGACCAGTCATTGGGGCTGCCATGGTTAAACCAGATGATGGTTTGTTACTTCTTACTTCTGCTAATAAAATCATACGATTAAGTATTGGTGATATCAGCACGGTTGGCCGAGCGACGCAAGGAGTCATGCTTGTTCGCATGGAAGAAGATGATACTGTCATTGGTTTTGATCTGGCCGAAAATACCGAATCTTTGGATTTGGAATAATAAATAATGGGTTATATTCGGATAACATTTGTAGTTTGCGTGCTCATTTTTTCGATACAATGTTGTTCGAATATTACTGATTATGAATCTAATATTATACATAGTGCCAGGACAGCATATTTAACTGGTGAGAATATTACTGCTGAAAATTTATATAAAAAATATTTGCAAGAGTTTCCAAACGGTAAATATCGATTTGAAGCTTGGGAAAGAATCTATGACATCACGACAAATTTGAGGAAAGATAAGATAAGTTCTTTGCCACTTCTCGATGCAATGTTAATGGAATACGCTAGTGATAGAAATTTATACCCACAAATCTTAAAAAAATATGCGATTCTACATTTAGATTTATTTCAAAACGATGAATCCATTAAGCTGTGGCTGAAATATATTGGTTTAACAATTATTTCGGACTCTGAAAAAAATAATGGCAGGTTGCAATTATCAAAACAATATCTTTTACAAAACAACTTTGATTCCGCACTTCTAGTTTTGCGGAAATGTAATGAGTGCATTGATTCTGAAGGTTTTTATTCTTTTTGCAAATTACAAGAAGCTGAAGTGTTATTTCGTATGAATCAAATTGATGCAGCGACGTCTTTACTTCAATCCATACGTCGTGATTATCCGAAACAATCAATCATATATTTAGAGGCAAGTTTTTTACTTGGTGATATTTTTGAAATTATCCAAAATAAATCTGATGCCTTAGAAATGTTTGAATCTATCCTGGCTTCTTATCCAAATACGCAAGCCGTTAGAACACGCATTAATAATTTAAAATCAAATTAAGTTATTATATGAATGCACATCAAGAGTTCCATTGTTTTCAGAATAAAAATGTTCATTTTGGGATTACTGGTAGTATTTCTGCTTTTAAAATTTATTCTGTTATTCGTTCGTTATTAAAATTAGGAATTCATGTTTCTTGTACGTTGACAAAATCTGCACAACAATTTGTTACTCCGCTATCTTTTCAAGCTCTTGGTGTTGATCCTGTTTATTCCGAAATGTTCAAGACTCTTGACGATCCTTTTTCTCATTTAGCTCCATCTCGAATGTCACAATGCCAAATTATCGCTCCCGCAACGGCAAATTTTATTGCAAAAATGGCTCATGGTATTGCTGATGACATGCTATCTTGCCAAACTCTGGCCTTTCCGTATCAGCAAATACTAGCACCAGCTATGAATTCTCTTATGTGGTTATCAATTCCTGTCCAACAAAATATTAAAATTTTGAAATCTCGCAATATCTCTATACTTGCACCAAGAGAAGGATTACTTGCTTGCGGTGAAACAGGTTCTGGGAAGCTTGCTGATGAAAATGATATTTTTTTATCAATTTTAAAAGCTCTGAGTCCACAGGATTTGTCTGGGAAACGAGTATTGGTTTGTTTCGGTCCAACCCACGAATACTTCGATGTCGCTCGCTTTTGGTCAAATCCATCTTCAGGACTTATGGGTGCTTGCTTGGCTATTGCCGCATGGCTTCGTGGCGCTGAAGTCCATGTAGTTCATGGACCATGTTCTTTTTTCTTTCCCGAAAATATTTTTATTACATCTGTCACATCAGCTAGACAAATGTATGACGAGATGATTACTAAATTTAGTGGTTTTGATATTATTTTTATGGCTGCAGCAGTTTCAGATTTTTCACCAGTACCATATGCACATGCTAACCAAAAATTTAAAAAAGACGTTACAGGTGTTAACGCTCCAAATATTGAATTTTCTCCGAATCCAGATATTTTGGCTAAACTCGGTTCACTAAAGTCTAAAAACCAAAAATTAATTGGTTTTTGCGCTGAAACAAGTGATTTATTAAAACATGCAAAAGAAAAACTGTTGCGCAAAAAATGTGACTTAATGGTTGCTAATTATATTGGTCGTGAAGATTCCGGTTTTACTTCTTCAACTAATGAAGTTGCAGTTATTGATAATTTTGGGCGTTATGAAAAATGGCCTGTTCTTCCAAAACCTGAAGTTGCTTGGAGGATTTTAGATTGGACGAATCACGTCTAAACATCCCCGAGTCCATGCGTGCCTGGCATTTTGCTGGCGTGCGTCATTTTTTCAATGAGATAACAGATGATTCGATTATTCAGTCCCAGTATCATCCATCCCAGTGGTCAGCGCCGTGGTGCGATTTTTTTGTAAAAGTACCTGCGACAGCATTTCTTTTTTTTACATATTATGATTTAGGAAAAGATCTTGCCGGTCAAGGAAGCCCTGATAGAAGAAATTTTTGGCGTCGCTTTCTTCCCTTTTTTCAACTTCCAAAAGGTTCAATTGCATTTTGGCCGTTGGCCATTTTCACTCATTCGACTTATCATGAACAGATTCATGATTTTTTTAGAACAATTACATATTTTTCACCGTCTCTTGTAGCTTGTTTTGGAAATGATTGTGAGCGTAGCATCAAGAATTTTTCTTCATTAAAATATTCAAACCTACCCCAATTTCTTCATGTGCCCCATATTGAATTTCTTTTTCAATCCACAGATGAAGAACTATCTCTTCTTGCTACGCAGATTCTTTCACATGTAACGAATAGGTAGCTTTGACTGCATTTTACAACCTTTAATAATGGTGCATGATTATGAACATTCTTGTTACTGGTGCTGCTGGATTTATTGGGTATCATCTTTGCCGTCGTTTTTTGAAAATGGGACATTCCGTTGTTGGTTTAGACAATCTCAATGCATATTATTCCGTGCAAATTAAACAAGATCGTTTGTCTCAACTGCACGAATATGAGCATTTTCAATTTGCAAAAATTGATCTTGCCGATAAAAAAGCAGTTTTTAAACTTTTTCAAGAACATGATTTCAGTCATGTCGTCAATCTGGCTGCTCAAGCTGGCGTTCGGTATAGCATTGAAAATCCTGGTGCGTATGTGGAAACCAATCTTGTTGGCTTCTCTCATATCTTGGAGGGTTGTCGGCATGGTGGAGTTCGTCATTTAGTTTTCGCCTCTTCCAGTTCTGTCTATGGACTGAACACCAACATGCCTTTTTCAGTTCATAACAATGTTGACCATCCTATCAGTCTGTATGCTGCAACTAAAAAATCAAATGAACTTATGGCCCATACATATAGTTATTTATACGGTCTCCCATGCACTGGTTTGCGTTTCTTTACAGTGTATGGCCCTTGGGGAAGACCTGATATGGCTCTGTTTCTTTTTACAAAAGCCATTTTGGAAGGAAAACCCATCTCTGTTTTTAATCATGGCAAGATGAGACGAGATTTTACGTACATTGATGATATTGTTGAAGGTGTAACACGCATAACCGGCAGAACACCGACTGCAAATCCTCATTGGGATTCGAATGCTCCTGATCCTTCTTCCAGTGTCGCACCATATAAAATTTATAACATTGGAAATAATAATACTGTTGAGCTTGGACGTTTTATAGAAGTTATCGAGGAACAACTTGGTAAAAAGGCTGAAAAACAATATTTACCGCTTCAGCCAGGTGATGTTCCTATGACTTTCGCCGATGTTGATGATTTGATTGCAGATGTTGGTTTTAAACCTTCCACTCCCATTGAACTCGGCATCGCGAAGTTTATTGAATGGTATCGTGACTATTTCCACGTTTAAGTTGACATGGCGCGCAGATGGTCCATAAAGAATTTGGCACGTTAACCTTCCAGTATTGCTCCACAGGAGATGGGGACGATCCATGGATTTCTTGACGATAAAGCATGAGATGGCGGTGGTTTTTGAACAGATCACAGCGCGAACTGATGATGGGCTCTTGCCTGATGAAGCAGCTGTGAACACGTTCTATCGACTTTGTCAACGAATGCACCAAATAGCCGATGACACCTGGATCGGGGAAGCTGAGGATTTTTCTCATTTATCCCATCAACTGCTCAATGCTGTTAAGAAAAATGACGTTGAAAGCAGCGTCATGCTTGTAGAGTCTCTTCAAGACGCACAGGTGTATTGTCACCGGTCTTTTCGTGAATAATGGCGGGCATGTTTCACGTGAAACATTTCTTCATATAATTTTGTAGGAGCAAAGCGGTTAGCGAGTGTTTGGGCTGAAAATTATTTTGATTTTAACACGCGCATGATTCGGTGTTCGAACGCCGGGAGAGGTTATGGCTAGAGTCGTTGTGGTTGCCAATCAGAAGGGTGGAGTGGGGAAGACGACCACTTCTGTGAATCTAGCCGCATCTCTTGCGGTCATGGAAAAAAAAACGCTTTTAATCGATTGTGATCCGCAGGCGAACGCTTCCAGTGGGCTGGGGATCTATTCCGAGAAAATTACCGAGAATTTGTACTCGGTCTTATATGAGCCTTCGCGGGCGCGCCTGGCGGTCTTGGAAACGGATTTTCCTTTCTTGTCGGTGATGCCTTCGAGCACGGATCTTGTGGCGGCGGAGATCGAGTTGGTTGGGAAGTCCAGTCGTGAGTATTTCCTCCGGGCGGTGGTGCAGGAGTTGTTTGTCGACTATGACTATATTCTTCTGGACTGCCCTCCCTCTTTGGGGCTTCTGACGCTGAATGCACTTTGTGCCGCCACGGAACTCTTGGTCCCCCTGCAATGTGAATACTATGCCTTGGAGGGTGTTGCCCAGCTTTTGCGTACATACGAGCTGGTTCACAAGCGTTTCAATAAAAATCTGACTTTGCTCGGAGTGCTGCTCACCATGTACGACGGTCGTAACAAGCTGAATCGGCATGTGAAGCGGGAAATCTGGAAGTGCTTCCCGAAATTGGTCTTTGACACACTGGTGCCGCGCAATGTCAGGCTTTCCGAGGCGCCAAGCTTTGGAAAGCCTGTCCTTGCCCATGATATCAAGTCACGCGGTTCCGAGGCGTACCTGTCCCTGGCTCAAGAAGTTGTCCGGCGTGATCCAGAGCGGCCCGCCGCTAAAGGGAAGGGGAGGCAACGCACGGCAGGCGGGAAGGCGTGATTAGGGTTTATCCACAAACGGTCGACATTCCACACTCACATGTTTCTTGAAATGCCGTTTCATAATCCGGGATTTACACGAAAGACACTGGAAAGATGCAAGGCCGCCCAGGTTGGCGGCGGTCAACCAAAATTTACGGGGTTCATCGGCTCGCCAGTCATCCGTTAAGGCGCCGCAGTGTTCACAGGCAAGATCGTAGGTCGGTGGATAGGTAAAATCCCAATATTGAAGCAAGGCTTCCCAGTCTTTCAGAGGTTCGGGCGGCCGCTGGGCGACGATCAATTCGGGTTTTGCCGCCTTAGTCAGTATGGGTAACAGTTCGTTCTTGCAGGTTTCCCAGAGTTCGGAACCGATAAAGACTCCGACCGTACTGCCGGATTCGTCATGGAGCGAAAGGAATTTGTTGGGTGACGCGAACATGAAGTGCTCCTTGAAGTCGTTGGATGTAAAGGGGTTCGCCTTCCGGCGATGCTTTAAGGTTGTCTTTGCGGCGCTTCTGAGGTTAAGGTTTCAAGCAGGACTGTCAAGCTTTTTGGATCGTACCGTCTGATGCGCCGCCATACGCGGCGATGCGGACGGCAAGGGAGTCGAAATGGCGCAATCTGCTCGTGGTTTGGGAAGGGGGCTTGAGGCTCTTTTGGGGGGCATGGGTGATGCCAAAACGGCAAGCGAAGTCATGGAAATCCCGGTGGGAAGGATTCGGCCGAATCCAGAACAACCCCGCCGTGAATTTTCCGACGAGGCCATGGCGGACCTGACACGATCCATCAAAGAGCAGGGTGTGTTGCAGCCGGTGATGGTCCGGCCAATCAACGATGGGAAACACGACTATGAGATCGTAGCCGGTGAACGGCGTTGGCGGGCATGCACGGCTGCCGGGCTTGAGGTGATCCCGGCCCTTGTTCGCGAGGTTGATGACGAGCAAAGTCTTGCCCTGGCGCTCATCGAAAATTTACAGCGTGAAGACCTCAACCCCATGGAAGAAGCCGCCGGGTTTGCCTTGCTTATGAGCCGATTCGGCGTCACCCAGGAAGAACTGGCTGAACGCGTGGGGAAAAGCCGATCGGCTGTCGCCAATACCCTCCGCCTGATGCAGCTTGCTGAACCCATACGTGTGGATCTGGCCGCTGGCCGCATTTTTGCCGGGCACGCCCGAGCACTTCTTTCGCTGACCGAGGAAGAACTTCGCAATGCCCTGTGGGCGCGCATTCTTGAGCTTGGCATGTCTGTGCGTCAGGCCGAAGACATGGCGTCCTACGCCAAAACCCATGGCGTGTTGCCGGACTTGGCAAACCCGCTGGAGGGCGTGCCGACGGAGTCAGCCGCAGGCGAAGAGGGCGAGAAAAAAGAGAAATCCAAAGCCGAACGCCGCGCGGCAATGCCCCTGGACCGGCAGCTTCACGATCTGCAACGGGAGCTTGAATCCTTGTATGGTGCGAAAGTGCAGATTTCCGGAACTCCCAGCCGAGGGCGCATCACCTTTCATTTCGCCTCGGAAGACGCTCGGAAGGCACTCGTCACGCGTCTTGGGCTCACAAACGGATAGCCGACATGATCCCAGCTTCCCGCATGGAAATGATCGCCAAGGCGGTTCCTGGCTTTACCGGGAAACGGATTCTCGTTGTAGGCGATCTCATGCTGGATCATTATCTTATGGGGGATGTGGAGCGCATCTCGCCTGAGGGACCGGTGCCGGTGGTCCGTGTGCGTAGCGAGGCGCACACCCTGGGCGGGGCGGGGAATGTGGTCAAGAACCTTGCTGCCCTGGGTGCAAGCCCGACGCTTCTTTCCGTGTGCGGGGAAGACGATCCAGGCAAGGCGGTCTTGCAGCTTGCGGAACGAGAAGGCCTTGAATCGATCATCGTTCCGGACGGGTCGCGGCCGACCACGATTAAAACCCGGATCATAGCGCATAACCAGCAGGTGGTCCGGGTGGACCGGGAAAGCGATGAGCCGGTCAAAAGCCGGGTCCGGGAGGCGGTCATTCAGGCCCTGATTCGCCTTTTGCCGGGCCACGACTGCGTGATCGTATCGGATTACGCCAAAGGGCTGGTCTCCCGCCCGATCATCCAGGCACTTCTGGAGGCGGCGGCCAGATTGACCCCGAGACCGCTTGTGCTGGTGGACCCCAAGGTTCCCAACAGGGACATCTACCAGGGGGTGGACCTGCTGACTCCCAACGCCAGGGAGGCAGGGGAGATGGCCGGTATGCGTTTGACCGGTCGTACGGAGATCATCCGGGCCGGGCTTGCCATCTTCAAGAAAATCCGATGCAAGTCGTTGGTGATCACCCTGGGCGCGGATGGCATCGCGCTGTTTTCCGGACCGGCAAATGTGCGCCACATCCCGACCATGGCCCGCAAGGTCTTTGATGTGACCGGCGCAGGCGACACGGTCATCGCGGCTTTGGCCGCCGGACTCAGTGTTGGCCTTGATTTGCTTGACGCCTGTATATTGGCTAATTATTGCGCGGGGATAGTCGTTGGACAGGTCGGCAGCGCCACGGTAAGCCAAAAAGACGTCCTGGCGGGCCTTGGCAGACAAGTGGAACCACTGGTTGAGAGATGGCTTTAGGCCGAGCCGCCGCAAGGTGCAAGTTTTGATAATAACTGTCCGATATATTGGATTAAATAGTACAGGCCTGTGGGAAATAAAGGCGGAAAACGATGTCTGACAGGAAACAAAGCCACGGCGAGGGCGAGACCTGGACCTGGGATGGCGATCCACGTACGAATACGGCCAGAATAGGCGGTGAGGTGGATTTTACGGTCAGCCCGGCCGTCCGTGACCGATTCGTGGCCTTTATCGAGCAGACCAGGGGGGACATGTTTTTGGATCTCGGGAATCTGTCCTATGTGGACAGTTCCGGGTTGGCGGCTATGATCGAAGGCCGCAAGCTGCTCAAGGCCAAGGGACGCAAAATCACCATCACGGCCATATCTCATCAGGTGCGGAAGCTTTTTGAATTGACGCAGATCGGAGAGCTTTTCGGCTTATAGGTGTATGTCCGTCATGCGGTGGCCCGATGCTCCGGGTCGCCAGGAGGGAGGCCGCCGGTGCGAGAGGTCTTGGGCGTATTCTTCGAGGTGGTCAACGGCCTTGTTCGCTGCCTGTGGCTCTCGATGACGCGGCGCTACCACTCCAAACCCTACCAGCGGGAACGCACCTGGGACCACCTCTCCTGGGTCGGGGCCGATTCCCTTCCCATCGTCAGCATTATTTCCGGGTGTACGGGCATCATCTTGGCGTTGCAAGCGGCCATGCAGTTGGAAAAGGTCGGGGCGCTGAGCTATGTAGCTAATTTAGTAGGCTTTTCTCTGGTGACAGAGCTCGGCCCGCTTTTAACCTCGCTTATCCTGGCGGGACGGGCCGGAGCGGCCTTCACCGCCGAAATCGCCACCATGAAGATTTCCGAGGAGATCGATGCCTTAAGCGTTATGGGCATCGATCCGATTCGTTTTTTGATCTGGCCGAAATGTATCGCCATGCTGGTCATGGCGCCGCTGCTGGCCTTGTGGGCCGATTTCGTGGGGATCATGGCTGGCGGCATTTTTTCCGCAACCGCCCTGGGATTGAGCGGCAAGGTCTATTTTGAACAGACCGCCACCTTTTTGAAGGTCAGCGATGTCATGTCGGGCCTGGTCAAGAGCGCGGCTTTCGGCATGGCCATCACCCTGATCAGTTGCACCCAGGGGCTTATGGCCCGGGAAGGGGCGGCTGATGTGGGCCGGAGAACCACCATGGCCGTGGTGCAGTCGATTTTTGTCATGATCCTGCTGGATCTGTTTTTTACGGCATTGAATTATATCTTGCGATAAACGCCTGCGCATCAGGACGGATGACCGGCGGGTACGCATCGTCGGCTGGGATGAATCGGGAATAAAGGATAGGAACACGTTTCTTCTGTCGGAACAGGGGACGTGACGGGGAGAACTCCGGGGCTGGAGGTTGAGCGGGTGTTGCATTTTAGCCCGGAGCGGGGTCATGAAACGGTGTCCAGAGAGATTCAAAAGGCAGGCCGGGGAGTTGGAATGCGCACGCAAGGCAGGCTCAAGGCGCCGGAGATCGTTCTCGAAAACGTCAGTGTCGGCTATGGCGACCGGATCGTATTGGAGAATATCACCACGGTGCTCCCCGGCGGGGAGATCAGCGTCATCCTGGGCGGTTCGGGGTGCGGCAAGTCCACGCTGCTGCGAAACATCCTGGGTTTGGTCAGCCTGAAAACCGGGCGCATTCGGCTGGGCGATTCCGATTTATATTCCATGGGCCCCCTGGAGGCCATGTCCATGCGCCGCAGGCTGGGGGTTCTTTTCCAGGACGGGGCGCTTTTGGGGTCCATGCCCCTGGGCCAAAACGTGGCCTTGCCGCTGCGGGAGCATACCAGTCTGGATGAGGGAATGATCGAGGAAGTGGTGCGCATGAAGCTCAAGCTGGTGGGGCTTGAGCCCTTTGTGCAGTATTTTCCCCGCCAATTGTCAGGGGGAATGCGTAAGCGGGCGGGGCTGGCCCGGGCCATGGCCCTCGATCCGGCCATCCTTTTGTGCGACGAGCCCACGTCGGGACTTGATCCCATCACCTCCGCCGACCTGGACCAACTCATTTTGGAGCTCAAGGCCACCTTTCCCATGACCATCGTGGTCGTCACCCACGACCTGGAGAGTCTTTTCACCATCGCGGATTTTGTGGTGGTCTTGGACAAGGGCCGGATGTTGTTCCAGGGGAGCCTTGCGGAGTTGAAAATGAACACGGATCCGTTCATCGTCAGATTTCTCGGCCGCATGCCCACGCGGGAAAGCCGGGTCATCACAGCCGGACAGCTCGGCCATGCGGGAAGGGCGCCGGATATCGCAGAAAAAACCATATGAACACCGGCAAGGGGAGCGGCTATGCTCGATGAGCGCGGAAAAAAGAAAGAATACATCAAGGCCTCGCTGACGTTGGCGCTTGGGCTTGGCATCCTGTCCGTGTTCATGGTGATCCTTGGCGGGCATTGGTTTTGGGAAAACCTGACGACCTATCATGTCCGGTTCGCCACAGTGAAGGATCTGGTGTCGGGGCGGCCGGTTAAATATGGGGGGATGGACATTGGCCGCATTCAAAAGATCGAGCTCGATCCGGACGATCCGCGTCTCATCAGGGTGATTCTCGGGGTGAAGGAGGACTTTCCCCTGTATCAGGGCACCCAGGCCAGGATCGCCCAGAAGGGGCTGGTTGGCGATTATTACGTCTTTTTGGATCTGCAGGGGGAACCGGGGCCGCGCATCGAACCGGGAAGCGAGATCCCGGCCGCACGGACCATGGACATGCAGGAACTGGCGGCTGTGGCCGGGGATATGCTGCAAAGCGTCAAGCCCAAGATCGACGAGATTGCGGATAACATCGAACGCATGCTGTCGCCGAAAAACGTGGAGTTGGTCAGCCGCATGCTGGAGCAGGGGCCGCAACTTCTGGCCGAGACCAAGACGGCCGTGGAGTCGTTTCGCACGGATTGGGCGCGGCTGGTGGGCAAGGGCGAGTCCGCCGCTGACGCCCTGGGCAAGACGTTGCAGCGGGCGGAAACGGCCGTGGCCGTGGTGGAGAAGGAATTGACCGTGACGCTGGATCAAATCCGCACCCATACCCAGACGGCAGGCAAGGTGGCCGAAGAACTGCGGGTGAGCCTGGACTACGATCAGCGTCAGGTGGAGAGCATTCTGGAAAATCTCAATCGCACCAGCCGTGACCTCAAGGATCTGACGGCCCGGGTCAAGGAACGGCCATGGCAGGTCATCAGGCCGCCCAAGGAGGTTTTGCCGTGAAAAGGCTCATCAAGGCGGCCGCAGTGCTAGGTTTGCTGCTCGTGGCCGGGTGTCTGGGTTCCGCGCCCCCGGTGGAGCACTATCTGCGGGTGGAGGCGACAACCGCCGGGTGCGACAAGGGCGCACAGCATGCGGGCGCATCACCGTCCGCCGTGGTGGCCTTCATGGAACTGACGGCCCTGGACAACCTGGACCGCCCGGCGGTGCTGGTGGCCAACGGCAGCGTGCTGGCCCCGAGCACCCGGTGGTATTGGGAGGGCGCTCCCCAGGATGTGGTGGGAGCGGGGATCATCCGGGCGGTCAATTGCCTGCCCGGAGTGGCCGGAGTTTTGAAATACAGGCCCCGGGTGGAACATCAGGCGGTTTTGTCGGGCAACGTGACGGCCTTTAACGTCCAGCGCAAAAACGGGCTGCGGTTTGTGGCGGGCGTGCGGCTGGAAATCTGGACCAAGGATGCCCGGCGACTGGTGGCTTCGCATGATTTTGCAACCGAAACCCCCATTGCCGCCGAAACCCCGGAGGCCATCGCCGATGCCGCTTCTTTGGCGGTCTCCCGCCTCGCGGTCGAGGCGGCGGCGTGGTTGACGGCGGACTCGGGCGGTCCCCTGGCGCAGTGTTTTGCGGAGTCGGCGAAGTGAGTTCGCTGCTTGCGGTTTTTGCGGCCATCGCCGAGCGGCGCATTGTCGAGGCCATGGACCGGGGGGAGTTCGACAATCTGGAGGGCGCAGGAGGGAAACTGGTCTTCGAGGACGACTCCATGGTCCCGGAAGATGTGCGCATGGCGTACAAGGTCATGAAAAACGCGGGATATCTGCCTCCGGAGATCCTTGAGGAAAAAGAGATTCTGTCAGCCGCCGACCTTTTGGCCAACGCCCCGGATGAACACGAGCGATACCAGCGCATGCGCACGTTGCAATGCGTAATCATGCGGGTCAATCAGCGGCGAAACCGGCCGCTTTTTTTGGAAAAAGACGCATTGTACTATGAAAAGGTCGTGACACGCGTTACGCTTCATGGTGCGCGCAGCGTGAATGAATGAAAAAAAGACGTATGCCGTGCATTCCATATAATAAAATCATGCCCGGTTCAGGCGCCGCGGCTGTAAGAAATTTCACGGACAATTCAACTTGTTACGCTTGAAACCCTTCGCAAACCGTCGTATAAATTCCAACCTGGATTCGTATCGGTACGAAACCAGGTTGTGGTGTCCGCTGGCGCAGGGCGGACGGAAAAACGCGTTTCCCGCCGGAAAAGCGGAGGTACCATGACGGCATATACCGTACAGATGGAGCAGCTCCCAGGGCTTCTGGCGGCCTGGAGCACCCAGTGCCAGGTGCATGTCCCCGTGTCCCTGGGCAATGGTTTCTATGATTTCAATCCCTGGAGGCAGGGAACGGAAATCGCCTTCGAATACGACGTGGCCTACAACCCGCTCAAGCGATTCTTCATGCCGCCGCGCGAGGATATGGTCGTCTTCGATCTGGAGACCTACGCGGCCAAGCCCGTGTTCGCCGCGCCAAACATCCTGCTCTTCGGGGTGCATCCCTACGACGTCAAGGCCGTGACCCAGCTCGACCAGCTCATGGAAAGCGGCAGCGTGGACCAGAACTATTTTTCCCGGCGCGATGCGGCGGTGATCTTCGCCCTGACCCCCATGGCCGTGTCCGAGACCGCGTTTTGGTCCTCGGTGGGGGCGGACAAGGTGGACCAGGGATTTGACCTGTACTGGACCAAGATCGGCCCGGGCACGTTTCATGTAGAGATCGGCTCGAGCAAGGGCGAGGAACTGCTCCTGGCCGCAGGGCCCCTGACCCCGGCCACGGCCGGAAGCCGCGAGGCGGCGCGCAAGGCCCAGGTGCGGGCCAGAAACCTCGGCCTGCGGCGCAAGCTGGACTTTGACTGGCGCGAGACGCCCCATGTCATGGGTCGGTCCTGGAATTCCTCCCTGTGGCGCCGCAAGGCGGAGAAGTGTCTGGGCTGCGGTTCCTGCAACATCGTCTGTCCCACCTGCTACTGTTTCGATATCCGCGAGGAGGTGGACGAGAAGCTCAAGACAGGCCACCGCTTCCGGGAATGGGACGGCTGCATGCTAAACGGTTTCGCCCTGGTGGCGGGCAATCATAACTTCCGCCCCCAGGCCTCGGAACGTTACCGGCACCGCTATATGCGTAAGGGAAAATACATCTTCGATAAAATAGGGGAGCTTGGCTGCGTGGGCTGTGGCCGGTGCGTGCGGGCCTGCACCAGCAAGATCGCCGACCCCTGCGAGATTTTCAACACCCTGTGGGAGGAAAGCCGCCATGAAATCTAGGACGTTTTCCCCCTACGTGCCCCGCTCGGCCACCCTGGTGTCCAAGTCGCCCCTGTCGGAGTTGGTGACCCTGTACGAATTCACCCAAGACAACGGCAAGAATCTGGCCCACAAGCCCGGGCAGTTCATCATGGTGTCCATCTACGGCGTTGGCGAGGCCCCGTTTTCCATCAGTTCCGCACCCATCAAGGAATCCAACGTCTTTGAGATCGCCGTGCGCAAGATTGGAACCGTGACCAAGGCCCTGTCCGAACTGCCCGTGGGCGCCAAGGTGGGTATTCGGGGGCCGTTCGGAACAAGCTTTCCGGTGCATGAATTCGTGGGCAAGGACACCCTGCTGGTGGCTGGAGGTCTGGGCTACATCCCCATCCGCAGCCTTTTGCATTACCAATTGCGCCACCGCCAGGAATTTGGCCGCATCGCGGTGCTCATCGGCACCCGGTCCCCCCGGGACCGCATCTTCACCGACCAGATCGAGGCCCTGGCCCAGGGCGGCGACGTCGAGGTGCTGGAGACCGTGGACGTGCCGGACGAAAACTGGAAGGGCAACGTGGGGGTCATCACCACGCTTCTGCCCAAGGCCGGGGTGGAGCCGCACAACACCCATGTGGCCATGATCGGGCCTCCGGTCATGTATAAGTTCGTGCTGCGCCAGTGCCGGGACATGGGCATCGCCTCGGATCGTATCTGGGTGTCGCTTGAGCGGCGCATGAAATGCGGCCTGGGCAAGTGCGGGCACTGTCAGATCAACAGCCTTAACGCCTGCATGGACGGCCCGGTGTTCCGTTATACGGATATCGAAAGCCTGGAAGAGGCCATCTGACAGCCTGGGGAAGGGGTGGTTCGTCCGCCCGTGGATCAGCACGTCCGAGCATGAAGCTGTAACAAAAGGCCCGCCATGGAAACCGCACCGGTTACGCTTACGTCCAACGAGAATTGTCTTTTGTCCGCCAAGCCGCGCATCGCCTTTTTCGATTTTGCGGGGTGCGAGGGCGACCAGCTTCAGGTCGCCAACCTTGAGGAAAAGCTGCTGGACATCCTGGCCCATGTTGAGGTGGTCAGCTTCCGGGAGATCAAGACCGGACACGGCGACGACTACGACATCGCCTTTGTGGAGGGGTCCATCACCCGTCCCGAGGACGAGGAACGCATAAGAGACATCCGCTCCAAGGCCAAGGTGCTGGTGGCCCTGGGGGCCTGTGCGGCCATCGGCGGCATCAACTGCCTGAAAAATTTCATGGGCGAGGCCATTTACCGCGACGTGGTCTACGGGCCCCAGGCCGGCTGGTACCGGACCTATGCGGCCAGGCCTCTGTCCGCCGTGGTTCGGGTGGACGCCGAGATTCCGGGCTGTCCCATCGACCGTCTGGAGTTCGCCCGGGTGGTCAAGGAACTGCTTCTTGGCCGCACGCCCTGGCTGCCGGATTATCCGGTCTGCGTGGAATGCAAGATGGCCGGGAACATCTGCCGTTTTGAGATGGGCAAGATGTGTCTGGGCATCATCACCAGGGCCGGGTGCGGGGCCTGCTGCGTCACCGAGGGGGCCCACTGCTGGGGCTGCCGGGGACTGTTTCCCACGGCCAACCTGGACGCGGCCCGCCAGGTCATGGACCGGGCCGGGTTCGACCGGCGTCAGGTGCAGGATCTCATGCGTTTTTTTCTGGGCGATACCAAGGCCGGGCTGTAGCCGTCCAGCGACGGCGAAGCGCGACATTGCAAACCGATTTCCCACCGCGAGGAACGACCATGGCCAAGGCAGCCAAGGAAAAAGCCGTGAGCACGGCCAAGAAGATCAATGTCCACTATCTGACCCGGGTGGAAGGCCACGGCAACATCATCGCCGAGGTGGACGAAGCCGGGACCGTGACCGCCTGCCGCTGGGAGGTGCCCGAGGCCCCTCGCTTTTTCGAGGCCATGATGCTGGGGCGCACCTATCACGATGTGCATCACATCGCCTCGCGCATCTGCGGCATCTGTTCCATCGGCCACCAGTTGGCCTCGCTTCAGGCCACGGAAGAGGCCCTGGGGGTCATGGTTTCGGAGCAGACGCTGATTCTGCGCAAGCTGGCCCTGCATGGGGAGAACATCCAAAGCCACCTCCTGCATGTCGGTTATCTTGTGCTTCCAGATCTCATGGGCGTGGATTCGGTGATCCCCCTGGCCTCCAGCCACCGCGAGGAACTGTTGCATCTGGTCAAGTCCCGGGCCATGTCCAACGAGTTCTGCCGTCTGGTGTCCGGGCGCACCACCCATCCCCAGCGGCTCATGGTCGGCGGCATGGCCAAGTCGCCCAGCGAGGAGGATCTCATAAAGCTCCGGGAAATCCTCGTCGGGGCCGTGCCCGAGATGCGGGCCGTGGTGGACCTGTTTTCCGCAGTCAAAGGCAATTTCCCCGATTTCACCCGTGAGACGGAATACGTGGGCCTGTCCTCGCCTTCCGAATACGGCCTCTACTGGGGCGAGGTGGCCTCGACAGCCGCCCCCAGGCGTCCGGCCGCGCTCTACCAGGATGTGGCCCGGGAATACTGCGTGCCCCTTTCCACGGCCAAATGGGCCAGGGGAGCGGAGGGGCCGTACATGGTCGGGGCCCTGGCCCGGTTTAATATCAATAGCGCCCAATTGAACGCCTCCGGGCGTGAAGCGGCGGAAAAGCTAGGCCTCGTTGCCCCGTGTTTCAATCCGTATTACATTTCGCTTGCGCAAATCGTTGAGGTAGTCCACTCGATTGAAGATGCCATATCGCTTACGGACAGGCTCCTGGAACGCGGGGTGCAGCAAGAGAAGCCCCAGGCCGTGCGCTGTACGGCGGGACGCGGGGTGGGCGCCGTGGAGGTGCCGCGCGGCATTTTATTCCACGCCTACGAATACGACGAAACCGGCCGGGTGACCCATGCCGACTGCGTGATTCCCACCAACCAGAACCACGCCAACATCCAAAAGGATCTGGAGGCCCTGACTCCGTTGATCGCCCGGGAGGACAAGGCCGCCGTGGAGCTCAAGCTCAGCATGCTGGTGCGGGCCTACGACCCGTGCATTTCCTGCTCCACGCACCGCTTGGACCTTTCGGAAGGCGAGGGGCTGGTGCGGTTCGTCCCGGCCGGGAAAGCCGGACGGAAAGAGGGCTGACACGTCGCGCCGGGGAGGCGTTTGGGCCGGAGCGCCCCCCGTTGGGTGGTCGGCGGCGGTGCGCTTGCCGATGAAAGAGGCTTGGGCTAGGAAAAACGGTATCTTTTTGACGTGACGGCGTCAGGGATGCGGCCGGACGGGGGGCTGGGGCGGGAGGGCC
>Ga0209467_1000828_pt1 | contig 34027 bp, 33 predicted proteins | sample Higcelwee11metaG_FD_187175 | JGI IMG/M metagenome (GOLD analysis project Ga0209467, IMG submission 187175) | Freshwater pond sediment microbial communities from the University of Edinburgh, under environmental carbon perturbations - High... | ecosystem: Environmental > Aquatic > Freshwater >... | reverse complement strand
GGAGCCATGAACGGATACCGATCTGGAGCCCAAAGCTATGGGCCAAGGCGCGCGCCAATGGGTATGAACGGTTGCTAACAATTTTTGAAAACAGGCGGGCGGATATTGAATTGTATTTGTTCGACCCTTCAAGCCGAATGCCGATCCATGCCGGATTTTTTATTTTCCTGCTGACGCTGTTTTTTATGATGCGAAGACATGCCGGCCACCTGCCGGAAGAAGAACATTTATCGGTTATTACCCATATTGTTCATCGTCCTTTCGCTGCTGCCTTTATCATTACGATGCTCCTGGCATCCTCTCCCTATCTGCCGCTTCCCAAAACCATACAGAATCTGTTTGAGGCTCTGGTCCTGGTGGCGATGATCCGGTTGGCAAAGCCGATGGTCGCGGCCTGGATGATCTCCGGGCTTTATGCGTTGTGCCTTTTGTATACACTCGACATGGTACGGCTCACTTTTGTCGGTGCGGTTTTGCTTGAACAAAGCCTGCTTTTGCTGGAAGCGCTCGCAGGGATGGCGATACTGGGATGGTCCCTTATTTATGGGATATTAAAGACGCCTTTTGCGCGGGCCGACAGCCTGACGCGATTTAACACCCTTCGCAAAGGCGCAATCATCACCCTGGTTGTGCTGGGTGTCGGCTTTCTGTCCGGCACCTTGGGCTATCTGATTTTAGCGCGGCTTTTGGTGTCGACTGTATTCAGCGCCGGCGCTTTTGCTTTGGCAGCCTTTATCTTTATTAAGATATTTTTTGGACTGGCGGCTTTCAGCCTGCGCGTGCGGCCGTTGCGTCTCCTGCGAATGGTTAACCGCCATCGTGACCTCCTGGAACGCCGCATTTATAAAATTATGGTCTGGCTTGCAATCATCGGATTTTTGGCCCGGGTGCTGAAACATGTGGGGTTGCTCCAGCCGGTTGTAATGATCGGCAACGCCATACTTGGGGCTAAGCTGGAACGGGGCGCAATCAGCATATCCCTGGAAGACATTCTCGCTTTTGGCCTCTGTGTCTGGGCATCTTACCTGCTCTCCTCCTTTATCAATTTTGTGCTTGAGGAGGACGTTTATCCCCGCTCAAAGGTTCCCCATGGAATTGCTTATGCCGCATCACGCATTATCCGTTACCTGACCATTGCGATTGGATTTGTGTTGGGGATCGGCCTGCTGGGGATCGATCTGACCAAGGTAACGGTTTTGATCGGTGCGCTTGGCGTGGGTATCGGCTTCGGGTTGCAGAGCGTCGTGAGTAATTTTGTCTCTGGGCTGATTCTGCTTTTTGAACAGCCGATCCATGCGAGAGATATCGTTGAAGTCGGCAATATACAGGGGACAGTCAAGCGAATCGGGATTCGCGCCAGCATTTTACAGACCCGGCAGGGAGCCGAGATCATTATCCCCAATTCCCAACTCGTCTCGGAACAGGTGACCAACTGGACCTTCAGTGATCAGCGTCGGCGCATTGATTTGCCGGTGGGGGTAAACTACAATGCCAATCCCCAGAAGGTGATCGAGGTGCTTTTGGCGGCTGCGGGGGGAAATTCAAGGATTTTGAAATATCCCCGGCCTCAGGTTCTATTAATGGAATTCGGTGACAGTGCCATCAATTATGAACTCAGGACATGGACGGATCAATTCAATGACTGGCCTGAAATCAGAAGCGAACTGGCGATTGCGATTTACGACGCGATACAGGCGGCGGGGTTTTCGATTCCGTATCCCCAGCGGGAAGTCCGTCTGATTGAGGGGAAAGAGGCATGATGCGCACTCATTATGAAGACGACTGTTTTATAGGAACTATCAAATGATGATTTTGAAGACTGTTTACTATTTAATCAGATACTTATGCCTTGTGATGGTCGTGATCCTGTTCGCGGCCATGCCTACCCATGCGGGTGATATCGAGCCCAGGGCCTATGTCAATACGCCGGTGGGAATCAATTTCCTGATTGCGGGGTATAGCTATTCCGAAGGCGGTTTGTCCACCGCGGCGGCGTCGCCGATCAAGGACGCTGAGCTCCAGATCCATACCGGCGTTCTGGCGTATGCGCGCTCACTCGATTTTTGGGGCAAGTCCGGGAAGGTTGATGTCATACTGCCTTATTCCGGTCTGTCCGGGACTGCGATGGTCAACGGACAACCCGGGGAACGGAAGGTTAGTGGGTTAAACGACCCCCGCTTCCGGGTTTCCGTCAATTTTTACGGCGCCCCCGCGATGCCGCTTCAGGAATTTTCGGGCTATCAGCAGGATCTGATCATCGGGGCAAGCCTTCAGGTGTCTGCGCCCGCTGGTCAGTATGATCCGGACAAGCTGGTGAACCTCGGCAATAACCGCTGGTTTGCAAAACCCGATATCGGCATTTCCAAGGCCTGGGGACCGCTTGTGGTCGAGGTTTCCACAGGCGTGTTTTTTTTCAGCGACAATGACGACTACTTTGGCGGCAAGACCCTGGAGCAGGACCCGGTCTGGTCTTCCCAGATACACACCACCTATAATTTTGGCCGGGGCGTTTGGGCCGCGCTCAGCGTAACGGAAGATTACGGCGGGCGCACCACCATAGACGGCGCACGGAGCGATGATTTGGGGAACAATTCGAGACTGGGCGCGACCCTTGCGCTGCCCGTCAACAAGAACCAGTCGGTCAAGCTTTTCGCCAGCACCAGCATCCATACCGAAAGCGGGACCGATTACGACCTGGGCGGGGTCTTGTGGCAGTATCGATGGGGAAACGGGCTGTAACGTCTTACGGGAGAAAACAAAATGCGCTGGAATCAGCGGTATTTCATCAAAAATTACGTCAAATCCTCCCTGTGGCTCATGCCGTTTTTTGCGATAGTGGCTTTCTGGGTATTCAGCCGCATCACGCACGGCATCGGCGGCTGGCTCATCCGAACCGGACGGATTGACGAAACGACGGCTTTTTATGGTGCAACGATCGTGGGTGCCCGATCATCGCTTGAAACGATCATCACGGCCAACCTTTCGTTTCTGGTCTTTACCTTTGGCTCTTTGCTGGTGGCGATTCAAGTCGCCGGCGGGCAGTACACGCCCCGGATCATCGCCACAACGCTGATGCGGGACAACGCCATCCGCTTCACCGTCAGTTATTTTATTTTCACCCTGCTGTTTGCCTTGCGGGTGCTGGGCAAGATGGGGGGTGAGACCGTCCACCAGTTCAACCTGTTTATTACAGGGGTGCTGGGGATGGGCTCGATTGTGGTGTTTCTTTACCTGATTGATTACGCCGCGCGATTTTTGCGGCCCGTCAGCATTGTGCAGCGGGTGGGAGAATTCGGGATTGCGGTTATTGAAAGCGTCTATAAGGAATCGATCGATCATCAATGCCCTTCCGCAATGATAAAAAGGCCCGAATCCCCGGTGCGGACCGTTGTCAATGCCGGCGTCTCGGGGATTGTGCTTGCCGTGGATTTGGCCGGTCTTGCCGCCCGGGCGGAAAAAGCCGGCGGGATGATTGAATTTGTCCCCCAGATCGGCGATTTTGTTGCGGTAGATGAACCCTTGTTTCTTTTATATGGCGGCGCGGGTGTCATTGACGACGATGAACTGCGGGGGGCAGTTGCGTTCGGGGTCGAACGGACCATGGACCAGGACCCGACCTTCGCCTTCCGCATCCTGGTGGATATCGCCATCAAGGCCCTGTCGCCGGCCATCAATGACCCCACGACCGCTGTTCTCGCCATCGATCAGCTCCATCGCCTGCTTCGTCGGGTCGGTCTCCGGCATGTCCGAGGAGAAGAGATCTGCGATGGTGACGGCGAGCCGCGTCTCATTTTCCGGACCCCGAACTGGGAGGATTTTGTGCATCTCACGTGTATTGAAATCCGTCATTGCGGTGCGGGCAGCATTCAGATCATTCGGCGAATGCGGTCCATGCTGGAAAATCTCATGCAAACCCTGCCGCAGCGACGGCATGCCGAGCTGCGAAAGCAACTGGCGCTTTTGGACCGTTCCATCGAAGAACATTACGTTTTTCCCGAAGACATTGCCATCGCCAGCATCCCTGATCCGCAGGGGCTGGGGGGATCATTGGGCGTTCATGCCGAACTACAAGACAACCGCTAACGGCAATAAGGAGATGAAACCTTTGAAGAAAAATACTGTCTTTTTTAATATACTGATTTTTTTTAGCATAGTATTGTTTTTGCCGTGCTGCATATCCGAAAAGGAGATGTATCAATCCGCCTCCGGCGAAAAAGACATTCCAAAATGGCGGCTCCTTGCCAGGGCGCGGGAATCCCATGGCCCGTATATCAAATGGAAGGAAGACCTGATCAAGGAGATTTATGCCGGAAGCCAAGTAATTGAGACGAAGAAAGGGCCCATTGAATATGCGGTTCATGGCGACAGCGGCCCGTATCTGATGGTCATGCACGGGGGGCCCGGCGGATACGATCAAACGGCGGCGTTGTTTGGCGACATGTTTGACAAAGGCTTCCGGATTTTGAGCTGGTCCCGGCCGGGCTATATCCGCACGCCTCTGGAAGTGGCGAAAACCTTTGAAGATCAGGCGGATGCGGCGGCCGCGCTCCTGGATGCCTTGAAAATTGATAAGGTTGCCGTTCTCGGGTATTCGGCGGGCGGGCCCCCGGCCATCTATTTTTCGGCCCGATATCCGGAACGCACCTGGGCGCTGATCCTGGAGTGCGCCGTGACAAGAAAATGGGTGGTTAATACGGAAAATGTCGAGGAAAAAATATATTTTGGATACCTCATGTACCGTGATCCGTTTCTATGGTCTTCGGATGTGGTCGGCTCTCATGCTCCCCGCATGATCGGCATGTCAACCATTGGAATGGAAAGCTCATTGAATAAAGAGGAAACCGAAAAACTGATGGACAGCATCATGAAGGATCCCCGCCGGGTGAAAGTCCTTACCGGAATGATGAAAAGCATGAGTCCCGGCGACCTTCGTGAAGCGGGCATGAAAAATGATGTTGCGCAGCTTGAAAAAGTGAAAGACCTCCCTTTAAAAGATGTTAAGGCCCCTACGCTGATCATTCACGGGATAAAAGATGCGGATGTCAGTGTGGAAGACGCGAAATTCGCCGCCAGGACCATATCCAACGTGGAGTTATATATAGTGCCCGGCGGGTTTCATGTCATGGCCATAACGGATGCTATTGATGATATCACCCGAAAGCGGGTGGACTTTTTAAAGGAACACGCGGTTAAATGATGAATATATGAATGAATTTATTGTCGGCCACGGTGGCCGGATGTTTTCTATAAACAAACCAGTATAACAAAAAAGGAGAAAATCAGTATGTGGCGTAAAAATTTCAAGTATGAACTCATTCTGTTGGTTGTATTTTCTGTCAATTTGGCTTTCTTTGGCTGCGCCGGCAATAAAAGCGCAGAAATTTCCGGACCCCCGGCCGCTGTGGGCGCGGCAGTATCATCTGTTACGGCAACGGTTGCAGAAATTAATTATGATACACGGCATGCCACCCTGCAAATGCCCGATGGCAAAATGCTGCCGCTAACGGTCGGCCCCGAGGCCTATAATTTTGATCAGGTAAAGGTCGGAGACCTGGTGGACATCACCTATTCTCAAGCCATTGCCGTTATGCTTGAAAAAGATCCCGGCGGTCAGGCCGGCGTTTCGACTTCCAGCGGAATGGAGCGCGCGCCCAAGGGTCAAAAACCCGAGGGAACGATATATAATCAAACGGACGTTCGGGCAAAAGTGGTGGGCATTGATTATAAAACCCGGACGGTTGATTTAAGCGGGCCGGACGGGCAGGTATTCCCGGTGGTGGTGGATGACAGTGTCGAAAATTTCGAGAATGTAAAAGTGGGGGATGTCGTGCTGGCAAGATATATCGAAGCAGTGGCCATTGCGGTCCGGCCGGCGGATACAACTAAATAAGGATATAACATTATGAAACATCAGCAAATTTTTATTTTTTTGGGGCTGGCATGCTGTTTTTGTTTAATAAGCACCGGTTCAGGCTATGGGGCTGAAACAGGCGCACAGGGTTTCATCGGATTTACCTCTTTGGATAAAGATGAAATTGATTTCAAGGAAATTGAAGGCCTGGAGGAGTTCGGCTTAAATAATGAACTGGATTTGTCGGATCTCATTTCCACCGGCGGCGCTGGTTATAGCAAGCTGGCGGGCGATCAGCTTGCGATTGGGGTTGAATATGGCGGCATTTTCAGCGGCATGTTGGATGATTTCGACTCTCAAGCGGGAAATGGTCAAGTGCGTATCTCTGCTGACGGCTCGCTTTTCCTTCTCGATCTTTTTTTAGGGCCGCAGGTAAATGCGAATCTCGGCGAAAAGGTCAGACTGTATTGCGGTGCAGGCCCCTTGCTGATGTTCGGGTATATTTCCGCAGATTTTGAACAGCGTGAAATCGAAGAAGAATATGATATTGATGTCAACGAAAACGACACGGCTGTGGGCGCTGGCGGATATGTCCGGTTGGGCGTTGAATTCACCACTGGCAGGGATTCTTCTTTAGGTATCGGGGTTAGGGGCTTCACCTCCTCACTCGATTTCAGCGATACCCTGGGAGAGGTGGATTTTCAGGGTGTTCAGGGATTTCTCACTTTTTCATCTCGCTTCTAAGTATCCAGGCGATTCCTTTCGGGGAGGTCTCCAGATCCGAACCTCACAAATCTTGGAAACGGGGACTTCCCTTTGATAAAAGGAGAAAAAATCGTGAAAAAGATAATGATGGCATTACTGGTTTTGATGTTTTTTGCCGGGAGCGGTTGGGCGGCGGACGACGACGCAATGCCGCCGACGGATGCGATAGCCTCAGAAACATCGGTCGAGTTGCCGGATATGAACAATTCCGAATCATCAGCGGCAATCCCGGATGTCGAGGATTCTGACGCATCCGCCGCGCCGCAGGAGCAACCACCTGCCGAAGCAGCCGTAGAAGCCCCGGAGGAGGAAAGTCATGGTGTCGGCCATGCGGTATTATTGTATATCCCGAATCGCATACTGGATGTGTTTGATTTTGCACGACTGCGGGTGCGGGCCGGTCCGGGTGCGGCGTTTGGTGTGCGAGCGACCCGTTTGCTGGCATTGTCCTTCGGCGGATATACATCTATTTATGCCGGTCTGCCGGGACCACGATTAAAACCCACTGTAAAATGGCCTGTCGGCATCGAAAATTACGCCGGCTTGGAATTGAGCGTTGTGGATGCAAGCGCCCAGGGGGGATTTGGACCGGACTATTCCAACACGGAATTCGAGGTATCGCTTCATGCGCTTCTCATTGGCCTGGATATCGGCGTTGATCCTGTCGAGATATTGGATCTTGCGCTGGGATTTTTGTTTATCGATATCCGGGGAGATGATCTTTAAGGGTAATGAATATGAAATTTTTAAAATATATGATGGCCTTTCTCCTCTGCATGGCATGTGTTTTTCAGGTAAATATTAATAGATGTTTCGCTTCGACTGCTGCCGGAAAAAAAAATATTGTGATCCTTGAGTGGTCCGGCGACTACCCGGTCAAACACCTTGATAAGTTGCCGGAGGGTCAGCGCGCTTCGTCTGTGGGGTATATTAATGATACAAAAACATTTGCGGCGGTATGGCAGACTTTTAAACCGGGCGAGAAATTACCGGAAGTGGATTTTTCCGCCAACTTGATCATATTTGTGCGCAACGTCAATTTCTACAACAAAATTTCTGTGTTAAAATGCACCCTTAACGAAGGTGTGGCGGAATTGCTGACCATGGAAACCATGTCCGCCAATCCCATTGAAGACAAGGTCGCCATGGCCTTGGCTGTGGTTCCTCGCGCCGGCCTGAAATTTATACGCGCCGGGGACGAGAATATCCCGGTGACAGATAACGTGAAATCCCCTCAGTCCGGCGCAAAAAGCCCGGATCAGGCGTGTTATATGATTGAAAAACAGGAGATTTGTCTGGTAAATGGCCAGCATGAGGTTGCGGCGGCACCTGGATCGGCAACGAATATCAAAACCGCGATTTTCGGCCGGCCAGTTTATGGCGATCTGGATGCAAACGGCAATAAAGACGCGGCGATGTTTCTGGTTCAGGACAAGGGCGGCAGCGGTGTTTTTTATTATGCGGCGGCCGCCCTTAATATGGATGGCATTTTTGCGGGAACCCATGCGATATTTCTGGGCGACCGGATAGCCCCCCAGAATATTGAAATTCGGGATGGCGTGATCATTGTAAGTTATGCCGAACGTAAAGCCGGTGAACCCATGGCAACCCCACCCTCTATGGGCGTGTCAAAATATCTGGTGGTCAAGGAGAATCTGCTGATGGAAACAACACCTTCAATTTTCAGGAAATAGCATGATGAAAACCGACATGGAATGTAAACCCAACCGGCGGGTAGAAAATTCATCCCGTCAGCATGGCGGTGAATTATTGGCCCGTTTGCTTTATCTGGTGCTGTCTCTGCCCTTTTTTCTGTGGGGCTTTTTTGCCCTCTGGTGGGGAAGCTGGCCCCATTGGGTTTGCCTGACGGCTGCAACCCTATATGCTCTATCCCATTTTGCCGTTATTCTTATTGGCTTCAGACGCCGGATATTCCTGTTTTGTGTTCTGGCGTTTCTTTTTCCCCTGGTCTCGTTTTTTCTGATGCAGCCTTCCCATGACCGGAACTGGCAGCAGGATGTGGCGGAAATGCCATATGCCGAGATCACCGGCGACAAAATCATTGTTCACAATGTCAGAAATTGTGACTACAAAACCGAAACGGATTTTACGCCCCGATTTGAGACGCGGACCTATGATTTATCCAAACTGCGCAGTGTTGATATGATGCTCACCGACTGGGGCCTGAAATATATCGCCCACACCATGGTCAGTTTCGGGTTTGAGGGGGACCAGTATCTTTGCTTTTCCGTTGAGACGCGCAAGGAAACCGGAGAGATTTATTCCGCTGTAAAAGGGTTTTTCCGGCAGTATGAAGTAATGGTGATTGCGGCGGATGAGCGGGATCTGGTCCGGCTGCGCACGAATTTCAGGACCGGGGAAGACGTTTACTTATACCGGATGCGGGTCCAGTCTCTGAAAAATATTCGTGATTTTCTGAAGGGATATATCAACCGGATCAATCAGCTTAATGAAAACCCGGAATGGTATAACGCCCTCACCCAGAATTGCATGACCAGTGTGTTTCGCCTTGCCGGGAAGCATGCAGGGGAAGAACGTGGAAAATGGCACTGGTCCATCATTGTGAACGGCTTTGCGGACCGTCATGCCTATGAAAACGGGCGCATCGATACATCCATGTCCTTTGATAAACTGAAACAAGCCAGCCGTATCAATGACCGCGCCTTAGCAGCCGATAATTCGCCTGATTTTTCAAAATTGATCCGCCAGGGATTGCCTGGAATGGACTGGGCGCCCGGAAAAGGAGAATAACATGCAACCGTTTTTTTTGAAGACCATTAACCTGCCTCACCGGGTAGTGTTCTGTATTGTGATATCGGCAATGGCCATTGTCATTTCCGGATGCGCCACGCCCGTAGGGGTTACACGGGTCAGTGAAAAAGCCGTTTACCGGCAGATTGACAGCAGCGCGCTGACGACAAATTCATACAGCAGTTATACTGCGGTCGTTCTTCATCGTCATGGGTTGAATGAAGAAGATTTTTTGGGTGATCCCGGAAAATTTGTCCGGAATCTGCACGAAATTGCAAGCAATGATGACCGGCGGGATCTTCTGCTGGCAATGTCTGAATTGTGTTTTCTCGCTGCCCAGAAAGCTGAGAACGCACAAAAACAGGAGCTGTTGGATAATCGTGAATTCTTTTATTCCGTCTCTGAACCAGAGATCCTTTTTCCTGTCCAAAAGCCGGTCAATCTAAGGGAGTTTTATCTTGGTTCAGCGGTCTATGCCTATCTTTTCCTGCTGGGGCCTGGGAACGACCCGCCGCCCGGATCTTTTGACCGGCGTTTCCGCCTGGCCTGCGATCTGTATAATCGGAGTATCGCGCAGCTCATCATTTTCAATGAAGGTAAGATTGCACTCCATGACAAGGTTCTGCCATTACCGACGGGAAGTATTCACCTGAAGCTCAAAACCCTTGAAATGCCCTGGGATACGACGGAACTGGATGCCGTTTTCCCGGCTGACGCCTTTCAAATTCATGGATTAAGCGTCCGGAACCGCATGCCGGGAATGGGGGCGCCGATTCTGGCAGTCCGGAAAAAAAGTCCGGGTCGGCCGGTATCCGCGGCAGTGCCGGCCACGATTTTTATGGAAATCAAGGGGGGGCTCAACGATATCGGGAAAGGCAATTGTATTGGAGAAGTCAGCATCTACTCCACCATGTCCGAAAGCAACGTCATGGTGAATGGCCAGAAAGTGCCCCTGGAAACCGATTTAACCGCCCCGATTGCGTATACATTTAATGATCCGATCCTCTGGAGTCTCGGCCTGAATTTATTCCGCATGGGGCAGTCGCTTTTTAAACCCGGAATTTACACGATTCAACCCCATAAACCCGGCCTGATTCCGCTTGTGCTGGTACACGGCACCATGAGCAGCCCGGTGTGGTGGGCGGAAATGCTCAACACGTTAAGAAGCGACCCGCAAATCCGCAAACATTTTCAGATATGGCTGTATTTGTATGACAGCGGGAAGCCGGTGGTGTTTTCAGCAGAACATCTGAGAAATAGCATAACGTCGAAAATCAAAAAATGCGATCCGGAAGGCAAAGATCCGGCTTTAAAAAATGTCGTGGTGCTTGGGCACAGCCAGGGGGGGCTTCTCGCAAGATACACCGCTGTCGAAACTGGCGATGCGCTGGTTAAAGCTGTCTTGGGAAAGCCCTTAAACGAACTGGATCTTTCGCCGAAGGAAAAGGAAATGGTCAACCGGTATATCGTGGTGCATCCGTTGCCGGAGGTCCGCCGGGTCATTTTTATATCCACACCCCACCGGGGGAGCATCCTTGCCGGGAACTTCGCCCGGCGGATGGCGGCAAAATTCATTGCGTTGCCGAGCGACTTTATCCAGGTCGGGACAGACCTGATGAATATAACCGAAAAATTTTCACGCGCCGGAAGACTTAAGTGGAGCATGGCAAAAACGAGCATTGACAGCATGGCGTCTGATAATCCGGGGCTTCTTGCAGTGGCTGAGCTGGGCTTTCCGCCGGGCGTCAAGGGCCATTCCATTATCGCCATCAAAGGCGATGAGCAGCCGCCGGAAGGGGATGACGGCGTCGTCGCCTATAAAAGCGCCCATATCAAGGGCGTTGAATCTGAACTGGTGGTGCCCTATGGCCACAGTTGCCAGATGGAACCGGTGGTGATTGAAGAGGTGCGGCGGATTCTGATTGAACATCTAAAGGACAGCAATATTATATTGAAACAACAACCCGGTAAATAAGGATGCAAGTTCATGAAAAGACAATCGATCAAAATAAGTTTGTGTTTTATATGTTTGATATGCCTGATCTTTTGCGGGTGCGCCACAAGTCCTGAAATCACGAAAATAAAAGGCGCCTGGAAATATGACAAGTATTCCGGCGGGTATATCGACCAGGTATTGATTGTGGGAAAACCCAGAATCAGCGATAATCGCATTCAATTTGAAGATTATCTCGCCAAAATGCTGGCAAAAAAGAAAATTGAGACGATCCCCAGCCATACCGTCATTCCGGACATGAACGATTTAACCCGTGAAAATGTCAAGCGGGCTGCTGATGCGGCGGGCGTGAAAACGGTCCTGGCGACGATAGTGGTCGGGGTTGACGATAAGGAAGTGCTGGTTCGTCAAAGTCAGCAGATGGAATATGTTTATACGCCCAATGGCATGTATATGCGGCCCTATCTTGATGGCCCGAAGGTGGTGAATTTTAAAAAAGTCCGTCTTGAATCCGGTCTGTTTGAACTGGAATCCGAAAAATTAATCTGGGCCGCTGAATCAGCGATTATGAATCCGGAATCAGCGGATGAGGCCATCAAAGACTTCTCTAAAGCGATTATCCAGCAACTGATTAAGGACGGATATATCCGTCCTTAAATGTATTGCACCTTGAATTCCCATTTGTCTTGATACCCATTGAAATAACTTAAGAATCCTTTCAATAGCCAACATTAAGGAGAAAGCAAATGGCAAAAACCGCACACATGGTCATCCATTTTATGGACGGTACAAAGATCGTGTTCAAGTATCCTAAACTCACCGACAAAGAATTCTCCACCATTGCGTCTAAGGTCAAAAAAGCACTGGATCAGGACAAGATCGTGGTCCAGACGTTTGACAGCATGCTCGTGATGCCTGTCTCAAATATCAAGTACATCCAGGTCACGCCGCCTCCGGACGCGCTCCCGGACGGGATCTTCAAAAACGCCGAAATTGTGGAGTAACCGGCATCTGTTTCGTTATCTTGTGCCTATTTGATTTTTTCTGGAGTGCCCCATGGCTATGTAATGTGCAATGAGACCTGGTTTTTGGCAGAGCGAATTTTGGCAGGCATGGCCCATTTAGTGAGGCGCCAAGCGAGTCGACTCCAGTTGCCTTAAGGGGAGGCTCCTTTTGTCAACTCTGTAGCTGAAAAAGCAGCATAACCGGCTCAGTGCTTTTTTACATTGGAAATGCCCAAAGTACTGAGCCATACCGCAGTTATGCATTCATAAATTCATTTTGACAACACCCCCCATCGCGCCAACTTTAAATACAATGGTTTCATCCAGCCATGCCGGTTCAACCATGCGGTCAGGTTGTAATAAAGGTTGGGCGTCAGCCGCTTGTTCAGCCATAATATTTTTCCGTAAACCATCGGAACGGCATATAGTTTATTCTTTATAACCGCTTTGATCAGTTTTTTTGCGATCTTGTCTGCGGGATGCCCCACTTGGAAGGCTGTCTTACCGACTTCCTTTATCCATGGGTCCGTACTCTTCATGTCATCCAGAAGCCCGGTGTTGAAAAACATCGGACACGCCGCCGTGATGCCGATATTATAAGGCGCCGTCTCAACCCTCAGTGTTTCCGAAAGAGCAATAACCGCCGCCTTGGTGACGCTGTATGGCCCCATATTGGTAAGGCACAATAACCCGGCCGCAGAGGCAACGTTCATGATGTGCCCTCCGCCCTGGGCCTTCATCTTTGGAATAAACTCATGGCACCCATAGAGCATTCCCCAGAAATTGACATCAAAGATCGTATTCCACTGTTCGAGGGGAACGTCTCCGACAGCACCGCAAACCGCGATGCCGGCATTGTTGACCAGAATGTCCACCCCGCCCCACATGGAGAAGAAATGATCCGCCATCGCTTTCACGGCATCGGGATCAGTCACATCCGTGTGAAAAATTTCGCCGTTGCCACCTGCCTGCTCAACCATTTTAAGGGTTTCCCTGGATCCGGCATCACTAATATCCACAATGCCGATCTTCCATCCCAGTTTGGCGAATTCCAATGACAAGGCGCGCCCAAGACCACTGCCAGCTCCGGTTATCACCACTCTCTTGTTCGGAAATCTTTTCATGGGTTATATCCTTATTTATAATATTTCATTATAGTTCTAATATGCCTCCATCCGGGCAAGGTGTCTTCATCAACAACAGCCGGCGGATTTTTTATAACTTCAGCCAAATTAAAACCATTATTTTTAACGCCGGGTTTATAAAGATGTTCGTCAAGATAAAACGCTAAAGACGCGGGCATACCGATGGCTTCTTCATCCATTTTGATACGTCCAAAAGCTCTGTCGCCCGCTCCCAGGTTGACTGCAACGGGTTTTTTTAATGTTAACGGAAATAATGCGGCAGAAAAACAGGATTCACCAAATCCCGTATGTATCGATCTCGGTATATATTTTGATTCATAGCAAAACGCATTCGCTATAAACACCATTTGCCCCGGCTTACAGTAAATAACCACTGTATCCGGAATAAAAGGGGTTTCCGACAACGGCGCCGTCATAAATCCCCTATGGCGAAGGAACAATTTATTCAGCGGCCACATTGCCTTCTGAACTTTGAGGCCTAATCGATTATATGATAATAATCGCCTCAGCACCGACATGGTATCTTTATTCCAGTCATTGGTCACCTGGCTTTTTATAAACCGGTATATGGATACTTTCGCCCATCCATGGGCGAATGTGACCGGCGTTCACGAATTATCGTGAGCTGACATTGCCATTTTCTTTTTTTCATACCGGGATGCCGCCATGGCCATGCAGAGTGTCATCGGTTTGCCGGTATCTCTGACTGGCCTGATAAATCCTTCTGGAAATTCCGAAAGATTTTTGACAAATTTCACCGCTACAATTTCTGTCTCAAGTTCCAGTCTTTCTTTTAATTTTTTTCCGATCGCCTGGTAATCTTCTATTTGGTATTTCATCTTTTTGCTCTCCTTTTTATTTATAGCTGATGCACATACCCTACAAACGCGGCGGCATTAATTCCCCCCGGTCAATGGTCTTAAAATATCCGGTATATTCATAGCCTTTGGCGAGAATGATGGCCCCTTCCGGACATATGGCCATGCAGTCCCCGCAACCCATACATTCATTGATACCGGGGGGTCTCATTTTCGATTTCTTGTTTTCTAATAAAAGCGCATCCGCCGGGCAGGCTTTGACGCAAAACCCGCACCCTGTGCACTTATTGTAATCCACTTCAACAAGCCCATTATTGATCTGGGTCGGATCATCATAGATCGGTATCCGGCGTTTTTCAGAAAATGTTAAATTCCCCATGGATTTCCTCCTTACAGCCCTTCAGGCCTAATAGTTAGTTTTTTTGGAACCATTTTCATACCAGTCCACGGCATGGGTCACCCGTTTCACCATGCCGTCAGGCTCTCCCACCGGCCAGCCCACCGCGATGCTGGTGGCAAATTTATACGGATAGGAAATGCCAAAGAATTTTTTCCATTTTAAAACATACTGAAACGCCAACTTGACAAAACCGACCCAGCAGGTGCCGAGTCCCATGCTGTGGGCCGCCAACACCATGTTCTGCCCGGCGATCCCGCAATCCAGATCCGGGTTGGAGACGCCCCGGACATCCTTGAATATCAGGATCACCGTGGGCGCGCCGTGAAACAGACCGAGTTTGCCATCGGCAATAAAGCTGACCGCACCGAAAGGAACCGGAGCTAAATCCCGAGGCTTCACCTTGATATTGAACTTGGCGATGGGTAGCAGCCATCGTTTTCCGGGTATCCGGTAATCAATCAGGGCTTTAAACAATTTACAGATCTTGACCGTTGTGTCGGTCAGCCCTTTGATAATTTCCGGCTCACGCACCACAATGAACTTCCAGGGCTGTGAGTTTCCGGCGGACGGCGCAAACCGGCCGGCTTCTATAATTCGTTTGATCATGAATTCCGGGACCTGTTCTTTTTTGTAATTTCGGACGCTGCGCCGTTTAAGGATAACATCTTCGGTCGGTGTCCATTCGGTTTTAAATTTTTCAGCGATTTCTTCTTGCTTGCCCATAATTTTCCTCCACCCTTCAAGGTTCCGGCATCAATCGGGACTGCCTGTTTTAATTTTTTTTCTTATCCATCAGTTTGCGGACATTGGTCCAGCCGGGAAGCATGGATTCGTTAATATTTTCTTTGTCCGGCGGGTTTTCCAGATAATGCTTCAGGTTATGTGCGCCGCCGGATTTAAACAGATACTTATCCGTATAAAAAGTCAATGCAGCTTGCATTCCCATGGCTACTTCGTATTTTTCAACGCATTGAATGGCCCTGTCTCCCATACCGAGCAGGATAAAATTCGGCTTCCCTGATTTTTTCGGAATTAATGCACCCGCATAACAGGATTCGGCATGACCGGCGAGAACAGCACGGGGCACATATTTCCCCTCGAAACTTAAAGAATGCGACACATGCATAATCTGTTCAGGATAACCGTATATGAGAGTTGTATCCGGAGTGAACGGGGTTTTGGATAAGGGGGCCACCAACACCCCTTTGTGGCCCATGAGTTTATTAAACGGGTATTGTGCGGCCAATCCACCGAGTCTGTAACGATGAAGCATCCCGCGATTCATGGCCAATTTGTTTTTCACCCATTCGTTTTCTTCCTGACTTTTTAACAGAGCGAACATGGAAACGCCCTTTGTCCAACCATGAACTACCGCCCCCGGCACACATGGCGTATCCTCGGATGTGATGGCGATAAATTTGCCTTCTCTCCGGGCGTCGGCCATGGCCATGCAAATGGTCATTTTTCGATTCAGGTCCCTGACCGGCCGGATAAACTGGTCCGGAATCTCATTTGTATCTTTAATAAATTTCATGGCCACGATGTCGGTTTCAAGATCCAACCGGCTGATCAGGGATTTGGCAATGTTCTGGTATTCATGAATCGAATATTTGGGTTTCCGAAAAAACATGCGACATTCCTTTGTATTGGGTTCTTTTGAGCACGCAAGGGTTTTCCCCTCACAACCGAATCTGCTGGGTAATGTTTATCGCCACTCTATTTCCGGCGTCTTTCTAAGAGGGACTCTTTGAAATTCAAATTTCGGATACCCGGTCAACATGGCCGCATGAAGCTGATGCCCCTTGGGAAGTTCAAGAAACTGTTTGAACGGCTCCCATAATTTGGCCGCCATCGTGAAAAGGCCAGCCCAGCAAGACCCCAGTCCCAGGCTAAAGGCCGCCAGATCAAAATAAGCAAGGGCTATGGCGGCGTCCGTGGGCTCGGTGCCGGTCTGAATTCTGCTGTGGACAATGACAAGAATCGGCGCATCGTGCAAAACAAGATCTTTCCCCTGGTCCCATGCCTGAATGGCTTCCCTGAACACCGGGGCATGGGGCGCATCCGGCATTTGATCCAGCATGTGTTTCATCCAGTCAGTTGTCAGACCCGTGAGACGCTTTAAATCCTCGGTCCGGGTAACTACCTGCCATTTGACGGATTGACGGTTATGGCCGGTCGGCCCATAGCCAGCCATTGTAATTGCCTGTTCGAGAACTGAACGATCCGGCGATTTACGTTTAAACCGGCGGGTGGAACGCCGGTATTTCAGCAAGTGTTCAATTTGACCCGGCCCGGGCAGCAATTTTTTGTCCACACCTATGCACTGGGACGGGTCCAAACTCGAATGACTTAAGGCGCCCGTCGGGCAGATGGCCACGCAATGACCGCAACCGATGCACCATTTTGAAAATTCCGGTTTCGACTCCGGGAGAATTGCGCCGGTGGGAGGCGTAATCATCTGCATGGGACAAATAGTGGAACACAGACCGTCCTTGATGCATAAGGATTCGTTTATTTTTATAGAGGACATGGTGCAATTTTCCGTTTAGGCATAAAATTCATTATGCAAGTTCCCTTTTGAGCGCTTCTGTCAGTTCCGGCAGCACTTTGAAAAGATCACCCACAAGGCCGTAATCCGCCACCTGAAAAATGGGCGCTTCCGCATCCTTATTGATGGCAACGATCACCTTGCTGTCCTTCATTCCCGCCAGGTGCTGAATCGCTCCCGAGATGCCCACGGCAATATATAAATCCGGGGCAACGGTTTTCCCTGTCTGTCCGACCTGCAAGTCATTGGATATCCATCCTGAATCAACTGCGGCCCGGCTGGCCCCCACCGCGCCTTTAAACAGGTCCGCCAGGGTTTCGATGAGATGAAAATTCTCTTGGGCCTTCATGCCGCGGCCACCGGAAACGACCACCGAGGCTTCCGTGGGGTCCGGCCGATCACTCCGGCTTACCCGCATCTCAATAAATCGTGTTTTTGTTTTAGGGGCCGGAATCTGGCGCTGGTGGATGGGGGTTTTTCCGCCGGAGGGTTCCATCATCGGGAATGCAGTCCCCTGAATGGTCGTCACCTTGACCGGAGTAGTGATTTCAACGGTTGCCAAAACATTGCCGGCCCACATGCTCCGGATAAAACAGGTTCCGTCAAAGCAATTGATATCCGATGCCATTCCGGCATTTAATTTTCCCGCGACCCTTGGCATCAAATCCCGGCCCGTAGTTCCAGAATTCATGCCGACAATAACCGCACCGCAGCTTTTGGCCACTTCAGCCGTCACATGCCCCCATGATTCAGCTGTATAATTCTGATATGCCGGATCTTCCACAAGGTGGATGGCATCCGCGCCATAGGGTTGCATTTCTTCGGCAATTGATTGAACCCCATTTCCAATCACGAGCAGATGCAGTTCCGCGTTTATTTTTTCGGCTGACTGACGGGCGAACGTCAAGGCGTTTAGCGTCGCTTTTTTGGGTTTGCCGTCCGTGTATTCCACAACGATCAGTATGCTGGACATGGATTTCTCCTTATGTAGTGATTCATATTACTTTTGCTTCTTCCTTCAGCAGCCGGATTAATGCAGGGACATCCGACACAATTCTTCCACCCTCTCGCTGGGGCGGCACAGCCATATTCTTTATAATTACTTTCGGCCGGACATCGACACCCAGCTCACCGGGAGTGATGGTTTTCAGCTCCTTTTTCTTGGCCTTCATGATGGCGGGCAATGCCGGATACCGGGGTTCATTGAGGCGGAGATCCGCACTGATAATGCCGGGAAGGTCCATTTCAAGAACCTCGATGCCGCCGTCCACTTCCCTTTCAACCGTGGCCTTGTTTTCACTGATCTCAATTTTTGACGCAAAACACACCTGTCCCCATCCCAGATATTCCGCCAGAAGCTGGGCCACCTGATTATTGTCATCGTCCACCGCCTGCTTGCCCAGAATCACCAGGTCCGGTTGTTCTTTTGCAACAATGGACTGGAGGATCCGGGCCACCACTTCCGAATCCATGTAATCGTTTTCACTTACATGAATTCCCCGATCCGCGCCCATGGAGAGCCCGTACCGGATCTCCGTCTGGGCTTTTTCAGCGCCGATACCGACCACCACCACCTCTCCCCCCTTGTCCTCTTTGATGCGAAGCGCTGCTTCTATCGCGATTTCATCAAACGGGTTGACCTTAAAACTCATGCTGGACAGATCGATGCCGCTGCCATCCGGCTTGATTTTGATTTTCATATCCGGGTCCGTGACCCTTTTGGCTGTTACCAATATTTTCATTTGTTCTTCCCTTCCTTGTATAGTTATTTCAGACGATCCACACCGCCTGCTGGTGGGCCTTATGAAGCACTTTCATGGTCACGCGGCCCATCATAAACTCACGGATCATCGATAATCCGCGCCGTCCAATGACCACCGTGCCGCAATGCCGGTTTTCAGCGGTTTTTGAAATGATCACCGCCCGGCTGGTTCTGCCTGATACGATCTCCTTTTTAATAAGCCTCGGATCAAAGCCGGCACCCGCCAGACGAATCCCCGCCTGTTTCATTAATTCGGCAATCCTTTGATGTTGTTGATCCGTCCACTGTTTTTTCTGATCTTCGGGAATGACGTTTCCTTCCCCAAAAGGCATATTCATGGTCGGGGACACATGACACAAAAAGACTTCCCGATCCGGCTGCGGCATTAATTTGCAGGCGCAGTCGACCGCTTTAAACCCATTGTCAGATCCGTCAAAGCCGATGAGGATATGGCGGGAATCCGGTTTTGCGCCGACAATCACGACAGGCAAATGCTCGATTGCGCTCATCATTCGATATGCCGTGGCCCCCACAATGATGTCGGTGGGATCATTGACCCCCCGCCTTCCCAGAATCAACGCATCATAGTCTTTGCCGGATTCATCTGTAATATCTTTGGCGACGCCGTTTTCTCGGGTGCGGATGATGATATGGATGGATGCTTTTTCATATCCGACGCCGATCAATATGGATTCTGCTGCCTCCATCATTTGCCGGGTCTGTTCAACCATCTTCTGATGCCATTCCTCGGTTTCACCGGTGGCCGGGTCAATGGATGCAATGGTTTTCAGATCATCTACCATATCCGGCAGTTCCGCCATGATATGAATGAGGGTCATGTCCGTTCGTTCCGGATCAAAAAATTGACCGGCATACCGCACGGCATCCATCGCGTTTTCCGACCCATCGACCGCTATCAGCACTTTTGTTTTTGGCGCCATGCGCGTTCCTTCAGCAAATAGAATAATTGTTTGTTTTTGATGTTAATCCCCAACCGACTGGAGCATCATCTGGGATAGATCCATGATCTCGACTTCTTCTTCCATGCCTTTTTCTTTGGCGGCGTCATCCAGCATGATCATGCAGTAAGGGCAAGCCGTGGCGATTGTCCGGGCGCCGGTGGCATAAAGCTGTTCAAACCGCTCGATGTTGATCCGCTTACCGATTTTTTCCTCCATCCACATGCGCCCGCCGCCGGCGCCGCAGCAGAAACTGGTCCGTTCCCGGCGCTCGGCTTCCACCAGTTTCACCCCCGGGATGAACCGGGCGATGTCCCTGGGGGTATCGTATAGATCGTTATAGCGTCCCAGATAGCAGGAATCGTGATACACCACCGGCCCCTTGCCGGAAAATTTCTTCCCAGCCCGGAACACTCCTTTTTTGGTAAGCTGCCGGATCAGTTCGGTGTGGTGGATCACCTGAAAGGTTTTTCCGAACTGCGGATATTCATTTTTGAGCGTGTTGAAGCAGTGGGGACAGGCGGTGACAATTTTTTTCACCCCGATGCTGTCGAACATTTCCAGGTTGAAATTGATCATATGCTGGGCCAGATATTCATTGCCCAGCCGCCGGGCCGTCTCGCCGCAGCACATTTCATTGTCCCCCAGGCAGGCGAAATTGACCTCCGCCTTTTGCATCAGGCGCACCAGGGCCGTGCTGACCTTTTTATAGCGGTCGTCAAATGAGCCCGCGCATCCCACATAAAACAAATATTCAAAATCCGGGTTTTCTTCCGGTGTCTGAACCCCTAAATTTCGTAACCAGTCGCCACGGGTATTGGATGCCAGGCTCCAGGGATTGGAAAGGTTTTCGCACCCTTTGAAAAACTGGGTCAGTTCTTTGGGAAACCGGCTTTCCACCTGGACCAGATGACGCCGCATATCAATGATATTGTCCACATGCTCGATCATCAGCGGGCAGTTGGATACGCAGTGCCCGCAGGTGGTGCAGGCCCAGATGGCGTCTTCGGAAATAACACCGCCCACCAGCGCCTCCCCGTCCCATGCTTCCAATACCGCCAGGGCTTTTTCCGGCGCTTTTTTCAATTTGTGAAGGGCCGCCCGGCACATCAGGTTTGTCTTTTTTTTCAGGTGCTCCCGCTCATCCATGATTACGGCCATGGGAGACAGGGGTTTGTCCGTGAGATACGCCGGGCAGTTGGCCCGGCACCGGCCGCATTCGGCACAGGAATACATGTCAAGTCCCCGTTTAAAGGAGAATTCTTCGATTTTTCCCACGCCAAAGACCGCATCCTCATCCTCCAGACGTTGGGGAGTCAGGGCGCCTTTTTTCTTTAAACTCCGCATATAGATGGAAGGAAGCGAGGTGATTTCGTGAAACTGTTTGCAATACGGCAGGTAGTTTAAAAACGACAATCCCAGAATCAGGTGGCCCCAGGAACCCACGGCATGCAGCTGCGCGGTGGCGGGAGAATCGGCGGTCAGGCCCATGAACATTAACATGTTTTTCCCGAACCCCCCTAAAAACGCGGCCTGGGCTTCAATATGGTCCGGCGTCAAGATAAACAGGGTGGACTCATACATCAGATCCATCACCATCATCCAGAATATCCAGTTCAAAATGACCAAAGCCTCTAAAGACAGGATCATTCTGGCGGGCCGGAAAAACACCCGGTTCACAAAGGCCATCGCGCATCCCGTCATAATGGACAAGGTGAACAGGTCTTTTAAAAAAATATAGGCGAGCCCCACGCGGGTGCCGCCAAAGCCCGGCAGATGAAAATCAGGCGAAAACCCCCGGCCGGCCATCTGGATGGTGGAAAGGGTGACCACCACCGCGCCCCAGAAAATCATGACATGGGCGATGCCGTGGACCCGTTCAAAGGCCCTTAAAAACCGGCGCTGGCCGAAAAAGAGTTTCAGGACGCCCATCACCCGTTCCAGCCGGTTATCCAGTCGGTTATCCGGCTGCATGACAAACAGCGGCAAAAACCGGCGGGTCACGCTGAATGTAAACAGGGACAATGAAACAAAAAGCAACAGTCCCATGGCCGCAGGGTTCATCTTTTTTCCTCGATTTGATTAAAGAACGCCTCGCTTTGCAGCATGTCCACCACTTCTTTGATATGGATGCGCCGCTCTTTGGGAACCTCGACCTTGTCTTTGATGATTTCAGCATATCCGCTGAGGGCTCGTTGGGTCACCGGGTTATCAAAACAACGAATGGTCTGTTCCATTTCGATGCTTAAGGCGTGCCGAAAAGGCGCTTCCAGTCCATCATGAACGGCCAGTTTGATGCCTTCAACCGCGATGGGGATGCGTCGGCTCATTTTGTCGGCAATCGATTGGATGCTTTCAAAAAACTCGGATTTTTTAAAACTATCGGTAATCAAGCCGATTTTTTTTGCCTCGACAGGGGAGAGCTGATTTCCTGTAAGCATGAATTCAAGGGCCTTGGCTTTTCCGATCAGCCTTGGGAGGCGCTGGCTTCCCCCGCCGCCGGGGATGATGCCGACCAGAACTTCCGGCTGGCCGATGGTAAAATCCTGGTCATGGATCATATACCTGAAATCAAAGCAGGCGGATATTTCCGTGCCGCCGCCGTTGCAGGAGCCGTTAATGGCCGCAATCGTGATTTTGGGGAGTCTTTCGATGGCAAGATACAATCGATGCATCTGAAACCACAGAAAAAGCGTGGACGAATACCGCCGCATCGCCTTTGTTAATAAAAGCATCAGTTTTTCATAACCGGGAATCCAATCCATCTGCCAGTTTGAAAAGGTCGTGAGATATTTCATCCATACACCGGTCAGGCGTGTTCGAAAGATCAGATTCATCAGGATTTTTCGATTGTCCGGCGTTATTTTTTTGAGCTCCGGTATGGAAAAATGCATGATAAAATTGTCTTCCATGCCGCCGGTCAAAATAAACACCCGGATGGAGGGATCTTTTTTGACCTTTTTGACAAGACGAAAAAATTCCTCACAGATGTCCATTGTCAAAAAATTGACGGGCGGGTTATGAATTTCGACCCAAAGGGAAGCATTCACCTGCTTTGTCTTTAAATATTTAAATTCCATATGCCATTTTCCCTGGCTGAAGGTTTAATTATGATAACCGTTCCAGAATGTGTATTCCCATGGCCGCTTCTTCATAAGCCAGGTTGCCACCCCCGTTTTCAGCCAAAGCCAGCCGGCAGTTTTCCACCTGCCGGTGGCCAGCTTCGTGACGAAGCTGGGTCACCAGCTCATGGATCTGCCCCAGGCCGGACGCGCCGATGGGATGGCCGCGGGATTCCAGTCCGCCGGAAGGGTTGATCGGCATTTTACCGCCCAGTTTCGTGGCCCCGGATTCGGCAAATGGCCCGCCTTCGCCCATGGGACAAAATCCCAGGGCCTCGCACTGATGCAATTCTCCATAGGATGTCGCATCATGGACTTCGGCCACATGGATATCTTCCGGTCCCACACCGGCCATTTCATAGGCTTTGCGGGACACCCGGCAGGCAATATCCTGGTCTTCCTGATCAATGGGGCGGTTCGTCCCCGACCCCAGAACGGATGCCCGGATCTTGACCGGACGAGGGGATTTAAGTTTTTTCAGGAAATCGGCGGAACATAAGATCGCTCCCGCACTGCCGTCGCCCACCGGCGCGCACATGGGGACAGTCAACGGCCAGCTCACCAGGCGACCAGCCAGAATCTCGTCCACGCTCATATCCTTTTGAAACTGCGCATTGGGGTTCATGGTGCTGTGATAATGATTTTTGGAGGCGATCACCGCCAACTGGCGCTGCGTGGTGCCGTATTTGTCCATGTGATACCGTGTAAACGACGAGTACATGTCCATAAACGCACTTCGGTTTTTTCCAGCCCCTTCTGTGTTTTTATCCGCCGGGTTTCCTGTCCCAACGCTTTTGCTCAAGTTTTCAAGCGTTTTCAGATGGGCCTCCATATTTTCGATGTCAAAACCGCCAAAGAACGCACGGAACATCTTGATTTTATCTTCGTCGTACATTTTTTCAGCCCCAAGGGCCAACACGCAATCGTAAAGACCTGAACCAACGCCCATCCAGCCTAAATGAAACGCCGTCGCCCCGCCGGCGCAGGCGTTTTCCACATTATAGATGGGGATTCCCTCTACGCCCTCGGGCCGTAAGGCCACCTGGCCCCGGATGCAGTGCTGATCCGACTGGTATCCCCAGTTGGAATTTGAAAAATAGACCGCTTCAATTTTCTCCTTGCCGATGCCGGCATCGGCAAGGGTTTTATCCAAGGCTTCCTTCGCAAGACTCTTCATATTACGGTCCAGATATTTGGCAAACCGCGTCATGCCGACGCCGACAACATACACTTCTCTCATTTCTTTCACCTATTTCTTATCCTCATAAGTTTTCTCAAAGGTCTGACCTTTATAGTGGCTCCGCTCCAGGCTTCCGGGTTCTGCCCAGATAATGGACGGGCTGATTTTGAGCTTTTTGCTCATGGTCTCTGAAATCTCATGACCTAAGGCATTGATCTGCTCCTCGGAAAGTCCTTTGGCATGTTCCACCCGAATCTTTAGCGGCGGCACCACCCTCGGGGGCTTTTCATCTAAGATAATCCGCATTTCACCGGTGACTTTCGGGACAAATTCGTTGATGACACCCTTGATATGGCTGGGATAAACCATCACGCCCTTTACTTTGAGCATATCATCCGACCGGCCGACAACCTTGTACCGGAATCCGGAACGGCCGCAGGGACAGGGATCGGTAAACACCTGGTGGATGTCTCCCATGCTCTGGCGGACCATGATCCAGCCATCGCCTTCCAGGGAGGTAAACACCGCCTCGCCTTTGGCGCCGTTTTCCATGGGAATCGGGGCTTTGGTCTCCGGGTCCACCAGTTCGTAATATGCAAGATCGTCTCCCAGCCAGTGCATTCCCTGATACTCCTCATGGTCACAGGAGCAGCCGAATCCGGCGCCGGCGTCAAATATCCGGCACCCGTAAGCCCCTTCAATTTTGGCTTTGACCGCCGGTATGCCCGCGCCCGGTTCGCCACCGCACAACAGCGCTTTAAACCCCAGCTCTTTTACGGTTTTATTTAATAATTTCGGCGACTGTTCGATGAGGTATTCCGCCAGGGAAGGCGTGCCCACATAGACGTTCCCTTTAAAAAGGCTCTGCATGAGCAGTATCCGTTCACTTTTGGCTTCCGCGCCCACCGGAATCATGGTGGTGCCCATTTTCTGCATCCCCATCATGGTGGGAATCCCTGCAATTACCATGGACAGAGCAAAGCAGAACAGGACCCGGTCCTGGGGTCGGATGCCCGCCCGCCAGCCGCCCCGGACCATGACTTCGCCCCAGATATTGTTGATGTCAAAATTGGTCATGGGGTAAGGCGTCGGTATGCCAGTTGTCCCGGTTGTGGTGGCGATATAATCCAGCTGGTCAACCGAGATGGGCATGATCTGGTCCAGGGCTTTGATAAAATCCCCATTGCATTCCATGACCAATGTCCGCAGATTCTCCTTGTTAAACAAACTGATTTTGTCCTTGAATTCGTCCATGCTGGAGAGAGAATCCGGATCGCATTTACTGCCTTCGATCATTTTGGCGTAAAAAGGCGCATTGGCCTTTAGCCGGCTCAACATTTTTTTTAATTTTACGAACTGGATTTTTTCCATCTCCGGTGTGTTCAGGAGCGGTTCGATGTTCATATTCCAGTAGGGTCTGTTTTGGTTCATTGATCTACCTCAATCTTCTGTTTAAGTTAAAAATCGAGCGGCCCCCGGGGATGCGATTCCATGAGAATATGTCCACCGTGGCGGGACAGGGTCTCGTTGTTTCCGTCCTCGATCAATGTGGAGCGGGCATCCCGGAAGAGTTTTTCTGTCAGGTATTCTTTGGTCAGGCCGTTTCCGCCCAGAAGCTGAATGGCGTCATGAGTGTTTTGAAACGCCATTTCCGTACACTGGGTTTTCGCAACCAGGGAATATTCCACATGGGGCGGGGTGATGTTTAAATTCAGGTTCATGGCGGCGCGGGATATTGCGCGTCCGGTCTCAATCCGCGCGAACATGTCAAAAATCCGCTGCTTGGTGGTGTAGTGTTCAATCAGCGGTTTGCCGCCCTGGACCCTTTCCTTGGTGTAATTAAAGGCTTCGTCGAACGCGGCCCGGGACAGGCCGTTAGACCAGGCGGACATGCATAGGTTGGCGGAAGACAGAATGATATCTAAAATCGGCACATAAAAATCCGGATCAACAAACATATAATCTTTGGGAATCCGCACATCATCAAAATAAATTTCCCCCTGGTTTAGGTCTCTCTGGCCGATCTTTTCGAGCGGCTTTCCCTTGGAAACGCCCGGAAGGTCCAGCGGAACGATACAAACGCCGTTGCCGGCAAACCCTTTGGAGGGATCAATCTGAAGATGCAGCATGGCATGGGTGGCGATGGTCCCCCCGGAAACCCATGCGGATTTCTGACCGTTGATCACCCATTCATCGCCATCCAGTTTTGCCCGGACATTGCCTTTCAATTTGGGCGAACTAAAATAGTCTTCTCCGACCGCGATCACGTCCGACCCATGCTCGGGCTCGGTGATGGCCCAGCATCCCCGGATGCTGCCGTCCGTGCAGTCGCAAAATGGTTTTACAAATTTTTCGATCAGCTCATCATTGTTGGTCATGCAGATAGCATAGAATGGAAAGCACACCACGGTCGTCAGAAGCGCCAGGCCGAAACTGCCCCAGGCCAGTTCCTCGAAAATAATATTCGCCTGCAGGGGTGAAAGTCCCAGTCCTCCATAATACTCAGGCAAGAGAATTTTGTGATACCCGAGGGAATAGGCTTTTTTCAGAAACGGCCATAACGGAGAATCCGGGGCGATTCCTTCTTCGGCAGTCATGCGGTCCAGCAGTTTGGCCGCAGGCCGCATTTCCTGTTCCGCAAACTGCCGGGCCGCGTCTTTCAAGGCCATATCGTCTTCACTTAAATCAAGATTGATATCAAAATATTTCATAAGCACCCCCCTTTAAATTACATTGGCAAATTGAATTTTTTACAATATTCCGGATACAGCGCCTGGCCGGGTTTGAGTAGCGGGAGCAACTGCAACACCTTTCCCACCGGTCCTTTGGCGACAATCTGCCGCATGGCCAGGGCCTTGGGGATGAATACCTGCTTCAGCCAAAATTTATGAACCGTGTCGCCATTCATCTTCATGGTGACCGTGGGCGTCTTGGATCTTGCATCCTCTTCAAACACCGGACCGTTTCCATCCACGAACATGGTGACTTCCGGATCATCCACCACAAACAGAATACTCATATTGGCCGCTTTGAGATTGGGGCCGAATTCCGTTTCGTTGATCATTTTCATCCAAAGCTCGCCAAATAAATCGGTGGCCAATTGTTTTGTAAAAATCGCCATCATTTTTCTCCTGATTAAAATTGATTAATAAAATTGCGCAAAAAACATCAACGGATCGAGATTTATTTTTTAGAACACTGTTTATCTTTGCAAATGGTATGCCATCATTTTTAAAAATATAAGTACCTAAATTCAAACATAATATTCAAACATCAAATTTGTACGATGTGAAACTGTCAATATATTGACTTTATTTTGTCAATATATTGACAGTTTCGATTTTTTTCCTTAAAATGCGTGTCAGCAAAATTGAGATCACCCATTTTATTGCAAGGATCATCCGATGGAATCTTCTCCCCTTGATTTTTCCGACGAACAATGGCGGTTTTTAATGGACGAAGGCGGCCTTATGAAGAAAGCGAGCAGTGATGATATCACCATCGCGGAAAGCGCACTCAGTGAAGGCGATCATGAAAAGGCCTGGACGTATTTTCAAAAAGCCGCCAAGCGGTTGATGAATATGTCGAACGACAAAGAGTGCGGCGCATGGTTCCTTTCAACCGTTCAGAAATTGTCCAATCTTTCATTTATATTGGGCAAGGAACTGACCTCCCTGCCCAAATATTTGCACAAGGCCCATGAGGTTGCAGCAAACATCGGGGACAAGCGGTCCCACGCACTGATCAACATGCATTTGGGGAGGCTTTATTATTTTTCCGACAGACGGACTGACGCGCTGATTGCCTTGTCCGTTGGGTTAAGCGAGATCGAAGATCTGGGGGATGATGATATCCTGGACCAGTCTGCCGGATTTTTAGGGCTGTATTATTATATGCAGGGCCTGTTTAAGGAGGCATTGGTAAAGCTGGAACGGGCTGATCGGGTTTCAGAATCACGGCGCAAAGATCAGTTGCTCAATCCGATGGTGCCGGTTCTCATGGGCTACAGTTTTGCGTATCTTGGCGAATTTCACCGGGCCATCGGAAATCTGGACAGCAATTGGCGTCTGGCAAGAGAACGGTCCAATGCCACCATGGCCATGTCGCTTCGGGTCATTCTGGGAACCGTATTGCTCCTGATCAATCGGGAAAAGGAAGCCGCCGTTCACCTTGATGCCGCCATCAAAGAAGCCGAAGAAAAAAATAATGCATTGGCCCTTCATCTGGCAAAAGGCGCCCTGGCCCTGCAATTAATTAAATCCGGCCAGATCGTTAAGGCCCACGAACTGCTGAAGCAATCCTTTGCGGAAGCGGCGGCCACCGGTTTTATCCGTCAGTTTTCATCTCCCTGGATTCTCGAAATGCTCTTTGAATTTGAAAAACTGGGTCTTGCGCCGATTCCGGATATGAGTTTTCGTCAGGCCATGGACCGCGCGATCAAAGAAAATAATATCCATTTGCACGGCGTGTCCCTGCGGCTGATGGCGCAAAAAAAGAGTGCTGAAAACGTTTCCGATGATGATGTAAAAAACGATCTCATCCAAAGCCGGGAATATCTCGAACGATCCGGCGACATCATTCAGTTGTCAAAGACCCTGGTTGAGATGGCCCGTCTTGAACTGGCCGGGGGGAACCATAAAGAAGCCCGGCATGGTGCACAAACTGCATGGAAAGTCCTGGGTGGTTATGCGGCGGATTTCTTCCCGGATGATTTAACCTATCTTTTGGAGTCTGAAGATTATGTGAACCGCTCCAAGGATTCTGTGGAACGGTTTATTGAACTCACGGAATCCATGTTTCCGGTTTACAGTGAGGATGAAATACTGACCCGCGCGGTGATTGCCACCAACCGGTTTTTTGATGCGGAACGGGGCGGCCTGTTCTGGTTTCCCGGCGGGAAAATGACAAAAAAACCTGAACTGCGCGCATCCTGCAACTTGTCGTTAATGGATATCGAATCGCCCGGCTTTAAAAACCTCCAGAAATTTATTTTACAGGCATTTGCGGAAAACCGTCCGATTATTCAACGTGATATAAGGCCCGTCCCTAATTCACCGGGCAGAACCGTTAAGGCTGTTTTATGCCTCCCGGTGAAAGTGAGCGGCAGGGTCCGGGGGGTAATCTATCATGACAATTCCTATCTGGAGGATTGTTTCGACTCGCTTAATTCGGAAATTATCAGCAAAGTCGGCAATCACATCAGCCGGCAGGTGGAAAGACTCTATGATTATGTTCGCCTGAAAGAAGAGCGTAATGATCTGATTTCGGAAAAATCCCTTCAGACAGCAGCCACCGATGAAGAAAAACCGCTGATTTATCAATGCAGCCGGATGATAGGTATTATTTCTCAAGTGGATAAAGCCGCGGCTTCCGATTCCACGGTCCTGATACTGGGCGACACCGGCGTGGGAAAAGAATTGATCGCCCGCCGGATTCATTCCATGAGCCTGCGAAGCGAAAAACCCTTCATCATTGTGGATGCCAATACGATTCCGGAGGGGCTGATTGAAAGCGAGCTGTTCGGCCATGAAAAAGGGGCGTTCACCGGCGCGGACCGGCAGAAAAAAGGACGGCTGGAACTTGCGGATAAGGGGACGCTGTTTATCGATGAAATCGGGGAACTGCCGAAATCCATTCAGGTGAAGCTGCTCAGGGCCATTCAGGAACGCAGCTTTTTCAGAGTGGGCGGCACCCGGACGCTTTATTCGGACTTCAGGCTCATTGCGGCAACCAACCGGGATCTGATGGCGGAAGTCAAGGCCGGCCGGTTCCGGGAAGATCTGTATTACCGATTGAATGTGGTCCCCTTCCGGATCCCATCGCTTGCGGAGCGTGCGGAGGACATCCCGCTGCTGGCCGCCCATTTTCTGGCAAAGTATTCACGCAAATACCATCGCGAGAGCCTGATCCTTGATCGTGAGACGGAAACATCCTTAAAAAAATACCACTGGCCGGGGAATATCCGGGAACTTGAAAATATCATCGAACGCTCGGTCCTGCTTTCCTCCGGCAATTACCTGGAAATCGACTTAGCAGTGGCCGGAAAAAAAGAAAGCAGCGATGCCTTTGCCGATAACCCCACCATTGATGAGCTCCAGAAAAAATATATCCACTATATACTCGATAAAACCGGCGGAAAAATCAGCGGCCCAGGCGGCGCTGCTGAAATTCTGGGGCTCAAGCGCACGACACTGATGATGAGGATGCAGAAATTAGGGATAAGATGAATATTTTTTTGTCCAAAACAATCCAAAGCGGAATAGTTGCTACAAAAACTGCAGTATTGCAGCACTTCAAAGAAGCGAGCACTATCGATAACAAGGGGTGCATTTTTGGTCTTGGGACATATACAATATCTGGGGGCGGCCACTGGCCAGGCGGTTGGTGAATTTGATATATTCCAGCATTTGCCGGCGAAGGGTTCGTTTGCAGACAGGCTCCAGGCGGTTTTTTAAATCTTCAAAACTGTCGTTACCGGTCAGTCGTGAAAACTGATGTTTATAGCTTTGCAGATCCCCGAATGTATAATCGTCAATCATGCTGACAAGGCCATACAACTCAAGGAGCGAATTCTGCAAATGGGTTGCCGTGAGCAGAATCTTGGGCGCATGAGAGACAATCTTTTTGATGGTGTTTGCAATTTTATTGGTTGTCTTATAGACGTTTCGCAGCCGGTGGGCCTCATCGATCACTACCAGATCCCAGTTAATCCTGCTGACACAATATAAGGTTCTTTGGCCCGTAAAAAATGATAGGAACAGATGATGATTTGCTCCTGATCAAAGGGGTTGAGGTTTCCTTTTTTCTTTCCGCCCATTTCTGGGGAGATAACAATTTCGGCCTCAATGGCTTTACCAAGCCCCATTTAATCGGCCAAAATCGCTCCTTTTGAAAGAGGCGATTTGAAGGCGAATAAAGCGGCTTCCACCTGATGGGGATTTAAATCCACCTGGGCATCCAGAAGAGACGGGGCAAGTTTTTGAAGACTTTCGATGAACTCCGTTTGGTCAGCTCATAGGCGAAATATTGGGCATGGCAGGGGGTAGCTGCATATTACTGTCGGCTTAGAATATAGGATCGTCATTTTTTTGATTGGCTTTTTGAGGTCATAAAATATGCATCACAGATGCTTTAGAAAAAATTTCATTGAAAAACAATTGTTTTTATGAATAAAGACGCTGTACAAAAATTTTTACAGCGGGGTTGATGGATGAATATTGAATAATTCGAGTTTCAAAAATAGATTTAAAAGGAGGGGGGTTCTGTGACAGGACTCTTTGAAAGTACCCATATCAACGGACTGAATTTACATAACCGATTCGTCAGGTCCACCACACCTGATGGCATGTGCACAAAAAAGCTGTTTGAAGACGACACCAGCATTGATGAAACCAATTTTTTCCAAATGCTTACCATTTATTCTATAATGTACTGGATTATGGTTAACCCTATTCGATTTCCGGAAAAATGGAAGAAAACTGGAGAGCTATCACCCTCACCGTGAATGGAATAGTTAATGACACAATGATGTCAGTGACTTATCTTGTTGTTCAAAGGATCAGAGAATTTAAAGATCATTAAATTGGATGGAATCGGCTACATAATCAGGGAACTTTCTTTGTAATTTCTTGTCAAAACTGAACATTTTTTTTGCGTGGTGGTGTTTGGCCTTATTAACGATAACGCAATCCGCAAAATCCCCTCCATTCTTGTATTGCTCGACTGCGGTTCGTATGGCTAATGGTTCGCTGATAATAAATACCGGGGTCCGAACCAGTGTTTCGAGGAACTGTGAAATTTCATCTTTTGTACAATGATATACAGATTCAAGTACCCATACCGTTTCTATCAGCACTTCGGATAAAATGAGAATGCGCCCGGAATGATCTTCAGTTTTCGTGATAATATCCCTTACCATTTTTGCCTGGTCCTTATCATCTTCAACCAGGACTCTTACAAGGGCATTGGTGTCAAATGCGATCAACGCGAACTCCTTTCGCGGTATCGTTCCTCTATGGCGGCATTCATTACATCGACCGAGATTGGCTTGGACTGTTTTTTGTGCTTGAGCATGCCAAAAAGTGCTTTCGCGGAATGTTGATCACTCGTGAGCAGCACTTTCCCGTTCTCAAGCAGGGTAAATTCGATTGTATCGTAAACGCCTACATTAAGAAATTCTCTGATTTTTTTAGGAATAGTCACCTGGCCTTTTGATGTTATTCTGCTGGTGGGCATGGCTGGCTCCTCTGCTGTATGAATGTAAAAAATCCTTACTTCAAAGTAAGAATATCAATTTATTCAACCAAGTCAATTTAAAAAGCGCACAGAATGCGTTGGAGTTCCTCTTTCCCGAACCTCAAATCACAATTATGATTCAAATCTGAGTGCATTGTCCAAATTTCCGGGACCATCGCCAGACGCTTTTTTGCACCCTTGTCCTGTTGTGAGCAACAAGGTATCGCCCAAAACGCGAGAAAATTAAAATTTCTCTTTTACATTTACCCTGTCCAGGTATATAATTTTAAACATGAAATTTTATAAGAAAAAAAACCCGATCGAGCGTAAAATAATGCTTCTAAAGGCGGTGTGCGGCAGCACTGTTATTGAAGGAATGGAAAAAGCCGCCCATGAATGCCGTGAAGAACTCTTCAAGCTTCAGGCCAAGCATCAACAAAAAGCACCGGCTATTTCAAAATCAGCGGATCAAAAAGACTGACCAATAAAGAAGCCTCTCCTCTGGTCCAAAAAACCTGAATAGCCCGATGATATTCCTCCACAAATCCCTCACTGTAAAAAAGACTTGTTTCCATGGGATTGTATTCCGCTTGCATTAGCAAAAGATCACAAAGAAGGCGCGTCGTTCTGCCGTTTCCGTCTCTAAAGGGATGGGTAATAATGAGTTCGCCATGGATCTCTGCCAATAGTTTGACAATCTCACATTTCGGCAATAACGGCGAAAAAGGAGTCCTTTCAAACAGCATGGCACCAAAGGATTTCATGTTGTTATGAATATATTTTGCATGACAATATCGAATGCTTTCAGAAGAGAGATCCACGGAACGGTAGGTTCCAGCCCATGTGTATATGTCACCTAAAAACCATTTATGAAGAATGCAGACATCCTGACCGGTGAAGCGATGTTTTTCAGAATATTTTTCCGCTGACTTTTCATAAGCTTTCAGAAGGTGCTGGGTTTCAAGCAATTGGAGCTTTTCCGGGTCGGTTATTCCCAGTTTATTTTTGAGAACGCCATTTTCCTGATCAAACATGGGGTCTTCAATGCAATATTTAAACTTTTTATTCATGCTTTATTGTTAATCTTTAAGATGCGTTAAATCCTTATTTTTAAAGTATGATATCGAAATAATTATTTGAACGCAACGACATAACTATTCTTCACTGCAAATCATATCCCACCCCACCCCACATCTTAGTTGACCTGAAGCATACTGGTCACTTTTTAAATTGGTGCAGCCGCACATAAATGCCATAATTTTTTTTGCCATAATTTTGCCATAAATGGATATGTCTATGGGTAAAAGCAAGTAAATTTAGTTATATCAGTGGAAGGTAAAATGGTTTTATGTTATTGAATTATTATGTTTTTATGTTATCTGTAATTACTAATGATTACTCTTACTTCCCCTCTTGATCCTGACTACGAATCCGTAGGTCGGGGGTTCGAATCCCTCCGGGCGCGCCAGTAAAATCAAGGGTTTAAGCGATTCTGCGAAAAGCCCTTTTTTA
>Ga0209467_1000827_pt1 | contig 34032 bp, 24 predicted proteins | sample Higcelwee11metaG_FD_187175 | JGI IMG/M metagenome (GOLD analysis project Ga0209467, IMG submission 187175) | Freshwater pond sediment microbial communities from the University of Edinburgh, under environmental carbon perturbations - High... | ecosystem: Environmental > Aquatic > Freshwater >... | reverse complement strand
GGCTTGTACAGAGCTAGTTTTTGTGAACACTATAGTTCCGGGCTCGTATTGCATAATCTTTATATCCGTTCCTGTTATACTTCCTGTACTTGCATCTATCCTTGGTGTAAGCCCGCAAAGGTCTGTTACATCAAAATCCTCTACGTTGTAGCTTACTGTAAATAAGTAGCTGCCTATGTCCTGTATATCTGCTGCCGAAAGCATCAGGTTAAACTCATCTCCCGTAATGCAGTCTATGCTGTAGGTCTGTACTGAGCTTACAGTACACTTATTTATCAGTTCGCTCCACTCGCTGTACCCGCCTAAGTTCTTAGCCCTTACTCTATAAGCATGTGTTGTATCAGGTAAAAGACCACTATGCAGGTAGCTGTTGCTTGTTCCGGTATCCACTACCACTCCGTCCACTTCTACCTCATAACCCTCAGCGGCTGCTACTTCGTCCCAGGTGACAAGTATCGAGGTCATTGTTGATGATGCCGCAGCATTTGTCGGTACGGCAGGCGTTTCAGCCAGTGTGGATGCCGTAAACATGCTGCTCCATTCTCCAATATCAGAACCATCCCTTGTCCTCACCCTGTAGGTATGCTGTGTGCCTGGTGAAAGGCTGCTGTGCAGATATGCGGTGCTGTTTATGACTTCTGCTATTTCTCCATCTATTTCAAGATCATAAGTTTGTGCAGAGTCAAGCTGATTCCAGAGTAAAGTAATGGAATTTTTCCTTGCTATACCTGATATTCCTGCCATATTCAGTCCGCTTGATATAGTCGATTCCTTAACAGGTATGCTCCAGTTGCTTGTATCATTTCCGTTTTTCGCCCTTACGCTTAATGTGTGCTGTGTTCCCGGCCTAAGCCCGTCACAGGTATATGCAGCAGCCGATATATCAGTTATTATCGTCCCGTCAAAATCAAGCTCATACGATGTTGCTCCATATACTTCCTCCCAGACTGTATTTATCGATGTTTCCGTTGCTGTTACCGTTATGTTCTCTGGTGTAGGAAGTGTGAATGTAGTCACTGTAAGCATGTTGCTCCAGTCACTGAGTTCTGTCCCGTTGCCTGCTCTTACCCTGTAGTTGTGGGCTGTATCCGGCAGAAGACCTTCATGTTTGCAGAAAGTATCCGTGCCATTGCTTACTATATTGCCATCTATTTCAACGTCATAGCTTACCGCATCGGTGACTGTATCCCAGGTCAGTGATACATTTGTGTCTTCTGCATATGCCTTGAAGTTAGTTGGTATTCCGAATCCATCCGTAAGTGTTGTGGCTATTATCATGGCGCTCCAATCTGATACTGTGCTGCTTCTTTTAGCCCTTACCCTGTACATATGGTCTGCACCAGGGGTTAGGCTGCTGTGTGTGTATGAAGTCTTTGTATTGTTATCTATCCTTACCCCATCGACTTCTATTTCATAGCCTGTAGCTCCGTTTACTGCATCCCAGGTTACTGTTATCTGGTTTTTTGACGGCACTGCGTTTATATTTACCGGTACGGGAGTTGATTCAACCAGTGTTGTTACCGTAACGGGACTGCCCCAGCCGCTCTTGTCTCCCGCATTTATGCTTCTAACCCTGTAAGTGTGGCTTGTCCCCGGTGTAAGGCTTGTATGTTTGTAGTTTGTGTTAGGCCCGTTATTTACTAATGTTCCGTCTACTTCTATGTCATACCCGGTAGCTCCGGGTACGTTATCCCATGTTACCGTTACTGATGTACTTAACGGTATTGCAGTAAGGTTTGCAGGTATGCCCGGCGCACTCGGCAGCGTCGACTTTTCTATTGCTGTACTCCAGTTGCCCGCACCGCCTTCGTTAACGCCTCTTATCCTATATGTGTGAGGAGTTCCCGGAGCAAGCCCCGTATGGGTATATGCAGTGCTTGTACCTGCACTGACTACTGTGCCGTCAGCTTCTACTTCATAGCTTGCTGCCGTTGCTACTGCATCCCAAGATACTTTAATAGAATTATCCGTAGCAGTTGCTATTATATTCGAAGGTGAGCCCGGAGGTGCTATTAAAGTAGTTCCGCTGACCGATGAGCTTAATGAAGTCTCTACTCCATTGCCGTTCTTGGCCTTCACCTGGAATGTGTAGGTTGTCGAAGGACTTAGTCCTTTTACTGTTATCTTCTTTCCAGCAGGTGTTATCCATACCGGAGATGATGTAAGGGTTCCTTCCGGAGTCACATACTTACTGCTGTTAGCAATAATCTGGTACGGTGTTGTAGAAGGATTCGCATCGCTCATAGCTACATCCAATGTATATGAGGCTGGATTATTTACCGTTACAGTTGGTACTACCGCCTTTGTATATACACTCTGCGACTTGCTTGCTATATGCCCCACTGCATCCCTTGCTTCAAAGGTTACTGTGTATTGTGTATTAGGTGTAAGGGAACTCTGTGTATATGCTGTTGCTGTCAGCCATGATGTCGCGGTTTTAGTAGATACTGTATACCTGTATGGATAAGCCTCAAGCCCTGCTATGCTGTCTGTAGCCGAACCTGATATGGTTATGCTGTTTGTTGTTGAGGTAACTGATGTTGTTCCTAATATAGGTAAAGATTTATCTACTTTAAAATTCATAATCGATTGAGCTGTTACATAACCATCGTTTACTTCAAATACTATTTTGTGGCTGCCATCTTGTAAAAGTGACATATTTATAGGAGTTCCAAAACTGATAGTTCCGCTGTTTATTGGTGCAGTCATATTCTTAGTTTCTTTAGGTGTTGTTTCATTATCCAAGAAATACTTGCATACTAAAGTATTACTGTCTGGATCTGTAACCAATATAGTCGGATTTACTGCTGTATCAAGTTCTGTATATATGCTGTCAAGTGGTTTGCTTATTTGATTAATAACGCAAGCATTATTTCTAAGCCTGTATTCTATTTTAAAAGTTGCACTAATAGAATAAGAGTTATCGTCTGGCTCGTACATCCATAATGACATTGTTCCATTAGTAGGTAAATTTCCTGGATATATTATACTTTCACCGAAATTTATAAAATAGCCATTAAAACCTGTACTATCGTTTATTTTTATTATAGTTGTTGAACTACAGTAATTTTTGGTTAATAATGTAAATCTATATTCGTACTTATTTCTGTCCGCTAAAGACATATTAAGTATAGTAGTATACGATTCAGTTTCCTTATCAGTATCACTATTATAACGATTATAATGTTTTATCAAATTGTCTTTACCCGAATTGAAATAAATACGGTTATAAGCATATACTGTTGAACTTTCACTGTTTGATATACCTGTAGACTCTGTTGCAACTAACCAAGGGTTTTCTGCATATACTTTATTAATATATGGTAAATGAATAGAACTGAAATTTCCAACACTTGCAGCTATAATTATGACTAGTAAAAACAATATTTTAAGCTTGTTTCCCATTAAATATCTCCCCTAACTTTTTAATTTTCGTTCTTTCTGTTATTTTAAACAAAGCTGTCATCCCCGGCTCATACATTTCCCCCCTGCTATATACTTCTAAATAATACAGTTATTGGTGTTATCTATATTAACCTTACCAGATAATTTTCATTTTCCAGTACGGATTTAACAATAAATTATGTTATCCAGGCCACTATAATAGCTCCTCGAATCATAACCTCACAAGCTGGTAATATATGGCTAAAGCTCACATATTAGGGATATATTAATATCCATAAAATATATACTAATTCAAACATAATAGTTTATCAATACCTTTTATACCAATGGTTATTTATTTTAGTTATATTTTACATAGTACATTTACATAAAAAGCAGCGGTTAAGAGTCTATATCCCTTAACCGCTGTATTGGCGCTCGTTTATGCTTTTCTAACCATCATAAATATTACATTATATAACCTGTACACGAAATATAAAATACTCCTAAAAGCGATTTAATCTTCATTTTTTTACATTTTCATAACTCTTGTTGCCACGCTAACCTTACAACCATATTTATCAAAAGCATTCAGGGTTACTTCAACCGGCAGGGTCCAAGTACACGTGACAGATACACTACCATTCGGATCATGGTGTACGCTGTCACCCTCTAAGCTTGTGGTTACATACTCTGCCAAATCCGTACTCCATTTTGCAAGGATCATTGGGTAATTCTCAGGAGGGTCACTTGGAGGGTCAATCGTTCCATAAGGTGGAGCATTAACACAAGGATATGCATCATTTTTCTGAAGTTCTTCCAACATTATGAAGTCATTTTCACCTTTTATTGTTAAAAGCTGCTCTACCTGGTTACCCCATCCAAATATACCACTATGCCATGCTGAAAATTCAGTGATGGCAGGGGTAGTATAAGTCAATACCTCTGAATATGTATCTGTTGTTCCCTTTTTTGTCACAAATAGTCTGACTGCTGTCTGGCGTTCTTTTGACAGGGGATACTCTGCTGTTCCGAAAAAATCGAGATTATCTTTATATCCGTTTATCCAGCACCTGTCACAATTCTTTGTGCTCCAGGATATAGTAACCGTCTTTTTCTCTGAGTCTGCTTTTTCTACCTGCAAGGATTCAATGAATTTAAACTGGGTATCATATGTACCTGATACGGTATATCCAGCCTTGTTTTTTGCTACCAGTATATATTTATCATTGACCTTTGCTGTTATCTCCGTTTCATCTGTTTTTCCTACCGGAACATTATTCAGGGTCACTTCGCAGCTTCCTCCGGGATTTTCAACATCCCAGCTCAATTTTATCTTATCACCGACATCGTATTCATCGGATGGTCCGTTAAAATAACTGATAAACGGTTTCCCGACTTTAATCAGATTGCACCTTCCATCCGGCTGCCCATCTGTCGTTCTGATATGTAAGTCTGTCATTCCTATCTCGCTATTGCAGTTTATATTTGAAATATATATTGATAATCCCGTGCCCTTTTCCATTATCATTGTTTCAGGGGGACATAGTTTCCAATAAAAGCCAACTGTATGGCTCTTTGCCTTACTTATGGTCCATTTACAATCCCCTAGCGGGCTCATTTTTATATTATCGCTATCTTTTCCGGATACAATATCCGAAGTTTCATCTCCATAATCAAAATAAAAATAAAAACCGGTCAGACTGCTTGCCTGGTTAATATCATCTATGTCCGGCATCATTTCAGCAGTAATCTTAGCGTCATTTCTTAATTTTATATCCTGCTTATAGTTATGCAAATAAAACATTCTTTCATTTTTGCCTGAAACAGTAATATACTCATTATCAAAGGAATATTCAAACTTATCACCCATCATTTAAGCAACACCGTCTAGTGTTACCCTTCACCTGCCTTCCATAATCATTAAGACTCTTAAGTCATTTGCTTTCAGCAGCATACATTGCGGCAGAATAAGCGCAGAACCTGTTCTCTCCATAGATATCGCCGGATGTGAGACGTGCATTGCTGCATCCGCCCAAACACTTTGATACATATTTACAGGTTTTGCATTTCCCCTTTAGTTTCTCCGCTGTTAAGTTCCTCCGCCATGCAAAGGAATTGTTGTCTTCCCATATATCTTTTAAAGAACGTTTCCTGACATTTCCCTCGACATATTTCGGATCCCTTATGGAAGTGCATCCGACAATGTCGCCGTTGCTTAAGATACCAAAACTGCGGATGCCTGCATTGCAGCCGTCCCACATAGGTGCTTTGGCGGATCGGGTTGCTATCTGCCGGGCAATAGCTTCTTTTTGCGTATAATATCCTATTGTATCCGGTAAATAAATCATGATATTGCCTTGCATATTAACCTCATATGCAAAATCAATTATCTTTTTAATATCCTGAGGATCTATTAAGGAGGCTGTATTATTTGCCAGATTTCCTTCTGGAAGCCCTATTTGAATCTGCCAGTAAGGAACACCCATTTTAATTAATTCATTCTTAATTTCCGGTAGTTCACCCAGATTTTCTTTTATGACTGTCGTAGTCGCACTTGTGGTAATACCTTCTTTTCTGGCCATTTCAAATGCTTTCCGGCATTTATCATAGCATTTGGCACCCCGGATTTTATCATGAGTTTTCTTAATACCATCAATACTGATGGAAAGGTTGACAATCCTGCTCCTTTCCATTTTATGGATGATTCGTTTATTGATTAATGTACCGTTCGTTATAATGCATATATTAATTCCATAGTCAGATAACCTCTTGACGATTAAATCCCAATCCTTAAATAAAAACAACTCTCCGCCGATTAAGGATATCCACCTTAAATTCATTGCCCCAAGCTCATCTGCCAATTTCAGAGCTTCCTCAGTTGTCAGTTCATCTTTTCGCGGGTCACTGCATGAAGATCCGCAATGTTTGCAACGTAAATTGCAATTCATTGTTAGCTCCCAGACGCATGTCTCCGGTATATACTGCATAATATCTCCCCCTTTTCTATTCTATTGCTTTTTAACACAACCAATTGCCTCACCTTTCACCATCCTTCCATTTGATTTTATTCTCAGCTTTCATATAGCCTTCCATAATCTTTTGCTTATTAGCCGGCAGTTTCTGAACCGGTGCCTTTATTTCCTTAATTTCCAATAAGGTATCCATGTTATCAGAGTAAAAGAAAGTCCAGGTCTTATCCATGTTGCCCGGAACAGGTATTGAAAATGATTCGGGCTGAACTATGACCGGCATAGTCCTAAGCAGATACTGGAGTTTATTTAATTGCTTTTCATAAAATAAACTTGACGGATGGATTTTTTTAGCAGGTAAAAAACCGGTTCTTATTGTTATATCTCCTGTGGGGTTGAAAAGCAAAGTCAGTTTTTCAGGTTCATCCTTCAGTGAAATATCAATTGTGTTGTCGGGCAAAACATAACCGGAAGCACCTGACGGTATATCCAGGCAGGAATGCATCTTTTTATAAATATCCTCCGGCTCCATACCTATATAAAAACCTATAAGTCCATCCTCTACCTTTCGTATATCCCCGAGCTTTACCTTAAATTCTTCCGTGTTATAATTATTACATTGCAGCTCGGTATCCCAAAACTGCACATGAGCCGTGGTTCCTTTTTCAAATATTTTTATGGAAGCTCTAGCAAGTGCAATAACCTTACCGAAACAAAGCTGCATAAAAGGATCCTCGTTGGAGGGAAGAATGGAATTAAAGCTCTGATCCAGACAAGCAAGAAAGTCTTTTAGGGAATCGTCCTCTTTGATAAGACTCTCCACAAACTTCAGAAGATGCATATATTTAATACCTTTATAATCGAAGCTTGTACCCGGACAGTTCATCCATTTGCTTCCCTTATTGCTCCGCTGTATCAGACCCAGCATACAACCATCCGCATCATAAATCTGCAGGTTGTAATCAATAAAATTAGGTATTACATATCCAAAGATAGCTGTTGACTGAGAGTCAATAGCTTCTTTTGTTTCATCCTTATAGGAAAGCCATTTGAACTTCATGCCGCAAGGCTGCATAAAACGCGGTCTCAGCAGGGCTCCTGCTTTTTCTCCTTCTGCTTTCATGCTTTCTGAAATATGAATATAATCATCACCGAGGAATACTTCTTTAAACTGTCCGAAGGAATCAACTATCCATAACTGATTCAGCTTCGCCATTCCGGCTCTTACAGGCACAAATTTTGTCCCGTCATCTCCTATCCTTGGACTTGACACATAACTGTCAACATATTTATTCATGTCCTTTACCATTTGATCATTCTTGTCATCTATATTACATACCGGTATAAAAGGAAGCTTATCTTGCATTAGAAGGGCTTCATTAAACCCATCCAGTTGTTGTGACAATATGTCGGATTTTTTAAGACTGTCTATTACAGCCTGTAATTTTTCATATCCCTTTCTGTCTTTGCCATAGTCAGCAATCAGTTTATTCAGCATATCGTACATGTTAATAACTGCATGGGGTAAAATAAGGGTAGTCCCCTGCAGCTCCCAATCTTCTTCACAGCTGCCAGAGCTTTTATTTTCAAAATCAATTTCATCCAGAGTGAACTGCTGGAATGAATCATCCTTTACGGTATCTGTTCTGGCCGGACTTATTATAATACTCCATTCCATAAGCATCGGATTCCACGGCTGAACCCAATCCTTGTTCGAAATCATATAAGGAGCCTCTGCCGTAGCAGAAAGCTTTATCTGTGTATCCCGGATCTGATCCGTTACTGCCTTAAGGTCATCAGCCGTATAGGTTATACCGCTTTTACGAAAGGCTTCTACGGCAAGTATACTGCTTGAATTGCGATCGAGTAAAACTGATTCCGCCAAAAGCTTTTCCACCGGCAACGGTAATGCTTTCATTGGTGTTGTACAAAGCGCAAGAATATCCTCTTCCTGAAGCTGCACTGTTACCGTATTGACAGTTACAGGTAAGGTGCCTACCGTATCCATTCTGCATGGAAGCTGCCCCTCGTCATTCGTCTGGTTACCTTGCTTAAAGCTTCGTTTTATATCTTCTCCCGACAGGAGCACAACGGGCGGATTACTCAAATGACAACGGTACTCTTCGATTTTAGTTATATAAAGATACACTGCTGACAGCTCATGATTAATATACTGTTGTAAATCATCAATATCACTATTATCATCTTCAATTGTTTTGTTATTAGCTACAATCTGAGCAATAAGTTCCTTTATACGGTCCAGGTGTTTACCCGTATCGGTTTCCCCATTCATTTTCGTCCGGTATTCTTTCAGGCTGAAGAAATGATTCTCCGGCTGCTCCTGCTCGCTGTCCCTGAAAGGATCTTTTTCAATACTTACATATTTCCACCATGTAAAATATATCTCCTTTATGAGAGATGCATTTTCTGCTGTCTTTATATCAACCTCTGCCTGTAAATCATTAAGTTCATTTATCTTTTCAAATAGTTCTTCAGCAATGTTATTACAATTATCAGGTGCTTTTTCATCCTTTTGTACAATCCATTTATAACCATTGACCTCCGAAGAAAACTGTTTCTCATGAATTAATTCTTCAAAATCTATCAGCGCATCAGGATTGTTCTTATCGTCAAGCACATTCAATATGTTATATTGCATTGCATTTAAGATTCTTTCAAGACCTTCCGCCTCCGGCATATTATCCCGGATCAATGCAGATAACGCTTCTACTGATGTATTTCCTATTGCAACCTCAACCGTTATTTCGTGACCTGCTTTCTTTTCATCATCATCTTTGCTATTCCAGATAACACCCTTCACCAGGCCATGGCACAAGGTGCTATCGGGAAGCTTTGTATTGTCATCATAAATCCAGGAAAATTCCTTCAAGGTATCTAAAACTTTTTCATTCAGCGGATCCTGGGTGACATCCTCATAATAACCGGTTACCAAATAGGTAAAAACCCCGCTCTCTATATTATCCATAGGATCATAAAAGCCAAATACAGTCTGGCATTTGGGATAGAATGCCGCAAAGGTTACATCCCCTGAACCGACAGCAGTAAGCCTGTCCAGATAATATCCCTCAACTGTCCTGTCAGTGCCATATTCCCTTAAATCCCCCTGATAACCATATAGCTCGCCTGCCATTCCCGCACCTGTCCAAAGACCGTCAACAAGCTTTAATGCAGGTATGGTAGTTTTTGGCATGTCATATATGGTACTGTAAGCCTTATTGGTTACAAAATCGCTTTCAATCAGCCAAGCCATTCTTTCAATTTTATCGTCCCCATAACAAATCCGTTGTATAATCCAACGGTTCGGTAAACAGTGAAATTCCAACATTTCCCCCTGTTCACCATGCAGCAGGGCATCCGGCATTGTCCAATGCAAATGTACCCCATGCATCTGATTCTTCACCTGGAAGTATTGATCCATAGTACAGCTTGCCAATGGCATTATCTGTTCTAAATTGCGAAAATTAGGCGTAAGTTCGGCAATGTAATCGTTATTTTGATTTATAACAAGGGCTTCAAGTATTACCGGAACAAATAACGGATTCTGTTTCAATCCCAAGCCCCCTAATCTAATTTAATATTTACCCGGCAGCGTTTATGTACCATCTGGCAGGCAAATTCTACAGCCGAAAAATACTTCCCTTTTTTATCCTCGCCTAAGTTAGCCATTATACCGGTAATAAAATTTCCGATATCTATTACTCCCAATTCTTCCTGTCCCTCCCTGAATTGAACATCTATTGTTTTATCAAGGCTTTGGCCGACTTCGCCGTCTTTAAGCGATACCAAGGTCTGCTTAATCTTACTGTATTCTTCATTGAATCCAAAATACAAGCTCTGATTCGGCTGCGTAAATTCTATATTATTCATTTCTCCATCTGCAATGCAAAGCATGATAGTATCGGTAAGCCGCTCCAGCCGCAATAAGGTCAGCTGCTTTTGATCCTGGAAGCACTTCACTTCCAGACCGGGCCACCCTGAAACCAGTTGTGAATTTAATAAAAATCCTGTTCTGGTATTATGAGGCTCATTGTCTGACAGCTGTACGTTAAAACGCATATTTCTTACATTAAGTGAGTTAGTATAGCTTGATTTTTTCAAATTAACCTTAACCAAGTTATCATGTTGCATATCCAGTGTTGAATTTCTTCCAATGCTCATGCCTCCGTCAATCAGACAGGTTACCCAGTTCGGGTCAACATAGAATACCCGTAATGCTTCAGAGGGGAGCATAGCAGAATCCGGAACCATATAGGAAAGAGGAACACCTTTTAATAACTCCAGTTCTGAAAAAAACTTGTTAATCTCAATATCTTCCGAATAGCTGCAGGATAAATTCTCCAGTAACTGCTGCATTTCCAAAGAATTATCTGAATTTCCACCTTGAAAAATGTCATGTTCGATATTTGACGAAAACCATGATTTCATTTGGCAATCTCCATTCTTTCAATTAATATATCCTTCAAACTGTCGGTCTCCTTATTCAAATAATCCAGCAGTTTACTTCCTGTTTTCTCCGAAACCGTATCATCATTAATTGTCCCGTTCAGCATCGTCCCCAAATTTTCATTAGCACAAACCCTGTTAAGCTTCCGCAAATTCTGAGAACGCAAGCGCATTATTTTAATGGCAATGGCCTTACTGTTTAATGTAAGCATCCTGCCTTCCTGCCATGCGGCTGCATAGGAAACATCGAACATTCCTATTGCGGGATCATACTTATATAAGCTATCTGCACTATCGCAGGTATATTTGGCATCCTCAAGCTTATCGGTAGTAAACGGTCCTCTGTAAAAGGACACCGTCTGGTTTCCATTCCTGAATTTATGTGCTAAGGGAACAAAACCGTGAGCGAGAATTGCTTTCGTGGTATCTTCCTTTGCACTGTTCGGGTAAGTCAGATTACCAATGGACAGATTATCAAAAATATCTTTGATATGGTACTGTTCTTCCGTAGAATAAAAGTCCCAGCTATATAGTACGGTTAACCTCGCATAATCCTCATCTATGGAATACTCATCCTCTTTTATGCACTCTTGTCTGGCATCCTTATAGCCGCTGTAATACTTCTCTATCTCAATCTGCCTGTCAGCATCAATATAGTTTTCCAAAGACACAATATAGGCACGGTTTTTTGTTCCTTCCTTTGAGGTTTTGGGCAGACGGTTCCCGATCAAAACAGAACGAAGCTCCGGCTGCTGATTCTCTCCCATACTACTCTGCAAGTAAATGTTTACTCTTCTCGTATGGCAAAGGAAAATCAGCTCATGGGGTTTTGGCATTACATCAATAAAAAGCTCCTTCTTAATATCTATATACCGGCATACCTCTTCCTCATCCGGTATTTCCGCATTTGCACCAGAAATATAGACATTATCCGGCTTATCCCAGAAGATCTTACCTGCCTTTTCCGTTTTCACATCCAATATTTCATCACCACAAAGCAGTAATAATGCCAGCCAGGGTGTTTTAAAGCGGGGACCGATGTCCTCATTATCACCCGATGAATCACTTTCTTTCATAGGCGAGCGTTCCCAGGGCAAGGTCTTCCGGTTAAAACCAATATGTGGAAGAGTAAGCCCGAAGCTTCCTTTCATGCCTTCCGGAGGATAAACTGATTCGACATCAGCTTCAGCCAGATTAAACCTGGGTCCATCAATTAAAAAGGTCTGTGTCTCAGTTACAGAATCGCCCAGTTCATTAACCTTCTGAGTCACACAAATCTGATATTCGCCGCTTAGCATGGGAGGAACACAGGATTCCACGTAATCAATCCCTATGTTCTCCTCTTCATTTACAATAACTGCTGTCATTTCGCTCACCTCCAATAGTTTCCAGCATCGGTCTGAAGCAGAAAAGACTCTCAGAACTGGCAGCTAAATCACTTAAGTCATCAATTATAAACTGTTCGTCTATATCCATTACGATATTATTCCGTAAGCTTCTAACCTCAATGTCTTCCAGTGTCGTATTAATCTTCCTGTAAGCTTCTTCCTGGTTGTATTCCAGCGCTTCTATAAACGGAACCTTAAGCATCTCATATTTTCTGGAAGTATGGTCAAAATCCTGACGGCATTGCAATGTATAGTAGGACAGCTGCTCTACTATAATTTTCATTCCCGTAAGTGCGCTTACTGTTTCCGCCTTTTCCACAGCATTTCTGTCTCCCCAGAGAGCAAACGGCACCTGCTCATTAATCGGTATAAAAGTCAGCCTCGTATCTTCCGGTAAGTTATCTATTTTTACATCCTGTATTGAAGTTATCTTAGACTTATTACAAGGATAGATGCCTAGATCGCCACCTTTTAAAACCTCATTTTCGTTAAATTTGATGACTGTTGAAGGAACCTTGGATTTCGTTATGATCTGCATTGTATCCGCACACATAACCCAATACTGTGATGCATTTTTCGTATATTCCTTAATCAACCCGGTGCAGGCTTGAATACTGCACCCGCCATATCCTCCCGTAGCATCATTCAGATTAAAAAAGTTATTACTTTTTACATCTTTTTTGGGTAAAAACGTATCACTGAAGTCTTTTGCATCAATAATACCCTGCGAGGACTTCTCGTTCTTTTTAAAATTTATATCAAAGGAAATACACCATAATGATACATGTGCTGTTCCTGAGAATTCAGGTCCCCAGATATGTAAACTGCAGCCCAGTTCAAGTTTGACTGTAAATAGCCAAAGTTTAACTTTGACACCAATGAAAATACCGACATAAAATTCATAGTAAAACGGCTTCCATTGAATGAAAATATCCAGCTCGGCATCAAACCACGCTTCCACTCTTGACATAGAAAATACGCATTTTATATGTCCCCCTGTCATAATACAAGATGGGGTCAAGGCAAAGTATAAGCTGCCCGCTGCATAAAGATTGGACGATATGGACCATGACAGTCCGATTCTCTTTGCTTCCGGATAATGCTCCGGTTTGTTATAATTGCTGCGGTAACCTCCCAGGGTAATTACAAAATCGCCTGCATAGTCACCGCCATACCAGGTATAAAAGGCAAAACCGCCGCTAAGGTGACAATCTCTGGATAATACATAGGAGTCATTGGACAGCATCCCTTTAATCGCAACCAAATAACTCTCCGGTTTGAAGGAAGCCATAAGCAGGAGTGCGACATGGGCTATTACCGGATCCTGAGCTATTTTGGGATCCTGTTTTTTTATAGGAAAATCCATGGTTGATTTCCCCAATAAATTTATTTCAACATAATTGCCGAATGAAACTGTAATGATAGCTTTGGAATCAATCAGCTTAAAGGTTGTAAAGAATATTCCTGCAGCCAGCCAATAATTGCCTTCCGATATATAAAAATAATTATCCAGTTTGCCGATATCGTCTAAAGTCATTGTGCCATCTGCAAGTTTGAATATTGGGAAGTCCATAAGATGTTCAATATCCGGAATGATTAATCTGCGGTTATACCCGAATCCGGCTGCAAAACCTGTAATAAAAAAGCACGGAGGCCCTCCAATCGGTACATTTACTGCCGCCGCTGCAAATACGGAAGTAACCGGCTTTGAGGAAAAGGATCCGAGTAATGAAAAGGAAAAAGTCTTTAGGCGAACCATAGCAAGACCTGTATAGGAATCCGACTCCGCTTTACGGTAAAAGTCACCGTCAATTTCAACAGCAGTTGTTTTAACATGTATCCCTATGCCTGAAATAACTGCTGTGGTATTTTTTAAATCGCTGAACGGAATGCTTACCCCAAGACCTGCGAAAGTAAATTTCAGAGCACCAATACTTAAGCTGGTATTCAACATTAAAAGGATCACACCATCACTAAAAGCACCGCCAATTGCTTCCAGGGTAACGGAGCCGAATTTTTTATTGATCTCTTTCCATTTTACCTTGCTTTGATCAACGTTTGCCCCTGCCGGTACAACTTCGGTGCTTCCGGATATTTTATCCATCTCTTCTGTATCTGTTGGCGGTACGATTTTAAATTCAATGGGTTCTTCTACTTTCTTATCCAAAACCTTTATTTTGAGATCCGTACTGAAAATAAAGCCATCCTGCGAATCATAACCAACAGTGATGTTCCCAAAGGAAACATCACCGTAATCTTTAATATAATCCCCTGCTACCGGCAGATCCGACAAGGAAAAACCTTTTGTATACAGAAGACATAGTCCGTAGCTTTTCAATTTACTGCTATACTGAAGCTGGGTGCGCCCCAATATATCATTCTTACCATCAGCAAATTCTATGAAAATGGTATAGGTGCTATTCTTACCATTATAAGAAAAGCCATTTTTTTCGATAAGAATGCTGGGAAGAAAGCTTGTATCAATATCCAATCCAAAACCCTTGCATCCCTCGGCCATCAAGCTACCAATCACATCGAACTGCTTACTGTTTTTAATGGTTCCTGAAAGAATAAGAGTATTATCGGTTGAATATACTCCCGCAGCTTCAAACTGTAGCTTTCCCACGCGAAAAACTACCGTAATCCCAGCATTCATATCACTAACCTGCCTTAATCAAATCATGAATTTAACAACTCTTCTATATCACCCATTGACATCTTTGATAATATATTTGCTCTTTCTGTATTCCATATATTAACATAAACAGACTCCAAAGATGCAGCATCAAGTCCTACATCTGCATCTTTCATATCAACAGAAAGACTGAATGCGTATTCAAAGGTAGTTTTAGCCGGTGTTACAGAGGAATCTTTGCATATGTATAAGAATATTTCATTCAGATTTACCTTATAAGCGTCTGTTGCGCCGGATACATAGCTTTTCATTTGTTCAACTACAGAACCGGTATCCAATGGATTATCCAGACTTGGTGTTTTTGTTAAATTTGTTACTGTTTGGTTTATTCCTGTACAGACCTCCGATATACTGCAAGGCTTATCTTTACCTCCGGGAGTCGGCTGTAATACGAATTGAACCTTATTATCACTCTTTGCAACTATTGCGGTAAAGCTTTTATGAAGTAAGGTAAATTCTACACCTGCGTTAAAATTTAGTGAATCTCCATTTGCTCCCTTTAATTCATTGGCTGCATGAGCTGTACTAGCTGTCACTTCTTTGTTACTGGGTTTCGCTAATTCAGTTTTCATATTAATATCTCCTTTTTAAAATTATTATTTTAGACTACCATTTATTACATTATTTTACATAATTCATCATATTTTACTATATCATCAGGCTAAATGTTTGTCAATTAATTTATGTCTCACATTTCACATGAAAAATTGGCGGCTTTATTTTATGTTAGCAAAGATGCAGGCTGACAGTAATAAAAATTGACTGTACATGGATATCCATGTACAGCCAATTTAACTTTGCCTGCCACTTTTAACTTTTTATCAGTTTGTTTTATTCTTAATCTCGTTTAAGATTTGAGTCATGAAGTCTTCAAACTGCATAGTACCCTTGTCGCCTTCTTTTCTGTTTCTTACAGCTACAGAGCCTGTTTCCATTTCCTTATCTCCGACTACCAGCATATACGGAATTTTCTGCATCTGGGCTTCCCTGATTTTGTAACCAACCTTCTCATTTCTTAAATCAGCTTCAGCACGAATATCCTGTTCTTCAAGCTTATCTTTCAGCATCTTTGCATAATCCCTCTGCTTTTCTGATATCGGAAGTATCACAACCTGTACCGGAGCCAGCCATACCGGAAATGCACCTGCGTAATTTTCTATAAGTATTCCTATGAATCTCTCTATGCTGCCGAAAACTGTTCTGTGAACCATAACAGGTCTATGCTTTTCACTATCAGCCCCGATATAAGTCAGGTTAAACTTCTCAGGCATCTGGAAATCCAGTTGTATTGTGCCGCATTGCCAAGTACGACCGATGCAGTCCTCAAGGTGGTAATCTATCTTAGGCCCATAGAAAGCACCGTCCCCTTCATTTATCTTATAAGGTAAATTGGCTGCTTCCAGCGCATTTCTTAATGACTCGGTAGCATTATCCCAATCTTCATCGCTGCCCATTGAGTTTTCCGGTCTTGTGGAAAGTTCAACTTTGTACTTGAAGCCAAACTGCTTATACACATAGTCAGTCAGTCTTATTACTCCTAAAACTTCATCTTCTATCTGCTCTGGAGTCATGAATATATGAGCATCATCCTGAGTAAAGTTTCTTACACGCATAAGTCCGTGAAGTGCTCCTGAAAGCTCATGCCTGTGAACCAGACCCAGTTCTCCCATTCTTAAAGGCAAATCCCTGTAGCTGTACATGGAGTTCTTATATACAAGTATCCCGCCGGGGCAGTTCATTGGCTTAATTGCATAATTCTTTTCATCAATTGTTGTGAAATACATGTTTTCCTTGTAATGATCCCAATGCCCCGACTGATGCCATAAATCCTCATTCAGCATGACTGGTGTCTTTATTTCTTTGTAGCCGCTTTTTCTATGAATATTTCTCCAGAAGTTTTCCAGCTCATTTCTTATTATCATTCCCTTTGGATGGAAGAATGGAAAACCAGGTCCCTCCTCATGAAGGCTGAACAAGTCAAGTTCCTTTCCAAGCTTTCTATGGTCTCTCTTTTTTGCTTCCTCCAGCATATTCAGATATTCATCAAGCTGACTTTTCTTTATATAAGCCGTCCCATATATTCTTTGAAGCATCTTGTTCTTCTCGCTGCCTCTCCAGTAAGCTCCCGCCACACTCAAAAGCTTAAACGCCTTAACTTTCCCGGTTGAAGGCACATGAGGCCCTGCACATAAATCAACAAATTCTCCCTGCCTGTAGAAAGATATTATTTCATCTTCCGGCAAATCGTTTATAAGCTCAACTTTATAGCTTTCACCCAGGCTGCTCATCATTTCAAGGGCTTTGCTCCTCGGCAGTTCAAATCTTTCAAGCTTTAAATCCTCTTTAATAATCTTATCCATTTCTTTTTCAATCAACGCAAGGTCATCTTCTGAAAAGGGTTTATCCGAGTCAATATCATAGTAGAAACCCGTATCTATTGCCGGTCCAATGGCAAGCTTCACATCAGGATATAATCTCTTTACTGCCTGTGCCAGTATATGAGCTGAAGTATGTCTTAATGCCCACTTTCCCTCATCGTTATCGAAGGTAAGTATCTCAAGACTGCAATCCTCATTTACCGGTGTGCCCAAATCCATAACCTTACCGTTTATCTTTGCAGCCATAGCAGCTTTTAAAAGTCCACTACCTATGGAAGCAACGATATCTAGAACTGTAGTACCCTTCTGATATTCCTTTACTGAACCATCCTTTAAAGTTACTTTTATCATAAATAGACCCTCCTAGTAGGTGAATTTGAAACTTTAGTACTTATTTCATATCACCGTTTTTTATTTTACAAAAAACAAAAACTCTCACCCCGAAAGGGGCGAGAGAAGTTCCCGCGGTTCCACCCTGATTTGGACTAAGGATTATAACGTAATCAACGACTAGACTTAATGCAGCTTAAAGCTTTTTCAGTCTGTTGCTCCGAGGTGGTTTTCAAACAACTTATCCAAGGAATGTTTTCAGCCAATGACATTCCATCTCTAATGGACTATTTGCTTTACTCGTCCTCATCTCAGCAATTAATTAATATTATTACTACAAAATTATATATTATTCAAATTAGAAAGTCAATTATATAATTCTTACAATAATTGCCTGAAACAGGCCTATGATTCCTCCCAGAACCCCTCCAAGCCGCTCGATATACTTTAATTCTCTGGATGTAAGGTCTAATATAAGTTTCTCCATATTTAAAAGCTCCAGTTCATTGATTTTTTCTTCCACCATCTCGCCAATCTTAACTTTATGTACCGTTTTGTTTAATATACCATCAATTGAACTGTCAAGAATAGACATTGCATCCTTATTAATCTGCTCGTCAAAATAGTCTATTATCTTACTTTTTATAGCAAAGGGAATAATGGATGGAATCTTATAATCTATGACCTTAAGCAATTTTCCTTTTATTATGCATATAACTTCCTGTTTGTTTTCTTCAGTTATGAGCTTGTCGAAAATCTCATTTATAGAAATAAGCTCTTTCTCCACAACCTCCCCGATGCTTTTAGAAATATCTTGCCTTCTCTTAGGTATAAGTCCTTGTATTGTTATATTTAAAAGCGGTATTCTAACCGCTCTTATGGGTCTGAAAAGCATCTTTATTGCAAGTACATTTGTAAGCCAGCCAATTATTGCTCCAACAACTACTAGGAAAATCGCCTCATACATTTAACTATCCCCCGATTTTCATTTGTTTTAAATATTATAGCACAAAACATTATATTTCTGCATTTTATTTACAGACTATAATTGTTTGTCTCCTTGCTTTCCAGCTGGCTGCTGCACAAATCGCACTTACTGCATATTGTTATCCTTTCCCTGAATACATTAATTATCGTCTGAAGAAGTTCTCTGTTTTTAAATCCTTCAATATCATGTATTGTTATCTTTTTAGGTGAAACCGTAATCAGAGTGCTGATTAAAAGATCATCATAGTTTATTGTCTCGTCAAGAATTTCTGACCTCAGATCATCAAAATACTCACTGCTTATATGATTCTTATTTTCATCGTATAATAAATATTTTCCATCTTTTGATTGGTATAAGTGTATGGTGTCTATCTTACACTCTTGTATTTCAACAAAATATCTCAATAACTTAATGAACTCATTATATTCCCTTTCAGCCAAAAAAATCTCCAGAGCCCTTTCTATTGTTGCATTCAATTCGTTAATATACGTATTGAGCCTGAAATTTAAGAAACCTTCTATATTAAACTCATTTTCTCCTTCCAAATACTCAAGTATGCTTCTAATAATTCTGCTTCTTCTGCTTGCTTTGCAGAAACTTCCCGGCTGCATAATTTTCTCATCTTTTAAAAGTTCGTTTGCATTTTTTATGACACTGGCACGTTCCTTTTCATTTAAATAAAAAAAGTTTTCTTTGGTAATTTTTCTTAGAAGCCTTGGCTCATAATATTCGATTATTACTTTTGACAGAGCTTTAGAAAGTATATATTTGAATTCCTCATAAGCTTTCTTGTCAGTAATTCTTCCAAGAAGCCTATCTCTTATACCACAGCTTATAAAAAGAGTACTGCCTATATAATAATCCTCATAGATTATGTCGATTCCATCCGCATGAGCCTCGTCCAACTGTCTGTATATATCAGCTTTGATTATTTCAGCATTTTCATGAGAACCGATTGCTACAAGAAACATTTGTACAACTCCTTTCTTTATTGGATACTGCATGATAATAGCATATTCCAGAGTTCATCCAATAAAATTTAAGAAATCAAATAAGAATGGTCTTACTATAATAGTATCTGCGTAATTATTTCTTGTATTCAAAGCCAAATTGTCAACTTAAGCTCTGCAAAACTCGAATGTACATGACATGTAAGTGTTTCAATTTCGAAAAAATATTTGCTGCTTTTTTAAAAGCATTTTAAAGGTATTATCGATCCGTAATCAACCAGTTTTTCATCACTTAAAGTTCTTATTATAAAACCTTTTTTATTAAGGAATTCAACTATTTGACAGCTTTCTTCCAGGCTATTTACGCTTCCTGCAAAAGCGATCCGGTTTTTTGACAGCAATCCGCTGGCACCGCCAATGAACCCATAATTCAAACACTTAAGGACAATCCCACCTGGCTTTATAAGAAGGCTTTCAATTCCATATTTCTCCGCTGTCCTTGCAAGCTTCTGATCTGAGGTAATAATTGTTCTGCTGTCCAATATGCAGGCTGCACATTTTGTATAGCCTTGGCTGACATTTATAAGCATTGTATTTTCTTTTTCCAGTGCTTTTATTACCTCGGTATCAGTATATTTAAGTTTATGGAAAGCCAAATTTCCCATTCTCAATACATTATATGCGATATTGCCTGGATAGTTTCTAACCAGCCAAGTTGCACCCTTTGTCACTGCAAATCCTTTTTTCGTAAGCTGTGGTGCCATACTTTCATATATGTTTGGAGCCAGTACTACCCTGTTCCCGCCTATATGGAGCATCAGCATGTCCGGATGTCCATCTACCGCCTCATACAACTCTTTGCATCTTGTAGTCTTAATACATTCGATTCCATCGTTATTAAGACTTTCTTCTACTGCGTGACTTATGCGGTAGTCCACAACTGCAAGGCTTACCTTACTGTCCGGAATAAAAGGAACTTTAAGATAATTCATATTAAAAAAACTTCCTCTCCTCTTTGCTGCTTCGAAGTTATCAGGCGGACACTGTTCGCCCCTACCTATCTCATACCTCAAACCTCGTGCCAAAGTATGTGTACAAAAAACAAAAAAACTTATTGTATTCAATAAGCTAAATTTATTTGGAGGCGACACCCGGATTTGAACCGGGGAATAGAGGATTTGCAGTCCTCTGCCTTGCCACTTGGCTATGTCGCCATAAAAGTTATATGGAGCGGGTTACGAGATTCGGACTCGCGACTTTCACCTTGGCAAGGTGACACTCTACCACTGAGTTAAACCCGCATTTTAGTGGTGCCTTGGGGCGGAATCGAACCACCGACACGAGGATTTTCAGTCCTCTGCTCTACCGACTGAGCTACCAAGGCAGGTAAGATGGCGACCCAGAACGGGCTCGAACCGTCGACCTCCAGCGTGACAGGCTGGCATTCTAACCAACTGAACTACTGGGCCATCATAAAATTTACTCCGCAAATGCTCCGTATCAAATCAAGGAATGTTTGTCTTTTTTCTCCGCTGCACTGCGCGGGTCAAAGTACCTCCTCAAGTGCTCCGGTTTAAATTAAGGAATGTTTGTCTTTTTCCTCTGCTACGCTACGTGGGCCAAAATTGCCTCCGCAAATGCTATGGCTTACACTAAGGAATGTTAGTCTTTTTTCTCCGTTACACTTCGAAAAAAGTTGGTGGGGACAATAGGGCTCGAACCTATGACCCTCTGCTTGTAAGGCAGATGCTCTCCCAGCTGAGCTATGCCCCCTCAAACTCGCGACATCATTTAGTATATCGTACAGATGGTTTAAAGTCAAAACTTGAATTTTTTTATTTCTTACATTTATCAATTTATATCACAGGATTCCTTTAAATAGCTTTTGAATACTATAATATCTGCTTATATAACTTTTATAATAGTTGCATTATGTATTAAGCTTTTACTTTTATTCTGATATTGCACATATTACTTTGTTGTAGCCTTTTCAAGGAGTCTAGCCAACTCATCTTTTTCAAAATTATATTTGCTGTTGCAGAAATGACATACCAGTTCAGCATTACCCTGCTCTTTAATAATCTTTTCCAATTCCTGTTTTCCTATGCTTAAAAGCGCTCTTTCCAGCCTCTCCCTGCTGCAATTGCATTGGTATTCTACTTGCTGTTCATCATATACCTTATATTCTATATCTCCCAATATATCTTTTATCATTCCTTCGGCATCTAGGCCTGAGCTTATCATATTAGTTACAGACTTAATCTTTCCAAGCCTATCCTCAAGCTTTGTTATTGCAGCTTCGTCGGTTTCAGGCATAAGTTGTATTATAAACCCTCCCGATGCAGCTACATGACCGTCAACTTCAACCAGTACACCCAACCCTACTGCAGTATGTGTCTGTTCGGAGGTTGCAAAGTATGAAGATATATCATCACCGATTTCTCCACTAACAATTGGTACCTGTCCGACATAAGGTTCTTTCATGCCCATATCCTTTATAACTGTAAGCACTCCATCTACTCCCACTGCACTTCCTACATCCAATTTGCCATCTTCCCGCTGCATCAATTCCACATTCGGATTTGTTATATATCCTCTTACATTGCCTGTATTATTGGACACTACTACTATGCTTCCCGCAGGTCCTTTTCCATTTATCTGCAGTGTCATAGTGTCATTATCTGATTTGAGCATAATACCCATCATACTTCCAACAGTCATCATCCTACCTAAAGCTGCAATAGATACCGGACTGCAGCCATGAATTTTCCTCGCCTCTTCAACCATTTGAGTAGTAATACAGCCAAAAAACCTTATACTTTCGTCTGTACTTGCTCCCCTTATTATATAATCCTTCATATATTTCCTCCATATCATTCTTTTATTGCAGTAAAAAATATCCTTTCGCTGTTCTCACAAGGTTTTTTTAAGCTAAAGCCATCGAAAACTTTTATTTCCACAAAGCCTGTTTTTTTGAGAAGTTCAGTAAGATATTCATTTTTATATGCCTTCTGAACGTGATGTTCTTCAAATTTTCTATATAAGTCTCCCTGCGGAACAAAAAATATCAATTCCATTTCCACAGTCTCAGATACTTCATCAAAATTATTATTCCAAATATAATGCTTATTATTTTTTTCTTCATGGAAAGTGTTGCTTCCTAAAATAAATTTTATTTTATTGTAGCTGCTGATATCAAAAATGAAAATGCCTCTTTTGCCTAAATTTTTATAAACCGCATTAAAAAACTTCATCAAGTCTTCTTCATCATAAACATAATTGACCCCATCGCACATACAAAGCACAGCATCATATTTCCCTTTTAAATTCATCTCTGTCATATCCTGATTCAAAAACTTGATTTTTTGTTTTGATGCTCTTGCTTTACTTTCAGCAATTGTCAGCATGTCTGCTGAAAGGTCAAGCCCCCACATATCATAACCTTTTAAAGACATTGGAATTGTAATATTCCCGGTACCACAAGCGGTATCCAGCATTCTCATTGGTTTAATACCATATAGCTCGAAAATCTCCTCTAAGTACCGGCACCAGGCACTATAGTCCACATCTTCCATAAAAAGATCATAAAACTCTGCAAATCCGTTATAACTGCTCATATAAAACACATTATCCTCTCTAAAGCTAAAGAAATATTTTCTCTGATTATTATGTCACTCTTGTTATCATAACAGGTTTCTCCAATATTTATTATAATAAGCCTTTTACATATTTCCACAAGATAGTTAACCGGAGATACAGACAGGCTGGAGCCAATAACAATAAGCAGTTCAGATGTCTCCACCTTTCTGATGCTCTCATAGAAGCAGTCAGGGAGCATGTCCCCAAAAAGTACTACATCCGGTCTTATTACTCCTCCGCACCTGCACTTGGGAGGAATTTCTCCAGCTTTCACCTTTTTTTCCACAAGCGAAGTATCATATTTTTCACCGCAGCCTTCACAGCTACAGGTCCTTGTAGTTCCATGCACCTCATATACGTTCTTGCTCCCCGCTTTATAATGAAGTCCGTCTATGTTCTGAGTGACTATAAGGTCTATTAGGCCCAGTTCTTCCAGCTTTGAAACCATGAAATGAGCTTTGTTCGGTGCTGCATCCTTCATAGAAGTAATAATACCGAAACCTACATCGTAGAACTTCATTGGGTTATTATAAAGCACCTCCGTCGACAGCGCTTCCATAGGATCAACCTTCTCCCAGAGGCCGCTTCCCGGACTCCTGAAGTCAGGAATTCCACTGTCCGTTGAAATACCTGCGCCAGTCAGTACTACTGTAGATTTGCTTTCTCTTATAATTTGTGCAGTTTTCTCATAAACATCCATATCATATTCCTTTCTGTAGATGAATTTGAAATATGCAAAATTGCCCAATAATAGCCGCATTAAGCGGCTGTTATTGAGCATATATACAACTTATCACTGAGTTATTGTGCTGCTTTGTGACAAGCTTCTTTTCTTCCTGGTTATAAGTCCCCCTATTCTGCCTGTCTCTTCTGCCGTCAGCCCCCCCCATCCTACTTGGGAAAGCTTCTCACCCAGTCCCAATTCATTAGCTATCTCATATTTCATAGCATCCTCAGGGGTTAAAATCAAATCCTTTTTCTTTTTCACCTTCATAATATCACTCCTTAAGACTTGTTTTTCAGTCAGTAATTCTCTGTTGCAAGTCGTAAGTCAGGAAGCACAGCGTAACAGCAACAGTTTATAGAATTTCTTACTAAAAACATTTCTACATTAAATTTATAGAAATATTATGCGGCTTTTTACTATTATTATACAAATCTAATCTCTGAAAAGGTAGACTGATTTATTCTTTTTGTTTCTTTTGGTAAGCCTTCCAATTATAAACCCAATCAGAAGACCTAAAATTACGTATGTCCATCGGCTCTCTTTCAATACAGTAATAAGCTTTATGACAGCCCCAAGAATATCGAAGCTTTTGCTTGATGCGGTATTAACTGCTTTGCCAGAACCGTTTGTTTCATCCATATCCTCCTGCTTACTTTCTGCAAGCTTGTAGCCGTTTTTATCCAGCCAATAGCTAAGATACGGATAGTTTTGCCGAGTTTCTGGTATAAGCTCCTTAAGAATCATATTTATACCTTCATCATTTTTAACAGCATTGTATGAACTTAACCTGTCAAGCAATACCTTATATCTGATTCTTTCCGGATAAAGCTTGGATATATCAAGCTGTTCCATAGTGCTTAAATATTCATTATTATTGCCCAATAGTCTTTGGCACTCGGCTTTAACATATTTCACCTGTACAGGATTCAAACTGCTGTCTGAGGGTGCGCTTATATATTCGTTGCAAAGGGTTAACGCCTCTTCATAACTTTTAGCATTGAAAGCTTTGACAATAGCTTTAGGCTTTTTATAAGTACTGGCATTAAGCCTTTGTATAGCCATTTTTTCAACAGGCTGGTATCCTATTGATACACCGCTTCCATAACTTCCGGTATAGGAAAGAGTAAGAACTCCTTCATCCGATATATCCTCCCCATTTACCCCTTCAAGTTCAAATATATTATAAGGTTTGAAATTATCAAGCTTCAATATGAGCTTTACTTTTTCACTTGGTATTGCATAGGAATAATTCCTGTCCTTGAAGAAACTCAAGCCGTATGCATCATTTTCCGTCTCTTTCATAGCAGCTTTAATACTTACCTTTATAGTCCGCGTCTGACCCGGTGTAAATGCCATATTGAACAAGTACCATCTGCCATCTGGTGTTTGAAGATTTTCTACCCCGTAGTTGCTTTTAAGATATTCAGTGTTTCTGGTCTTATAATTCAGGAACTTGCTCCCATCATTTACACCGAACTCATAGATAGCATTGTCGGGATAACCAAAGTTTACAGTAATGTTTTTCCCCGAGTTGTTTTTTATTGTATATTCGTATATGGCAGTTACATTCCCGCCATTTATCGTAACAGTATCTGATTCGTCAGAAATACTAACTTGCGATTTATTCAGATTATACAAGCCATAACCCTTCCAACCTGTATCAGCACTGTCTGCAGAAACTGTTGCTATAGAAATTACTATAATCAAGACAGTGAAAATCAGAAGTTTAACTCTATTATACATATTTCCACCTCTTTTATTTAATTAGTTCAAACATATTAATATCAGTATTGTAATTATCTACATCTGATAAGTAGATTATAAAACATTTGAATACCTAAAATCAATATTTCCTCATTGAAATTGAACTTATTGCTGTGTAAAGGGTATTCATACCCCTTGCTGTGGTTCCGGGATCCCAACATCAGAAACAAGCCGGGTATTCTCTCCTGATAATATGAGAAGTCCTCAGCAATTGTAAGAGGATTCAAGTATACAAAATCTTCGCTGTCTAAACTCTCCATAAGCTTTTCATAAAGCCTGTTATCATTGTTCACAGCAGGATACATGTCCCTTATTTCATACACCACTTCACAATCATATGCATCACTTATACAATTTATCATCTTTACTACTCTGCTTCTCAAAATATTATATGTAGTGTCGTTAAAGGCTCGCATAGTCCCTTCAAGCAGAGCTTCACCTGCAATTATATTTCTTCTTTCTCCGCAAACCATTCTTCCCACTGTAACAACTGCAGGCTCTAAAGGATCCACATATCTGCTGACGATTGTATTTAGTGCCAGCACAATATCCGAAGCAGCAACAAGTGCATCACATCCCTTGTGGGGCATAGCACCGTGGCTGCTCTTTCCTTTTACCAGCACATCAAATTCTCCTGTCTGAGCCATCATTGCTCCCGGCCTGCAGCCAATTTTGCCTTCCAGAACATCAGGCAGTATATGAAGTCCGAATATATTTCTTACATTGTACTTTTCTAGTATTCCTGCCTTTACTATGTTTTCTGCTCCTCCCGGGCCTTCCTCGGCTGGCTGGAATATCAGAAGCACATTGTTTTTCAGTTCATTTTCAATCTGCTTTATAAGCTTTGCAAAACCGAGGAGTATAGCAGTATGACCGTCATGTCCGCAGGCATGCATATAACCTTTGTTTTGTGAACAATACTCTGCTCCCGTCTGCTCTTCTACCGATAATGCATCAATATCAGCTCTGAAGGCTATAGTATCTGAACCCGGCTTGCTTTCGAAATAAGCTGTTACACCTGTTCCCATTGGCGCTATATCTGCATTTATATTAAGCTTTCTTAAATATTCATATATGTAATTGGTAGTTTCATACTCTTTAAGCCCCGGCTCCGGAATTCTGTGCAACTGCCGCCTTATTGCAATAACTTCATCATTTAATGCTTTTACCCTCTCATCAATGGTTATCAAAATACCACTCCTTATTTATATATAAATTGCATAGATTCTATTTATATATAATATTGTATATTATATAGTGACTCTTTTCAAACAGTTAATCAACCAAGTTCCAAAAGAAAATCTGGAGACAGCGTACCCTCTATTCTGCTTTTGCCGATTATACCGATCAAATCATAAATATACGCATTAATATTTATTCACAAATAATCATAAATATTAACGAAAAATCAATTTTTACTGTTGACACCTTTTTCGCCTTATGATAGTATTATTCTAATTTATTCAAAGTTTCTATTCTTGGATAGAGGCGCGCTTTTAAATAGTAAGGATATTCTTTCATTGGGCTGTGGTATCCCGAATGTCCACAAAGGTAAAAGCGCCGAAGGCAGAAATACACCACTATATTCTGACCTGGTTCTTTCGCAAACAGCGACTGAACTGTCACCGGAGTGTCAATACACAGCCTCCGGTGGAGAGCTATACATGAATAAGTGTGTTTGTTCAGCTTTATCTGAATGAATATATTTATCATGTCAGCTCTTAAAAGGGCTGATTTTTATTTTATTATGGTGTTTTGAAATAAAATATTCTATAAATAAAGAATATCTAATTTCAAATTCACTTACTAGGAGGTATTATTAATGAACAAGTATGATGTAGCAGTAGTCGGTGCAACAGGTATGGTGGGAAGGATGTTTCTTAAGGTACTTGAAGAGAAACAATTCCCAATCAATAATTTTTATGCTTTTGCAAGTTCAAAATCCGCAGGCAGCAAAGTGACCTTCAATGGAAAGGAGTATGTAGTTCTTGAACTTAATGAAAACTCCTTTGACAGACATATTGACATTGCTCTTTTCTCCGCAGGAGGTGAGACCAGTAAAAAGTATTCTCCGATAGCAGCTTCAAAGGGTGTTGTAGTAATTGATAACAGCAGTGCTTTCCGGATGGATGAGGATGTTCCTCTTATAGTTCCGGAAGTAAATCCCCAGGCTGCAAAGGGACACAAAGGAATAATAGCTAACCCCAACTGTTCAACTATACAGGCTGTAGTTGCTCTCAAACCTCTTTATGATAAATATGGAATAAAGAGAATTGTATACTCCACTTATCAGGCAGTCTCCGGAACAGGGGTTAAAGGCGTTACTGACCTTGAGGAAGGCATAAAAGGCAATGCACCCAAGGCTTACCCCCACCCAATAGCCTATAATTGTCTGCCTCAAATAGATACTTTTCTTGAAAACGGATACACAAAAGAAGAAATGAAAATGATAAACGAAACACAAAAAATCCTTGATGACCAGACACTCAGAATAACTGCTACAACAGTCCGTGTACCTGTATATAGTGGACATTCCGAGTCAATTAATGTAGAATTTGAAAAGGACTTTGATATTGATGAGCTAAAACAGATATTAGAAAACGGCCCTGGAATAATACTACAGGATGATCCGGCAAACAACGTCTACCCTCTCGCAATAAATGCAGCAGGAAAAAATGAAGTTTTCGTTGGAAGAATAAGAAGGGATTACTCAGTAGAATATGGAATAAACCTATGGGTGGTTGCAGATAATGTGAGAAAAGGTGCAGCTACAAACGCTGTACAGATTGCTGAATTGCTGATTCGTGCTTGATTTACAATAAATTAAATAGTAAGGAGGAATTTTAGGTGGCAGTATTTAAAGGTTCCGGAGTTGCAGTTGTAACACCATTCAATAGCAAGGGAGTAAATTTCGAAAAACTTGGGGAACTGTTAGACTGGCATGTAGCTAATGGTACAGATGCAATAATAATATGCGGAACTACGGGTGAAGCTCCAACTATGTCTGATGATGAAAAAAAGGCTGCATATAAATACACTGTAGAAAGAATAGCCGGAAAAATACCTGTAATCGCAGGTACAGGGAGCAATGATACCCGGCACTCAATAGAGCTTTCACAGTATGCTGAATCGGTTGGCTGCAATGGTGTATTGTGTGTAACACCTTATTATAACAAAACCACACAGAAGGGACTCATCGCTCACTACACTGCAATTGCAGATTCAATCAATATTCCGGTTATAATATACAATGTTCCCGGCAGAACTGGTCTCAATATAACTCCCGACACCTTAAAAGTACTTTCCAAGCATAAGAACATAGCAGGGATAAAGGAAGCAAGCGGAAATATAAGTCAAGTTGTTGAAATAGGAATGTTTTGTGATGAAAGCTTCTGCATGTATTCCGGAAATGATGACCAAGTGGTTCCCCTCCTTTCTGTAGGTGGAATTGGAGTCATTTCAGTATTTGCAAATATCGCACCGAAGGTAATGCATGATATGGTAGCAAGTTTCCTTGAAGGAGATACAAAGCGTGCCATGGAGCTTCAGCTTAGTATAAAGCCTCTTAATGACGCACTGTTTTCTGAGGTTAATCCTATTCCCGTAAAAACAGCTATGAACCTTCTGGGCTACAATGTTGGAGATCTGAGACTTCCCCTTGTAGACATGACCGAAAAGAATCTGGAACGCTTGAAACAGGAACTTTTAAACTACGGATTAGAAATTAGGGGGTAAATGTCTTGATAAAAATACTAATGAACGGCTGCAACGGAAAAATGGGTCAGGTAATCACCCGGCTAAGTAAAGAATATGAGGAAATTGAAATAACTGCCGGCGTGACAAGGAATCCTTCAAAGCTTTTGAATCCATATCCTGTGTACAAAAGCTTCAAGGAAGCTGCAGAGGCTGAAGTAGATGTTGTCCTCGATTTCTCAAACGCTACTATACTTCCGGATGCTGTTGAATATTGTGTTGCTCATAGGACAGCCCTGGTAGTGGGAACTACAGGGCTGTCCGAAAAAGACCATTCCATGCTGAGACAAGCATCAGCTTCCATTCCCGTATTTGTATCTGCAAACATGAGCTTTGGAATAAGCGTACTTCTTGACCTTGCGTTAAAAGCCGCATCCGCTCTTGGTAAAGAATACGATATAGAAATACTTGAAAAGCATCACAATGAAAAAAAGGATGCCCCGAGCGGTACTGCAATCATGATAGCCAATGAGTTGAAAAGTCATTTGGATGCATCAATGGAGCTTACTTATGACAGATCGAAGCTAAGAGAAAAGAGAAAGCCTAATGAAATCGGCATATCCTCTATAAGAGGCGGCACCATTCCCGGTGAGCATACAGTATATTATGCCGGAAAAGATGAAATTATCGAAATAAAGCATACTGCTCTCTCCCGCGATCTACTGGGGCGTGGTGCAATAAGAGCGGCTCGTTATACCGCCTCAAAACCAAATGGATTTTACAATATGAAAACAATGCTTGAGGAGTTGATTTAATGGATCAAAAATTTGAAATAACAGATCCTTATAAGATTGCTGCCTATATAAAAGAAGCTGAAAAAGTCACACCGGTTAAAGCCTATGTGAATGGAGATTTAAGGGGAATCTCCATGGACAATATAAGGTTCTATGGTACAGAGAATTTCTGGGTGCTGTTTGGTGAACATTCAGATATAGAGAAATTCCTGGCTGACAACAATAATAGAATTACCAGCTTTGAATTGGAGTATGATAGAAGGAATTCAGCCATCCCACTTCTGGATACCAGATATGTTGATGCCAGAATAGAGCCGGGTGCAATAATTCGGGACAAGGTGCTCATACATAAAAATGCAGTAATTATGATGGGTGCAGTAATAAACATAGGCTCTGAAATTGGCGAAAATACAATGATTGATATGAATGCTGTACTTGGAGCAAGAGCTACTATTGGCAGCAATTGTCACATAGGAGCAGGTGCAGTAATTGCCGGTGTACTTGAGCCCCCTAGTGCAAATCCTGTGATTATTGAGGATAATGTGCTGGTCGGAGCAAATGCCGTGGTGCTTGAAGGCGTGCGCGTAGGCAAAGGTGCCGTTGTAGCTGCCGGATCTGTTGTTACAAAAGATGTTGAGTCTGAAACTGTTGTAGCTGGAATTCCTGCTAAAATGATAAAAAGCGTTAAAGATTTAGATGGAGATAAAAAGAAGATATTAGATGATCTAAGAGGTTAGGATGTGATTACTAATGGCTATTATTGTACAAAAGTACGGAGGCACCTCCGTTGGAACAATAGAGAAGATAAAAGGTATTGCAGAACGTGTATTAAGAAGAAAATCAGAAGGTAACGACATGGTGATTGTAGTATCTGCCATGGGCAAAACTACCGACCACCTTGTAAAAATGGCTTATGATATAAGCCCCGATCCTGACAAAAGAGAACTGGACGTTTTAATGTCAACCGGTGAAGAAGTATCCATGTCGCTTCTGTCTATTGCACTGAACAATATAGGAGCTGATGCTGTGTCCTTTACGGGGCAGCAGATTGGAATTAAAACAGAAGGCTCTCATACAAAATCAAAAATAGCGGACATTAATGAAAATAAAATCATTGATGAGCTTCAAAAAGACAAAATAATAATAGTTGCAGGCTTCCAGGGTGTAAATGAAGACAATGAAATTACTACACTGGGCAGAGGCGGTTCAGACACAACTGCGGTTGCGCTTGCAGCAAAGCTTAAAGCCCAGTGTGAAATATATACTGATGTTGATGGCATTTATACTGTTGATCCAAGGCTTTATCCAAGCGCAAGAAAGCTTGAGTATATAAGCTATGAGGAAATGCTTGAAATGGCAAGCTCAGGAGCTGGTGTAATGCATTCCCGTTCCATAGAGCTTGCACAAAAATACAATGTCCCTGTACTCGTAGCCCTCAATACGGGGGACATACCGGGTACCATCATAAAGGAGATGGATAATACTATGGAGAACACTGCTATAACAGGTCTTGCAGTAAACAATGATGAAGCGATAATTACTTTAAACGGCGTACCCCATGATATTAGTGTAGTTGCAGAAATATTCCAAAGTATTGCAAGCAAAGAAATAAATATAGATATGATAAGCCAGACCTTCCCAGTAAACAAGCTGGTGAATATATCCTTCACCCTCCCCAAGACCGAACTATACCGGGCTTCAAGGATACTGGACAGCTTTAAAGACAAATTATCCACCTTCAGTTACGAAGCTTATGAGAACATATCAAAGCTGTCAGTAGTAGGGATTGGTATGAACAGCCAATCGGGTGTAGCAGCCAGGGTATTCAATCTCCTTGCAGAGAACAGAATACCGGTCAGCATAGTAACAACTTCTGAAATCAAGATATCATACGTAATCAGCCCTGGTGACCAGACAAAAGCTATAGAAGCCATAGCAAAGGAATTTGATCTATAATTAGGGACAAGACCCATATCCAGTATAATCGTGAACAGGGCAAGAAGGCATCCAGTGGATCCTTTATGTGGTTATACCAAACGGGATGCTACGAAGAGCATGCGATTTGCACTTTGAATATACCCGCACCCGTGCAGGGGAACATGCTAAATATCGATTTTGAAAGAAATCCGGAACTACTGAAAGATCATCTTCCGTGTTCCGAAAAGCTGTCAGGCCGCTTTCGGATGAAAAATGATAAATAAATTGGAAGAACCTGTGATTGGAGAGTAACCCTCCGGTACAGGTTCTTTTGTTCCACCGCTTACATATGTAAGAGTATTAGTAAAGATATGAGCCTGCACATATTAGACAATTTTTCGTGGTAGATAAGTGGTGCAGGTAAAGAGGGGTGGTCGCAAGCGACCTCCCCTCGGATTATATCAGCCCGCAATGCGGGCTGAAAGGCATTTGGAATCAGGGTCGGATTTGACGCAATGGGGTTGCTGCCAGAGTCGTGCTTGGTGAATCACAGCATTTGTAAAGGTTCTTATAGAAATGGGTTATGAACCTCTCTAACTTTTGCCCACTGTCAATTATCATTAGATAATTCTTCTGGAAGTGGCATCCTCACCATATTTTTAAATTCTGGTTTACACACACCATATTTTTTAAAATTTTCACGTGCATTATTAAGTGTAATATGGTTTGCTCCTATTATCTGATCTGGTTTGTCATGTGCAACTGCATCAAATTGCCAAAAACATACTTCGCAGATTTCAAATAAAGGTTCATCTTCTACTTCAACTAATTGCGTAAAATAGCCACAGCATGGACACTTAACTCTTATCATAATAATCATCCTTCAGTTCTTATTTGGGGGCATATTTACTAATTTGTTCCGACCAGTAATTAATACCTGTATCTGGTTTGAAATAGGTCGAAATACCACCATACTTATTCATTATACCAAACTCATTTGTAGCTTTATCATATCTAAAATATGTTCCATCATTAGAAACAAATGATTGAGTTGTTGAAGTAGGTGATTTCTCTAAAAAATTTCTTGCTCCACTTAGGTATTCAGTTTCACTTTTAAAATTAAAATCAGCTTTATGGTCACTGAAATGTTTATTCAGGGTACTGTTACCTTTTACATTAGAAAAATCTACTTTTGGATTGCGTGTACCACTATAAGTCTTACCAGCATTACCCGCTCCCTTAGATACAGCAGCTTCAAGTGATGCAGCCTCTTTTGCTGCTATCGCTTCAGCCTCCGCTGCCGAAGATGCTTGTATCACTCTATAAAGACGTACCCCATCTACCAGAGCCTTTAATTCATACACACCTTCAACTACTAATGCCACAGTTACCACAACATCAATTGTATATTTTGCAGTCTGTGCTATTTCTTCATTGGTAAGACTTTCAAATAGATGATCGTTCATCATTGGCTCATGCCCATCAACGTCAACATACCTCAACGGATTTCCCCAGCAATACGTATACAGGTTCAAACTCGACGGATTATTGATATCCCCCTTGTTCGTATCCTCGTTAATGAACCGTCCTATTCTTGGGTCATAATACCTTGCCCTTAGGTAGTATAGTCCGCTTTCACTATCATACATCTGCCCGGCGTATCTCATAGGATTAGGTATACCGTTTTCTGATATATTTGTTACCTTGCCATATATGTCATATTCATAGCTGTTCTTTATATTCCCTGCACCATCTACAAGATTGACTACATCTCCATGACCGTTATACAGGAAATAATATAGATTTCCTGTTGCATCTTCTCTTCCTATCTGGTTCATGCCGTATATGTTTCTATAAGACAGGCTGCCATTCTCTGCTTCAATTATAGCATTATCCCCATCATAGTAGTAGGTTGTTGTTATTCCATCCACTGTTTTAGTCTTTCTTAA
>Ga0209467_1000825_pt1 | contig 34188 bp, 33 predicted proteins | sample Higcelwee11metaG_FD_187175 | JGI IMG/M metagenome (GOLD analysis project Ga0209467, IMG submission 187175) | Freshwater pond sediment microbial communities from the University of Edinburgh, under environmental carbon perturbations - High... | ecosystem: Environmental > Aquatic > Freshwater >... | reverse complement strand
AATATTCAAGTTGCCTCCAAAGTACGATCCTATCATGGTTTAATGGTTCATATTTTTGGCAGACTCGCAGCAGCAATGTTTATCATGATTTTTAACCCTTAATTGGCATTAATAATTTTGATTGATTCCAATATTTTTATATCGTATCGATATTTTTTTTATAACTGCCTACTTTAAGAAACAGGTGAACACGCCGACATGTTAATGAATCCCATCAAAGAGACGATCCTCATCGGGGGAAAAAACCTTATCCTGCGTCAAATCGTTCAAATAGCCAAAGGCGAAGCAGCCATAGAGATCAGCGCGCATCCGGATTTCATCCGCCGGATGGAAGAATCCAAAAACGTCCTGATGCATTCCCTGGAAATGGATTCCGCGGTGTATGGCGTTACCACCGGCTTTGGCCGGTCGTGCGGCAAGCGAATGTCCGCGGAAGACACTATCCGAAACGGAACGAATCTGGTGCGGTTTCATGGCTGCGGCACCGGCGAACCGGTCGGCATTGAGGAAGTCCGGGCGTCAATTTTATGCCGCATCCTGTGCTTGAGCAAAGGGTTTTCCGGTGTCTCCGTTGACTTGCTTCTGCAAATGGCTGCTTTTTTAAACCACAACATCACGCCGGTGATCCCTTCGGAAGGTTCTGTGGGCGCTTCCGGCGATCTGACGCCCATGTCTTATGTCGCGGCAGCGCTGATCGGTGAGCGGGAAGTCTTTTATAACGGTGAACGGATGCCGGCCGCTCAGGCCCTTTCGACTGCCGGCATCAAGCCGTATACTTTTGGCCCCAAAGAACCGCTGGCCATCATGAACGGCACTGCCATTATGACCGGGATGGCCGCCATGGTCATCGATAAAGCGCAGCGCATCATGAATGCCGCTGTTTGCGCCACGGTCCTTACCATTCATGCCATTCAGGGGAACGCACACCACTACCATCCCGTTATTTCCATCGCAAAGCCCCATCCGGGCCAGAAGCATATTGCGGACCGGATTTTCACGCTGCTTACAAAGACCGATGCAACGGCCCGGCTTTCCGTGGGCGCGCCGGAAACGCTTCAGGATCCCTATTCCGTGAGGTGCGTCCCCCAAATCGTCGGTGTTTTATTTGATGCGCTGACATGGGTAAAAGAATGGGTAGAGATTGAAGCCAACAGCGCCAATGACAACCCGATATGTGACCCGGCGACCGGCGGCGTGTTTATGGGTGGGAATTTTTATGGCGGCCATATTGTTTTTGCAATGGATGCCTTAAAAGCAGCCCTGGCCTCCATTGCGGATATGTCGGATCGGCAGGTGGCCTTAATGGTGGACCCCAGCGTAAACCGGGGACTGCCAGCGGATCTCGTGCGGGTAAGCGATGAAGAGCGGCCCTTTCATCACGGATTCAAGGCCATGTCCATCGCTTCTTCCGCCCTTGCCGCGGAAGCATTAAAAGGGACGATGCCTGCGGCGTCTTTCTCCCGTTCCACCGAATCCAATAACCAGGACAAAGTCAGCATGGGAACCATTGCGGCAAGAGATGCGCTCAGGCTTTGCCAACTGGTTGAACGGACCGTTGCCATTCATCTGCTGGCGTCCGCCCAGGCGGTTGAAATCCGTGGAAAAATAGAGACAAGACCCCACATTGCCGAGATGGTTCGAAAAATCCGCCTGCTGGCGGAGCCGCTCTTCGAAGACAGGCCCATGGATGTCGATATCAATCGAATTGCCCAGGCCATTATCGATTCAAACATTTTTGATGTCATCTGAATTTAAATAAACGGAACCCGAATAACGATGCCAGAAAAATCCTGTCAGGTAAAATTTTCCGTTCCGTTTCATGATTTAGACCCGCTTCAAATCGTATGGCACGGAAATTATATGAAATATTTTGACATCACCCGCTCTGACCTGTTCAACTCCCTCGGCGTTGATCTTTACCGGGTATATGAAGATACAAAATATATTTTCCCCATCACCAAAACCTCTACCAAACATATCTTCCCCCTCCGATTCCGGGATGAATTCACTTGCAAAGCCACGCTGATTGAAGCCCATTACAAGATACAGATTCACTTTGAAATCAGGCTGGATAAAAACAATATGCTCTGCGCCAGAGGAAAAAGCGAACAGGTGGCCGTCAAACTTCCGGAAATGGAAATTATGCTTCGCATACCCGATGACATCAGAACGGCGCTGGGTTTCTAATGATGACGCCGAACCTGCCGGAGGCATTTATCACCGGGTATGAACGGCTTGCCCCCTGGGCCGATCTTTTGGATCAAATCAATGTTTTTCCCGTGGCGGACGGTGACACCGGGCGGAATTTAATGATCAGCCTGGCCCCGCTGCGAGATGTGAAACAGAAAAATTTAACGCAAATCACGAATGCCCTTTGCCACTCGGCCAGAGGCAATTCGGGCAATATTGCGGCCCAGTTTCTGGCCCGATTTTTATGGGCGGATTCTTTTGATTCGATTTATGAAGCGGCAAAGGCGGGGGCGGAAAAGGCCAATCAAGCGGTTTTGGATCCCAAACCCGGAACCATGCTGACGGTCCTGGAAGCGCTGGTTGATCAATTGGCGTTGGTGAAAGCGTGGCATGACCCGAAAAAGTCCATTGAACAGATCATGCATCATCTCGCGCAATCGGTTAAGTCAACCCGGGAGTCGCTTCCGGAATTAACATCCGCCGGCGTCGTGGATTCCGGAGCGCTTGGCATGTTTATTTATCTGGAGGGATTTTTCAAAGGGCTTTGCCGTCAATTTGACAGCTTCCAGCCGATCCGGGAAACGTTTGGCGGAATGCTTCAGGTTTCTTCTTCTTTCCAAAACCTGCCGGAAGAAGGCTATTGCGTTGATTTTGTCGTCCGAACCGGAATTCATGCAGAAGACAGGATAAAGCAGATCATCAAAGATGATGAAAGCGCCATCACCTACGCTTTTCCGGATCATATAAAAATCCATTTGCATACCCGTGACAAAGCGGCGGTAAAGGAAAAAGCCCTATCATTGGGACAGGTCGTCAACTGGATGGAGGACGACTTGGGCGAACAAACCAAAACCTTTCATTCGCCAAAAACAAAAACCCCCATCCATATTGTCACCGATGCCGCAGGGTCCATGACGCGGTCATTGGCGCAGCATCTGGGCATCACCTTACTATACAGCTATATTCTCATCGGTGAAACATCCCGGCCGGAAACCGGCGTCGTCCCGGCCGATCTTTACAGGTCCATGCGTGACGGCATCAAGGTTTCCACTTCTCAGGCGTCCTTGTTTGAGCGTCACCAGCATTACCGGCATCTTGTCGATCAACATCAAAAGGTGCTTTATTTATGCGTGGGATCAGCCTTTACCGGCAATTACCAGATCGCCGTTAACTGGAAGCATCAAAATGATCCCAAAGACGGTTTTATTGTACTGGATACCCAGGCGGCCTCCGGCAAACTCTCGATAATGGCCATATCGGCGGCCCGGTTCGCCATGCAAACCGGGGATCCGGACGAAGTGATCCGGTTTGCGCGCAAACTCATTTCAACAAGCGAGGAATATATCTTTGTAGACAGGCTTCACTATCTGGCAGCGGGCGGGAGGCTGTCCAAAACCAGCGCGTTTTTCGGGGATACGCTCCATCTGAAACCAGTGATCTCCCCCACGGCGGAAGGGGCAAAAAAAATCGGCATGGTCCGGAACCGGGAGGCCCAGCTCCGGTTTACCATTGACAACCTGCGCCGCCGGTTTCAGGAAAATTCAAAACCATTGATTCTGCTTGAATATTCCGACAACCGGGAATGGGTGAAAAATTGCGTACAACCGGAACTAACAACCCGGTTCCCGCTTGCGGAAATCCTGGTGGTTCCGTTCTCATTGACTTCCGGGGCGCATATCGGTCCGGGAGCCTGGGCGGTTGCGTATCTGCCGGAAACGGATTTGCTTTAATGCCTAAGGCCACTCAACATAACCAGGTCCAATACAGCAGCCGGGCAAAAGAAAAATTTGCCATTATTATTCCGGTATACAACCACCCAAAAAAAATCAGCGCAGTGGTCCACGCGGCCCAGTCACTGAACCTGCCCGTTATTGTAATAGACGACGGCTCATCGGATGAAACACCTGAAATCATAAAAAATATTTCCGGAATTCACATCGTTCGCCATCAACAAAACCTCGGCAAAGGCGCTGCGCTCATGACCGGTTTTGCCGAAGCCGCCGGATACGCGGATTGGGCCATAACCATGGATTCGGACGGGCAGCATGATCCCGGTGATGCCAGGGAGTTAATGGCGGCTGCAAAAGCTTCCCCCAGCGCCATCATCATCGGCAGGCGGCAAGGCATGGAAGGGGCGCATATCCAGTGGACGAGCCGGTTTGGCCGGAAATTTTCCAATTTCTGGGTATGGGTTTCCGGCGGTCCCCTACTTTCCGATTCCCAGAGCGGGTTCCGGATTTATCCGCTGCCGGAATCCATGAATCTTGGTGTCAGTTCCAGGCGCTTTGAGTTTGAGGTTGAAATTCTCGTAAAAGCCCACAGGCAAGGCATTCCGGTAATTGAAGCCCCGGTCAAGGTCAATTATGACGCGCCCGGCGAACGAATTTCCCATTTCCGGCCATGGAGGGATTTTCTCAGAAATTCCAGCACCTTTTCACGGTTGATCATTGAAAGAATATGGAACGAATATGGAAAGAATACTGATACATCCCTTTTTTAAAAACCGGGACTAAAAGGCGCCCCATGCGGAACTTATTTTCTTTAACGGCAAATTCGGTTTTTCGAATGTGCCTGATTTTTTGCGGACTGCTTGTTTCCGTGCTGATGGCGCTTTCCCTTTTCCGGATTCAGATCGATACCAATATATTAACGTCTCTTCCCAAAAATGACCCCATCCTTGCGGACGCGAGATTTACCATAAGCAATCATCCCTTTCAAAATCAAATTGTTATCGATGTCAGCAGCCAGAAAAAAAATAGTGACGCCCTGGTCGCCGCGGGAGAAATGGTTGAAGCCGCGCTGACAGACAGCGGGTTATTTGCTTCCGTCGGCATGAAAGAAATGCAGCATCTCTTTCCCGAATTACTGGACCATATCACCAACAACCTGCCAGCCCTGTTTTCCGCTGAAGACTTAAACACCCAGGTGGCCCCCCTATTAACGGATAAAAACCTGAAATTTAAGATTAAGGACAATCTGTCCCAATTGCTCGGCATGGATGGAATCGGGCAAACAGAAGCCATCATTAATGACCCGCTCGGGTTAAGAATCATCGTGCTGCAAAAATTCAAACAATTAATGCCCGCCGAAAATGTCCATTTTTATAAAGGGCATCTGCTCTCCTCAAACCGCGATCATCTGCTTGTCCTTGCCAATCCGAAATCAGCCAGCATCGACTCAAAGCTGTCCCGCGAAATCACAGACCTGATCGAAAAGACAAGATCAGATGTCAACCGGTCAGTTGAAAAAACCGGCGATCATTTTACCCTGACGCCGGTGGGGGCCTACCGGGCTGCCCTTGACAATGAAACGGCCGCAAAAAAAGACACGCAAAACGCAACGTTATATGCAAGTATCGGCATCGCGCTGCTCCTTATTTTTTCCTTTCCCAGACCGCTCATTGGGCTTCTTGCATTTTTGCCGGCGATTTTCGGCACTGTTTGCTCTCTGGCCGTCTACGCCATGTGGCATGAATCGATTTCCATCATGACCATCGGGTTCGGCGCCGCCATCATATCCATTACCGTTGACCACGGGATTTCCTATCTGCTGTTTCTGGACCGTCCCCATGAAACCAAAGGACGGTCGGTGGCCAAGGAAGTTCGTGCGGTGGGGCTGCTTTCCGTCCTGACTTCCGTGTGCGCATTTCTAACGCTTTCCCTGAGCGGTTTTCCGATTCTTTCGCAAATAGGGCTATTTGCGGCTTTCGGGCTTGCCTTTTCCTTTTTGTTCGTCCATTTTGTTTTCCCTCTTATGCTTCCAACACTTCGCCCCGGAAACCCAAAAAGAACAATGCCGCTGCAAAACCTGGTCAACAGTTTATTTATGAACAATAAAAAGTATAAACTATTGTTTGCCGCCGGATTATTTGCGGTGATGGGTTTTTATGCCAGGCCTGAATTCAAGGTGGATATTGCTTCCATGAATACCATCACCCAGGAAACCATGGACGCGGAAGCGCTGGTTTCAACCGTCTGGGGCAATAAAATTTTTGATAAAATCTATATGCTCATCACAGCAGGTGATTTGTCTGGTCTCCAGAATACATGCGACGGCATTTCCCATCGACTGGCCCAAGACCTGTCAACGCAAAAACTGTCAGGCGCTTTTCTTCCATCAATGATTTTCCCGGGAACGGCAAAAATAAAAGAGAATCAGGAGGCCTGGAAACGCTTCTGGCATATTGAGCGAAAAACCGCATTTTACAATACCCTGAACGAAACAGCCGCTGAACTGGGGTTTTCACCCGAAGCATTCTCGGATACATACACCGCGCCTAAAGGTGATGTCACCGATCCAATGACCATTCCGCCGCCATTTCGAGAGCAGCTTGGCATCCATCAGTCGCCGGAAGACGGTTCCTGGATAGCGTTTGCGTCACTCACTCCGGGCCCGGCCTATGATGCGGAAGCGTTTTTTTCAAAATACCATGATGCCGGAAACACCCATCTTTTTGATCCGGCCTTGTTTTCAAAACGCCTGGGAGAATTTCTGTCACATACCTTTATTAAAATGATTGTGATTGTCGGCTTGAGCGTTCTTCTGCTCATTTTGCTGTTTTTTGCGGATATCACCCTGACCCTGGTGGCGCTCTCCCCAATTTTATTTTCAATGGCGTGTACACTGGGAACCCTTCACCTGCTGAATCTGCCCCTTAATTTCGCGGGACTGATGCTTTCCGTGGTGGTCATCGGCATGGGCATCGACTATTCGCTCTACCTGATCCGGGCCTATCAGCGCTATCGGGATGAAAGCCACCCGTTCCAGAACCATATCCGAATGACCATCTTTCTGGCCGCCGCATCAACCTTGATCGGATTTGGGGCGCTTTCCACTGGCGAACATAATCTCATGAAAGACATCGGGCTTTTTCTGGTTTTGGGCATCGGCTTTGCCCTGATGGGCACAATTACGCTCCTGCCACCGATGCTCAATTATCTGTTCAGGCCGGCGACGTTCACAAAAACAGAAATCATTCCTAATTCCACCACCCACCTGCAACGCATCCGTCGCTTATACCGGCATTTAAATGCCTATCCCCGCCTGTTTGCCAGGTTTAAAATCCTGTTTGACCCGCTGTTTAAGGAACTCAGCCTTTATCTGAACCAGCCGAATATCCTCATTGATATTGGTTGCGGGTTTGGCGTCCCTGCTGCCTGGGTCCACGCCCTATATCCGGACGCGACCATATACGGCATTGAACCGGATATGGAGCGCGTCAAGGTGGCCTCCATGGTGGTGAACAAAAGCAGCCGCATGGATCACGGCAAGGCGCCTGATCTGCCGGACTTTGCAGGTAACGCAGACACCGCATTGATGCTTGATATGATTCACTATTTAAATGATGCGGATTTGACTTCGACGTTTGCCAACTTATTATTGAAACTGTCTCCTTCGGGACGGCTGATTATGCGGGTGACGGTTCCTTTTAAGGAAAAAATTTCTTTTTATCGCAGACTTGAAAAGTTCCGGCTCACCCTGTTTGCAATTGCGCATTATTACCGAAGCCTTTCAGAAATTGAGCATTTATTGACAACCACAGGATTTATCATCAAAATCATCGCGCCGTCCGGAAATGGCCGCGAAGAAATATGGATCGTCGCGGAGGCAAATGGCAACCCTGTTTAGGACCTGGCCGTGATCGCTATTTTCTATAAAGCTTTAATGTATTCTTCCCAGCGATGGGGGATATGGATTTTTTACATGGCTTCCTGGATGATTGCCACGGGGTATTTTTTTCTGTTCCCGGCCAGGGTCAAAACGAGCGTCCGGTTTTACCGTGCGCTTTTTCCGGATCAAACCGCCGCCCGCCATATTTACTGCGCGTGGAGACAGTTTCACCGGTTTACCCATGTATATATTGAGCGCTGGCTGCTCCAGCATTCCAATCGGTTGTCTTTTACCATCCAGGGATGGCATCACCTCGAACAAGCCATTGCCCAGAAAACCGGGGGCATTCTGCTGATGTCGCATGCCGGGAACTGGGAAATCGCAGCCCATGTCTTGCGGGAAAAATCCATACCTTTAATGTTGTTCATGGGTAAAAAAAACAAAGAGCAGATCGAGGGCGCGCAAAAAGAACATTTAAAAAAAAGCGGGGTTCAAATTATTGCCATGGATTATGGTCAGAATTCCCCTGTTGATATTTTGGAGGCCGTCAGGTTTCTCAGGCAGGGCGGAATCGTTTCCATGGCCGGGGACCGCGTCTGGTCGGTAAACCAAAAAACCGTCAAGACCGTTTTTTTAAACCACGAAATCACGATTCCGGAAGCCCCCCACGCCATTGCAATGCTCACGGGTGTCCCGCTTTTTGTTTTCTTTTCGTTTCGCACCGGACGGCACAGCTATCATGTGGCGCTTAATCCGCCGTTTTTTTTAAAACCGGATTCCCGGCGCGACAGGGAAAAATCGATTCGCCGGTCTGCCGGAAACTATGCGCGCCTGCTTGAGGCCGCTGTTTCCCGATATCCGGATCAGTGGTATCATTTTGAACCGTTTCTTGGCCAAAGGATTCGGCAGGCGGCAAATGAATGAAGGATGTAAAAACCGGGCGGCCGCAATTGACCGACAACCTTTCAAAAATAAATTATTTACAATAAAAACAATTAAATAAAAAATTGTTGAATTAAGTAAAAAAAGCTTCTAATATGGTCAAAAAAATCCAATTAACAAAAAAAAATCCAATTAAAATAGATAGTTAAACTATATCGGCATGGGTTGGTACATAGTCAAAAAACCTCACTTGACACCATCGGAAACAATTTCGGCAACCGTGACGGTTCCGGGCGATTCCCCCTGGTTTTCAGGTCATTTTCCAGGAAATCCGGTCCTTCCGGCCATTGCGCAGATTTCAATCGTATTGGATCTGATTCGCCAGGCCGTCAAAAAACCGGTCATTCTCAAAACATTCCACCGGGTGAAATTTAAAAGGATAATTTTACCCGATGAAGAGATGGACATAACGGCTTTTCAAATAGACGGAACGCCAATGGATTTTGCCTTTCAAATACGGGTTGGCGGAGACGTGGCGTGCAAGGGCAAACTGCTTACCAATGAATCCAACATGTTTGAATGATAGATAAAGGAGAAATAATGGAACAAAAAACGCAATTCCGGGAGACAATTCTGAATGTGGCAAAAATTCTAATCGATGAATTGAGACTGGAAGACGTCACTCCGGAAACATTCGATCCGGATATCAATCTGGTGGATGAAGTGGGGATCGACAGCATGGATCTGGCCACCGTCGCACTGGTTCTGCAGGATGAATACGGCATTGTCATTGACGAAGAAGATTACCCAAAATTGCAATCCATTCGGCTAATTGCGGAATATGTCCTGCAGCAGTCAGCGCTGGAAGCATGCTGAAAAAGTTGAAATAACAAAAAGGTTAGTGTGGTTATGAACAGCAATCAAAACAAATGTTCCGTAGAGAACCAGACCGTTCAAAAATGGAAATTTTCCGATATCATCGCTATTCCCGAAATAAAAACCAGATGGGAAAAAGTGAGAAACTATTTTTTCCTGCGGGAATCCACCTATGACATGACCAATCGGTGCAACATTCAGTGCGAAGGTTGCTATTATTACAACGGCGAAAAATCCATCACCCGCGAAAATAATGATCCCAGTCAGTGGCAACAGTTGATGAAGAGCGAGAAAAAAAGGGGAATTACCTATGTCGTGCTTGCCGGCGCGGAGCCATCGCTTGTGCCCGATCTTTGTGATGTCTGTTTCCAGGAAATCCCTTACGGCTGCATTGCCACCAACGGATTAAAAAAAATCCCCGAATCCATTGATTATCAAATCCATCTTTCCGTCTGGGGAAACGATGAGACCAGCCTGAAAACACGAAAAGCAAAAAATATGCTGCGCCGGCAGATGGATAATTATCAAAATGATCCCCGGACGGTGTTTGTCTATACCATTACCAGCAAGAATATCGATGAAATACATGAAGTTGCTGATTTCATAGCTAAAAACAACAGCAAACTGACCTTTAACATGTTTTCAGCCCCCGTGGGGTATACTGGCGAACTTCGCCATAACGATATTTCTTTGATTAAAACAAGAAAAACCATGCAGCGAATCTGCTTAGAATACCCCGAACATATTTATTTTTCCAATTATAATATCACATCCCATACCCACAGACTCGGCCTGCATGACCTGTTCCATTGCTCCTATCCGAGAATGAACCCATCTAAAGATGTGGGCTTAGGCCGTTCCTTCAGGCAGTACCGGACCGATCTCACCTGGGACCGGCGCATGTCCTGCTGCGTGCCGGATACCGATTGCGCCGATTGCCGCCATTACGCCGCCGGCAGCGCCATCGTGACGGCCCGGATGTACCGGCATGCCACCCACCCGGATTTATTTTCCGCATGGCTGGATTATGTGGATGTCTATCTTTCCGTGTGGGTAAGGGGATATAAAAGAGACAAAAATCTGTGTACCGATTTGATTGCCCCGCCGGGACATGAGATTTTCGAACATTGAGCATATCGCAATTCGGAGTATATATTAATGAAGACTGTAAGTTCTCTGCTTGATCAGGATTGGCTGGCGCGCTATCGCAGAATTTCCCAACTCAATATCCGTTCCTCCATCTATGACCTGACCAACAGATGCAACCTCAGATGCAAGGGGTGCTTTTTCTTTTCTTCCGGCGAAGACCACGCGGCCAAGGAAGAAATGGACCCGAAAAAATGGGAAGCGTTTATTGATTCCGAGATGGCAAGGGGGGTGAACCTGGCGATTCTGATCGGCGGCGAACCAACGCTTTGCCTGGACCGGGTGGAAATGTTTTATAACCGGATGCCCAGCTTTTGCGCCACCAACGGATTGATTAAAGTCCCTCGCGACCGGCTTCCGGACATGATTGTGGGGATTTCCCTGTGGGGAGATGAAAATGACGAAAAAACCCTTCGCGGCAAGGATACGTTTGCCATTTCCAGCCGCAACTATGAGGGCGATCCCTATGCGTATTATCTTTACACCATCACCCCCAAACAACTCGGAAAAACCGAACAGATCATCAAAAAAATCCGGGATGTGGGTCTGAAAGTGCATATGCAGCTTCTGTCAAACGATGAAGGGGTAGACGGTTTTTTCTGGAAAACAGAAGAACTGAAAAGTCTTCGGGATGAAATGGATACCATGCTGGATACTTATCCCGATACGGTCATTTCTTCAAAATATTATCATAAAATCATTACCACGGGCCTTATGATGGGAAGGCCTTTCGGCTGGACGGAATGTCCGTCGGTGACAGAAGCGCTGGACAACCGCAACCCGAAACCCAAACGGCTGATCCATTTTACCCGCTGGGCATCGGATTTAAAAACCACCCACCGGTGCTGCACCTCGGCCACAAGGGATTGTTCAACCTGCAAAGACGGCGCGGCCCACATGAGTTGGGTGATGGTGAACAAAAGGGCCCACATGACATCCGCCGAAGATCTTCAGAACTGGATTACAGTGTATGAAATGTTTGCAAAACTGTATAAGTTTATTCCGTGGTAATTTCTTCAAAACCAATGGATGCCAAAAAAAGCGTCATTATCGGATATGATGCCGTCTCGCCTTTAGGCTCTGACCTCTACACCCAATGGGAAAATGCGGTTAACGGGAAAAGCGGCATCGGGCCGTTGACCCGGTTTCCGGTAACTGATGATTTTCCCGTCCGCATTGCCGGCCAGGTTCCGGATATCGATATGTCCCCGTATCCTTTTTTACGGCCCCGGGAACTCGCCAACTGGACATCCCCCATTTTCAAACATGCCATGCTGGTTGTCCATCGCGCTATTTTAATGAGCGGCATCGACATCACTGACGCATTATCTCCTCGCGTGGCCGTGACTTTCAGCTCCGCCGTCGGCGGGCAGGACAGCGTGATTCATGCCGACCGGCGAATGATTGCCGAAGGCAAGCTGCCCCATCCCTATACCAATCCCAATGCATGCATCAATATGGTGGGTGGCAAGATTTCCATTTTAACCCGTGCAACGGGCCCCATCACGTCCACCATTACCGCCTGCGCCACGGGCGCCACGTCCATGATTGTGGGCGCCATGCTCCTGGAAACGGGAAAAGCGGACATTGTTATTTGCGGCGCCGTCGATTTCGCGCTCGTTGCGCCTCTGGTTGCCGGATTCGCCACCATGAACGGCGCGTATAAAGCAAAACCCAATCAACTGGAGGAGCCAGCGTCCTCTGCAAGCCGCCCTTTTTCAGTGAACCGAAGGGGATTTGTGGTTTCAGAAGGCGCAGGGGCGGTAATTTTGGCCACCCGGGAGTTTGCCGATACCCACGGTTTGAAATACAGCATTCAAGTGGCCGGGTCGTCAATGACCTCGGACGCCCATCATTTTGTCTCGCCTTTTATTCCCACCGTATCCCGCTGTATTGCGGAAAGCATCGAAAATGCTGGAATCCGCCCGGAAGATATTGATGCCATCAATGCCCATGCCGCTTCAACCCAAATCGGCGACAAAGCGGAATTTGACGCATTAAAAACCATTTTCAAAAACAAGATACCGCCGGTAACCGCCAATAAATCCTTGATGGGTCATGCCATGGGGGCATCAAGCGCGATTGAGATGATTTTGGCGGTGGAAGGGATGAACCAAGGAATACTGCCGCCCACCATCAATTATCAGCCGGATCCGGAAATTCCCCTGGATTCCCTGCAAACCCGGCAACAACAGGTGAAACAGGAATTTGTACTGAAAAACGCCTTTGGGTTTGGTGGCTGCAATTCATGCGTTGTCTTACAAAAAATAAATTAATCGCCATAAGGAACCTATGAAAGCTCCCACAAACAGGCGTGTTTTTATCATCGGCTACGGCGTTGCCTCGCCTCTGGGTCAAAATTTCGACACAACATGGCGCCGCGCCTTAAACGGCGAAACCGGCTTTACGAAAGTCACCCGATGCGAGGTCGAATCCTTAAGCAATGTCGTGGGCCAGATACCGGACTGGAACCCCATGGCGCTGGATTTTGTGGACGGCAAGGAAGCCTATAACTGGAACGCGGATTTTGTCATCCTGACCATGGCGGTCTGCCGCGAGGCCCTTCGCAATGCAGGGCTTGAAATGGATGACGATATCAAATCAAGAACCGCCTGTTTGATCGGATCGGCTTTAAATGGCACGGATGCATTTCGCATTGCCATGAACAATCACCTCACCAAAGGGCCGCTAAGAATCAGCCCGTATCTGCTTCCCAACCTTTGCGCCAATCTCCCGTCGAGCAAAGCCGGCATCCTTCTGGGGTTCACCGGCCCGATTTTTTCTCCCCAGGGAGCCTGTGCATCCGGCAACCATGCCATTGGCATCGGTGCCCGGATGATCCGTGACGGGGATTGTGATTTTGCCCTGGCCGGCGGCGTGGACACCTGCATTATTCCAGAAATCATCCATGGGTTTGCGAACATGAACGCAACCATCAAAATCGACAAAAACGACCGCGCATATAGTGACCCGTCCCAGGCTTCCCGGCCGTTCAGCATCGACCGGAAGGGCATGGTTCTCTCCGAAGGCTGCGGAGTTCTGGTTCTGGCCGGGGAAGACATGCTGAAAACTTACGGCCTCACCCCAAAAGCCGAAGTGATGGGCATCGGGTGGACCTCCGATGCGTATCATTTTACCAAGCCGAACCCGGATGCCATTGTCAAGGCCATCCGCGCAGCCATTGATGACGCTGAAATAAGCAATGAGGATATCCAGTATATTAACGCCCACGGGACATCGACATCCAAAGGCGATTCCACTGAAATTAAATGCTTAAAAACGGTTTTTGGAAAAAAATTAAAGGACATCCCCGTATCTTCAAACAAATCCCAGATCGGACATACATTGGGAGCTTCGGCTGCCATTGAAGCCGCTTTAAGCATCGAAGGGATGCGGCAAGGGGTGATCCTTCCCACCGTCAACCATATACCAGACCCGGCATTGGGGGATATTGACATTGTCCCAAATTTTGCCCGCCGGCAACAGTATGACTGTTTTCTGTCGAACGCCTTCGGCTTTGGCGGCACCAACTGCTGCGTCTGTTTCAGAGGAATATAACCATGAAACCCAAACCATTCATACCCGAGCCATATAATGACGACGACCGGTTTGTAAAAAACAAGGCGGACGGCCTTATCTGGCACAGATGCCAGTATCGCACCTTATATGCGGACACCGATCGTTCCCAGTTTGTGTATCATTCCAATTATCTGCGCTATTTTGAATTCGGGCGGGCATCGTTGATGCGGGACGTGGCATACTCGTACAGGGAAATTGAAGACAACGGGTATCTGTATCCGATCATTGAAATCGGGCTGAAATACTACAACCCGTTATATTACGATGATTCCATGCATATCCACACCCATTTTGCAAAACTTGAGCGGGTCCGGCTTCAGTTTGATTATATTATCACCCATTCACAAAGCCATAAGATCATCTGCCAGGGGTTTACCCGGCACTGCGCCGTCAATTTATCCGGGAAACCGGTGGCCATCGATGAAAAAACGGTTCAGTTATGGAAAATGCTTCCCAAGTGACAGATGCGATCCGGTTGCCGCTGGCCCTGGATGTGCATCCTTATTTGAGAGATCACCGGTTTCAGGGCAACGCGGTGCTGCCCGCCGTGGAGTCCATGCAGCTTCTGGCGGCAGCCGTTTCCGAATTTCGGCCGGCCATCGACCCTCAGCGGTTGACAAATGCACAATTTGTCAAATTTCTCTTTATTCCGCCCGAAGCATCAGAAATAAACGCTTTTGCCGAAATTGCGGCAAAAGGTGACGGGCAGGTTGCCGCCCGTCTGATCACCCGGCACTTACCCCCGAAAAGCAGTTTTACGCGAATCAAAGAACACGCGGTGGTCCATTTTCATGACCGTCATCAGTCACAAGAGAATTTGCCTTCGGAACCTTTTGACGAAGGCCGATTAATGAGGCCGGACAATAATCATCTGTCGCTTTCCGCGAAAACCATCTATCATGAACTGGTTCCTTTCGGCCCCGGTTATCACAATCTTACCGGCGATGTAATCCTTTTCAGAAAAGGCGCTGATGCAACCATTCTTGCTCCTGATTTTCCCGCCGGAGCATTGCTGGGCTCCCCCTTTGTTTTAGACGCCGCCTTTCATGCCGCCTGTGTCTGGGGTCAGCGCTATACGGACATGGTGGGATTTCCGGTCGGGTTTGAAACAAGGACGGTTTTGCAGCCCACCCAGCCGGGACAAACCTATCACTGTCGAATCGTTCCGGTTGCGGTATCTTCTGAGAAGATCAACTTTAATCTCTGGATATATCAAGAAAATAAACTATTTGAATCAGTGCGGGGGCTTATGATGCGAGATGTCAGCGGGGGAAAACGGAAACCGCCGGCCTGGCTTTGTGAGGAGCGGTAAATGATTTTTTGCCTGTATCTCCTGGCTGCTTATCTGATTGGATCCATCAATTTTTCCATTCTTCTGTTTAAATTCCTAGGAAAAGAAGATCCCCGGCGTCAATTCAGCGGAAACCCAGGGGTTACGAACGTCTATCGCCAGGCCGGACTATGGATGGCCATCATGATTTTAATTCTGGATACCGGAAAAGCCATTGCCTTGTCTTTTGCCGCCTTGCATGGCGCGGTACCTTCAGAAATCCCCTGGGTGGGTCTCGCGCTGATACTGGGAAATCGTTACCCCGTCTTTCACCAGTTTAAGGGCGGGAAAGGCGTTGCCAATTATTTAGGATTTACCGCAGCGATCACGCCCTTGGGCGCCTGTCTGGCCGCCGCATCCTGGGGCATCACGTTCTGGGTCGCCAGGATTCCCTTTATTTCCTCATTTTTCATGGTTTTTTGTCTTGCTGGCGCAACCATTCTCAAATGGCGGGATTTTTCCCTTGCCGTCATGGGATCAACCCTCACGTTTCTGTTTATTATTATCAATCACCGACAGAATATAAAAGACTTCCTCAAGGGGGAAAAATCCATCACGCAATAGCGCCTTCCCCCTGTCCCGTTTGAAAAATTTCTTCGATAACGGTCTTGTCATATTTCCCGGTGGATGAAACGGGGATCTGGTCAACGATTCTGAGCCGCCGGGGGATGGCATACGGCTCAAGGGTTGATGCAAGATGCTGTTTCAGATCGTTTTTTTCAATTTTTCCCTCCACCAGGGCACAGATTTCATTTTCCCGGCCTGTCTGGCTTTTGCTCGAAATAATAATGGCATCCGTAACAAGCGCCAATTGAAGAATTTTGTTTTTGATTTCATCCATATCAACGCGTTTTCCGGCCACTTTGACAATCCGGCCGGCCCTGCCGGTCAGATAGAAACCTTCCTTGCCTTCCGGCCGGGCATGATCGCCCATGTCAATAAATCCGGCTGCATCGCGATCAATTTCCGGAGAAACAAAATCAGAACGCACCAGAAGCCGGTCTTCTTCAATTTTCCAGTCAACGCAAGTGTATGGCGTATAATGGGATTCGCCTTTTGCCCCGCAACGGGTGGCAACACCGCCGCTCTCGGTGGACCCGTAAATTTCAGTAACCCCAAGGCCGGTCTGTGCGAATAAAGCATCACCATCCGCCGGGTTCAATTTCCCGGCCGAGGAAAACGCCAGACGAAGGGATTTTCTGGCTATGGTCATCGTTTCGGCCAATGTAGGGGAGGGCTTTACGTCCTCCCATTCCGGGCGGGGATAAACCTCGCACCCTACGGACGCATTGGCCGAAGCCATAATCATAGCCGAATTTCTTTTTATCCCGCTGCTGTTTAATACACGGTAAATAATCGGGATACCAACCAGAACCGTGGAAAACGCCTCTGAAATCGCGCGCTGTATTTCACCTGGGAATGTAACCACTTCGTCCTGCACACCCGCTCCTGAAACAAAAGGGACCAGCACGGTGAACAGCAACCCGTAAATATGAATCGGCGGGACGGTGGGGACAAAAAGATCGGCCGGGGAAATGTTAAATTTGTCTGCCAGAAAAAGCGCCTCGCCAAACATATTGCGGATGGTTTTTGACCAGATTTTCGGGGTTCCGGTGGAGCCGCCGGTAAACAGTTTCAGGAAAACACTGTCCGGATGTCGCGGGATTCCGCGGGAAAATTCCGCTGCCTGTATCCGCCCGGAATCAATGACAAATATTTCCACGTCAGGTGGCGCTGAAATCACCTGATCCGTAATGACCTTTGAAAAAGGGATCGCCTGGTGCATATCGGAAATCGCGGATGCTGAAAATGAATGGGGAATCACCAAGGTCACCGGACAAGTCAAGGCCGCTAAAAACGCGGCGGCAGCCAGGCCTTTATCCATGACGCAAAAACAGATGGTTTCTTCCTTTTCGCTTCTAAAAAAAGCATTCCTGATATTTGCTGAAAGCGCATAAATATCTTTGTACCGGTATTTTGAAGGGATATAGAACCGGTCCGGATATCCGGGGCCTGCAATGATTTGTTTGAGACGATCGCAAAAAGGATCCATGGATTTAAATGTCATCTTTATTTACGCCTGATTCTCTGTTACAGATAATTAACGTCAGCCAATCGGTGTGATATAAACCCTTTTTTATTTTCAAAACAACCGAATATTGCTTCCCTTGATTGCCAAAGCAATCTGCCGGCAAAAAATTTAAAGACATTCTTTTGACTTCAGGAAATAACTTTTTGCGTTTCTCCACATTCTTATCGAATCAACTTTTAAAAATCGAATTTGTCAAAAATGCCGTGGCCGAGAAAGCGGACTTACGCGGCTTTAAAGAAAAGCCGACGCCCCGAATGATCTCCGGATTCATCTGCATTGTGGTCAGCTATATCATTTGCTGGCCGGTAATCAGCGGATTGGGGATCATTTCATTATATTTTAAAAAGCCCTTCATCGGGGTCATCGGGGGAATTGTTATCTGGAATATTGCAAATCTTCTCTTCATGTTCGGCGTTTATCTGGCCGGCGCCCGGCATTCAAAAGTATTTTTAAAATGGGTCACCCGGCGTTTTGTTGAAAAACTCTCGTCCTTTTGAAAATAATAAATTAAGCGGCTATTCCACACTCATTTTTTTAATATGCGCATCCTATCAGGGAATCAACATGAACATCCTCATTATTGCAAACCCCATCGCCAGCGGCGGAGACGCCGGAAAAAAAGCCAACATCCTGGCGGACATCTTAAAACGCCGGAGCCATCAGGCGGAACCTTATCTCACCCGTTTTGCCGGGGATGGCAAACAACGGGTGTCGATGATCTCCGGGGGTGAATTTGACCGGATCGTTGTGGTGGGCGGTGACGGAACCTTCAACGAAATCATCAGCGGCCTCCCGGAACACCTGTCCATTCCCCTGGTCCAGCTCCCCACCGGCAACGCCAATCTTCTCGGCAAAGACCTCGACCTGCCGAAAACGCCTGCCGGAGCCGCAGATCTCATCGAAAACGGCCGGGTAATCATGGCGGATGTGGCGGAAATGAACGGTGTGAAATTTATCATGATTGCAGGCGCTGGGTTTGACGCAAAAGTCACGGAACGGCTCAAGTCCGTGAGGACCGGAAGGATTTCAAACTTAAGTTACGTCCTGCCGGTGCTGCGTACGTTGCGGTCCGGCCCTCGAGCGATGTTTCATGTGGCGGTCGACGGTTGTCGCCATGCGAAAGGCGAAATCGTGCTGGTCTGCAATGTGAGAAGTTATGGCGGTATTTGTGAAATGGCGTATGACGCCGACGTGGGCAGCGGATGTCTCGACATTGTCGTGCTGCCCAAAGAAAGCGCGGCCTCCATTGCCCGGTATTTCTTCATGGCCCGGTTCAGCCGGATCACCCGGTTAAAAGGTGTCGCCTATTTAAAAGGGCAGCAGGTCACCATCACCGCCGAAAACCCTGTTCCCATGCAGGTTGACGGGGATTTTGCGGGCCGGTTTCCGGCAGTCCAAATTTCCCTCAAACACCATTGCCTGCCTATTCTGGCGCCATAAGAAAATCCGCAGTCCGGGCTTCCGATTGCTCCTTGATGGCATCAAGAAGCTGAAGAGAAAGGCTATGCAGGCGGGCAGGCAAAAACATCAGCCTGGCAAAAACCAGCATGGGGCCTTTAAAAAATTCCGTGCTTTTTATGACCACCCCGCCGTCAATTTCTTCGAACAAGAACTCATGTTCCGCGTTGATTCCCAGCCGCCCGCCCTTCCAGACCACCTTTTTGCCTGGTTCGCAATGGGTGACCTCCGGCGCGATGCGGATCGGCAGCACCATGGGATTTAAGGAAAACGAAATACACGCGCCCCGGCCCAGGGAATGGCCCGCTTCAAACCGGCATTCCCGGCATACCGGGTTCCACTGTTTCCAGTTTTCAATATCTGAAAACACTTCCCAGACAGTTTGCAGGGGCGCATTGATACGGACAGATGCTTTGATAATCATGCCAGATCTCCTGGTAAAAAACATGCCTGCTGGGACAATAATTTCCCCGGCCCCTCGGATTCCTCGGCCAGGGCGTTGCATATTGCCTGCTCCATGGTGATGAGCGCGAGCGGTATCATTTCCCGGATGGCGTTTTCCCGGCAGACGGCGGTGTTACGCAATCCTTCCGCCAGGGGCAGCGTCACCCCGGCGGGAACGGGCGTGATGAGGCTGACCCAGTGGGCCGAGAGCCGGGCCGGAATCAGGGCTGCCCCAACAATCATTCGTTTGAGGCCCCGAACCTTCGCGTACATGCGCATCAGATCCGCGTAGCTCAATACCTGGGGCCCGCCGATGTCTAAAGACCGTCCGGCGGTGGCGGGGGTTTCCAGACACCCGGTCAAATAATCCAGCACATTGTCGATACTGATGGGCTGGGACAGGGTATACACCCATTTGGGGCAGATCATGACCGGCAGCCGTTCCACCAGATAGCGGACAATTTCAAACGCCGCGCCGCCAGCCCCCACGATCACCGCCGCCCGCAGCACTGTGGTTTGGGTTTTTCCGGACTGGAGGATACGGCCCACTTCCTGTCTACTGGCCAGATGATGGGACAGGCTGTCATTGATATCCCCAAGTCCGCCCAGATAGATAATCCGGGACAACCCGGCCTGATCGGCGGCGGTCAAAAAATTCCCCGCCGCCTCACGGTCTTTTTGCTCAAACGCGAGTGTCTGTCGGATGCTGCGGCCGCCCATGGAATGCACCAGATAATAGGCCGCGTCCATGCCCTCCAGGGCCGCAGGCAAAGAATCCGGGTCTAGCAGATCAGCATACACAATTTCCGGGTCATGGCGCAGGGGGGCCGGAAAATCAAGGGTTTCCGTTCGCCGCACCAGGCAGCGGACCTGATAGCCGAGGTTATCCAGCCGGTACAGGAGCCGCTTGCCGATAAAACCGGTGGAGCCGGTCAGAAGGATTTTTTTAGACGGATTTGGATTATTCGATATCATCGGCAGCCCTTCTCCACGGGTAATGGTTCCAGAGGATCTTCATTCATGCTGATGGCGATTACGGCCCGCCATTCGGCTTCACTCACCGGCATCACCGACAGGCGGTTGCCTTTTTTCAAAACCCCCATGTCCGATAGAACCGGGTGGGCGCGGAGATCGTCCCTTGTCACGGGCGGGGCAAGATCCGCCACATAACGCACATCCACCATAAACCAAATGGGGTTATCCGGCCCGGCCTTGGGATCATAATGCTCTGAGGCCGGATCCCAGGCGGTATGGTCCGGATACGCGGCGCTGGCAACCACCGCCAGGCCGACAATGGCCGGAATTTTGACGCTGGAATGGTAAAACAACACCCCGTCGCCAATCCGCATATCATCCCGCATCAGGTTCCGGGCCTGATAATTGCGCACCCCGTCCCAGTGGGCGGTGCTTTTCAGCGAGGCTTTCAAATCTTCAAAGGAAAAACAGGACGGCTCGGATTTCATGAGCCAGTATCGGCGTTTTTTCTGGTTCTTCAATAATTCTTCTCCTTTGGTAACTGTTCAGGTCGTCAGGAGGCAGAATTCAGAAGCCAGAATGAAAAAATGAATCATTTTTTATTCTGTTTCCCGCCCTTTTCCCTTTGTTTGCCAATAACCTTGAATCTTGAGATTGACGGCGCCGTTAAATTCGTTTATATGACAATAAGTTCCACGTTTTATCCATTTATTGACAATGTTCCCTGATCTTTGCCGGGAGGCAGCATGTATAACAACAAAAAAATTATTGTCATCATGCCGGCATACAATGCGGCGGCGACACTGCAACGCACCCATGACGAGGTGATGGCCCAAAACATGGTGGACCAGGTGATCGTGGTGGATGACGCCAGCCATGATGAAACCACCCGCATCGCACGAACCCTCCCCCGCACACTCGTCCACACCCACCCGAAAAACAAGGGGTATGGGGCCAATCAAAAAACCTGCTACCGGCTGGCCCTGGAGCAAGGAGGCGACATCATCATCATGGTGCACCCGGACTATCAGTACACCCCAAAACTGATCCCGGCCATGGCATCCATGATCGGCAACGGCCTTTATTCCTGCGTTCTGGGCTCCCGCATCCTGGGGGGCCATGCCCTGAAAGGCGGCATGCCGACATGGAAATATATTGCCAACCGGTTTCTCACGCTTACCGAAAATGCCTTATTAGGCGCCAAATTGTCGGAATATCACACCGGATACCGGGCGTTTTCGCGTGAGCTTCTGCTGAAATTAAATTTTGAAAACAATTCCGATGATTTTGTTTTCGACAACCAGATGCTGGCCCAGATTCTCTGGCTGGGGTATATGATCGCTGAGGTCAGTTGTCCGACCCTCTATTTTGCGGAAGCGTCATCCATCAATTTTTCCCGCAGCGTCACCTATGGCCTGGGCTGCCTGCAAACAGCGCTGGAATTCCGGCTGTCACGGATGGGGCTGACAACCAGTAAATTGTTTTCATAAACGGCCGCAAACCAGCCTGCCGCCGCTTGTTCGCAAAGAAACACTATTCCAAAGCAGATCCCGTGTCAAATTAAACAGAGCCATTTCAGGAGTCGAAACATGAAAATCCTTGTTGTTGACGATGACCGGACAAGTCTCCTTCTCATGAAGACATTGCTGACAAAAAATGGATATACGGTCGAACTGGCGGACAATGGCGAAACCGCCCTGGAAATGCTGCGACGGGAAAAATTTGACCTGATCATCTCGGATATCCTCATGCCCGTGCGGGACGGATACTATCTGTGCCGGGAATGCAAAAAAGATGAAAAACTAAAAAATATCCCGTTAATTTTCTGCTCCGGCACATACACAAGTGAAAAAGACGAAGCCCTTTCCGTTAAATTCGGGGCCGAGGCTTTTATCCCCAAACCATTTAACAGCCAGGATCTGCTCCATACCATCAAACAGGTCATGGAAAATATCAGCAATGGGCGCGGCAATGCCGCAGGGATTCAATTGGATGAAGAAAAAGACTTGTACCAGTTATACAATGACCGCTTGATTCAAAAACTCGAAGAAAAAATGCAGGATCTGGACAACCAGAAGATGGCCCTTGAAATGGAGATGGCCGAACGTATCAAGGTTGAAAAACGCCTGATTGAATACCGGGATTTTACGGAAACACTGTTTAACGCCGCCCCCGGCATCGTGCTCATTCTGGATACGGAAGGCCGCATCCTCCGGTTTAATCCTTATATGGAAATGGTTTCCGGGTACCGCCTAACGGACGTCAAAGGCCGGTACTGGATGGATGTGTTTTCCCCTGAAAACGGCAGCAAACGCTTTTCCGGCGATGATGCCGGAGAGAACCGGCAGGAGATACCCAAGGGCAATCTCTCGTCCATTATCACCCGAACCGGAGAAAAACGCGAAATCCTGTGGTTTGACGCCGTCCTGAAAAATGAAGACGGCAAGACCATCGGCCTGCTTGCCGTGGGTCAGGATTTCACCCGCCTGCTGAAAAAACAAGACCTTGCGGAAGCCGAAAAAACCGAGACATAACCTGTCCGGCTATTCGTCTTTATAGGTTTCCGCCTGCTGCCCTTCCACCAGCCCTTTCACATCCCTTGCCTTGTTTATGGGGCGCTGCATGTGATCCACCATCTCATGGGCGGTCTGATCCGTCATTTCCCTGATGGCGCCCTTTTCCGGCGGCGCTTCAGCGGCTTCCTTGTCGCCGGAACAACCGTAAAAACCCATTCCTCCGATCATCAGAGTGACTGCGCATACGAGCAAACATTTTTTCATCGCAAGGTTTTCCTTTTCTTATATCCCGTTTTATCAGTGGCGGACCGGCGGCGATTCCCGCAAATCCCTTTCCGTGATTTGGTAGGCGGCTTTGCAGTATTCACACACCACTTCAATGGTGTCTTTTTCGGATGAAAACACGCTTTCACCGCTGGTCCGGACAAATTTCCTTACATTTTCCACCATCTGCTGCCTGGAGCACCCGCAGGCAAATCGGACCTCCCGATCGGCCAGGCAGGTGAACCCGATTTTCTGGAATTCGGAACGGATTGCTTCCGGAGCCGTCAGTCCTTTTGACATCACGGTTTGCAGCGGAGCAACGATCCGGTTAAACGCGGACTTAAGGTCAGAGGATTCTTCCCTTGATGACAGGGGCAGTTGATGCAGCATGAATCCCTGGTCCGCGTCCTGCGCCAGAAAAATCCGGCTGTTGACCTGATAGGACAGCTCCAGCACCTGGTTGATGATATCGTCCATGCCCACGCCGTCAAGTCCAATGGTCGACTGATAGGGCATGTCCGCATGGGGAAGAAATTTCACCAGCCGCAACTGGCCGGTGATATGCAAGTTGTCCGGGTCCAGCTCACCGGCATAGAGCATGCCCCGCATCAACCCCTCGGCGTTCATTTCGATTTTGAGCCTGAAATACGGAGATTCCGAATCCACATAAAAACAAAAATATTCCCCCTGTTTTAAAAGTCCCAGCATGAGCTGGACGCTGAGGACCGCTGACCGGAAACAGTTAAGCCCGCCTGATTTCAGATGATGGGTCAGAACCAGATCGTGAATGAGCTTCTGACCTTCCAGAAAATAGAGGGCGAAAGTCTTGTTCTGGTCAATAAACGTGTATAAACGGCTTTCCTGCAGCATGATGACGGCCTTTGAAAAAGGGGGATAGAGAACGATGAAAGCATTTCACGGCAAAACTATAAAATCAAATGAAAGCCTTGACAAGCAGGAAAATATTTATATTATCATATCAAAATATCTTGATATATGGAAACGGAAATATGAATTGCCTCGCATACTTTAAGGCCTTGGCAGATGAAACCCGGCTTCGGCTGCTGCACATTCTCTTGAATCATGAACTCGGCGTGAACGAGATTGTGGCCCTCATGGGCATGGGCCAGTCGCGCATTTCAAGGCATCTCAAAATCCTGACGGATTCCGGCCTCATCCGCTGCCGCCGGGACGGGGCCTGGGCATTTTATTCAGCGGTGCCAACCGGCGATGCCGCCGGGTTCATCCAGTCCATCCGGCCGGTTTTTCAGGAGGAAGCGGCCCTGTCCGCCGACCTTGAAAAAGCAGCCGATCTAGTGAAACATCGCGGCGTCCAGACCCGGAATTTTTTCAATGCCATTGCCGGTCAGTGGAATGCACTGCAGCGAAAGGTACTGGGAGGTTTTGATTTAAACGGGGTGATTCTGGACTGCATCAATGATTACGCGGGCGACTGGGCCGAAAACGGCCGGTTCGCCGTGGACCTGGGATGCGGCACCGGCGAACTGCTGCTTTGCCTTTCCAAAAAAGCGGCGTTTGCCGTGGGCGTCGACAGCTCCCGGAAAATGCTCGACCAGGCAAAAAAACTGCTCATTCCGGCGGTGAGCAATGTGGAACTCCGGCTGGGAGAGCTGGAGCATCTGCCGGTGGGCAATGCCGAGGCGGATCTGGCGGTGATTTCCATGGTCCTGCACCACCTGCCGGAGCCGGGCCGGGTGGTGGCCGAAGTGGCCCGGATTTTAAAACATAACGGGCTGTTTCTTATCGCGGACTTCGACAAGCACACGGATGAAACCATGAGGGAAGCATACGGGGACCGGTGGCTGGGCTTTTCCAAAGATGAGATCCGAATCATCCTGACAAACGCCGGGTTTGAAACCCTTGCCATCAAAACATTTCAATTACAGCCATCGATATCTTTAAACATTGCAACAGCAAGAAAAAATTAACGATTTACAACGGAGGAACAACAATGGGTTTTCAGGAAATTGATTTAAATCTCAAAAACAAAGTGGCGGACATGTCTTTGGCGGAACTCGGGCATAAGGACATGCAGCTTTCGGAGCGGGAAATGCCGGGCCTCATGGCGGTCCGGGAAAAATACGGAGCGGACAAGCCGTTAAAAGGCCTTAAAATCATGGGCAGTCTGCACATGACCATTCAGACCGCCATGCTCATTGACACCCTGCATGCCCTGGGCGCGGATATCCGATGGGCCACCTGCAATATTTTTTCCACCCAGGACCATGCCGCGGCGGCCATTGCCGACAAGGGCACGGCGTCGGTGTTCGCGTGGAAAGGCGAAACCCTGGATGATTTCTGGTGGTGCACGGAAATGGCCCTGACCTGGCCGGACGGTTCCGGGCCGGACCTCATCGTGGATGACGGCGGCGACGCCACCCTGTTTGTCCATCAAGGGGTCAAGGTGGAAAAAGACCCCTCCCTGCTTTCCCAAACCTACACGAACCCGGACATGAAATGCCTCATGGACCGGCTGAAAGTCTCCCATGAGCGGGATCCCCAGCGCTGGCAACGAGTTGCGGGGAAAATTAAAGGGGTTTCCGAGGAAACCACCACCGGGGTTCACCGGCTCTATCAACTGGCCAAAAACAACGAGCTGCTGTTTCCGGCCATAAACGTCAACGATTCCGTCACCAAATCCAAATTCGACAACCTTTACGGGTGTCAGGAATCCCTGGCGGACGGCATCAAGCGGGCCACGGATATCATGCTGGCCGGAAAAATCGTGGTGGTCTGCGGATACGGGGATGTGGGCAAGGGATGCGCGGCGTCCATGAAGGGATATGGGGCCCGGGTGCTCGTCACGGAAGTCGATCCCATCTGCGCGCTCCAGGCGGCCATGGAAGGATTCGAGGTCACCACCATGGACGAGGCGGTCAAGACCGGCGATATTTTCGTCACCGCCACCGGGTGTTACCATGTGATCACCGGTGAGCACATGGAGCAAATGAAAGACGAGGCTATTGTCTGCAATATCGGGCATTTCGACAATGAAATCAATATGGCCTACCTGTGGAATTCAAAGGAATGCACGGTGACAAACATCAAGCCCCAGGTGGACAAATGGCATTTGAAATCCGGCCGCTCCATCATTGTGCTGGCCGAAGGCCGGCTCGTGAATCTCGGGTGCGCCACCGGCCATCCCAGTTTCGTCATGAGCAATTCCTTCACAAACCAGACTCTGGCCCAGATCGCCCTGGCCACCCAGAAATTTGAGAAACAGGTCTATACCCTGCCCAAACAACTGGATGAGGAAGTGGCGCGGCTGCACCTTGACCGGCTGGGGGTCAAACTGACCCGGCTCACCCAGGAACAGGCGGATTATCTCGGGGTTTCCGTGGGAGGACCGTATAAAGCGGAAAATTACCGGTATTAGGGATTCGGGCATCCACCGGCGAAAACCGTGCGCATGCGGCTGATGCGCATTTTCGCCGGTGGGTGCTGTTTACCAAACCTCAACCGGAAGTATTGAACAAACACCTCACTTGCGTTGCGGTGAGAAAAGGTGAACGGATGGCAACCGGCAAAGCTTTGAACCTGCCGGGTTATGGAATATAAAGATATAAAGGGCGTCCCCTACTTGACGCCCTTCCCAAAGCGCCAGAACAGTTCCGCCCTGTACACATCGGCTTTCGATTCCGGCTGATACAGGTTGTAGGTTCCGGCATCCACGCTGCGGGACCGGTCAAACCGCAGGAAATCACAGGAGAGCTTGACCCCGGCCTGCCGCCAGCAAAGGCCCGCCTCCCCGAATCCCGAAACGGTCATTTCCGGTTCCAGGCCCGTCCATCCGCTTCCGCGCAACTGAAAATCCACCTCATTTCTGGCGTAAATGGGCAATTTCACCCCGCCCGAGGCAAACAATTCATAATCGTTTAAAAAGCCATATTGAAACCCGGTGCCCAGCCGCCCGTAAACGCAACCCCACCACTCTTCCGCGCCCTGAACCGGCACTCCGGCAGCGGTTCGGGTGTCATCCAGATCCCGCAGCCATGCCTGAGCGCCCAGCCCGGCAAAGGATTTCAGTATCAGCCCGGATATCGGCCGGAAGCAGACAAGGCCGTCCCCGTGGAAACTTCCGCCGGCGTAAAGCACATCCGTCTGTATCGGCGTACCCGACCATGTGCGGCCGTCATAATCGACTTCACCCAAAAACGCACCCGCGCCCCCCTGCCAGCCAAAACGCTGATGCAAGTAGACGATATCGGCATCCAGGCCATAAATCTGTCCGGTTTCTTCAAGCACCCGGTTTCCAGCGTCCGAATATTCGGACCAATTAAAATCAGAAACCGACAGGCCGAAATCCGCGCGTACTTCGGGCGGCGGGACTGTTTCCGCCAAAACCGGATTGATGAAAACCGATATGACGGCTAAACAAAGGATCATCTTTTTGATGAATGGGTTGAATGTCACATGCGCCTCGCAATTACAATTCCATGGGACTATTATAATTGAACGTTTCGGCCAATGCGTTCGCAGCTAACAGCATTAACCTGACGGCTATGGGGTTTATCCCAGCCCGGGAATGGAGGGCTAAAGCCCTCCCCTACAATTGCCGAAACGATGATCAATGCTAACGCTTCCTTCCAGATAACTCCGGCGCTTTCCTTCTTCAAACCTTTCAATGGCATACCGAAGCATGGTGCGGGGCATGGATTGGCAGCGCGGCTTTAAAAACCCCTCCAGGGCCGCCGCATCCTTTTTTCCTGTTTCACGAAGCATCCATCCCACAGCCTTGTGAATCAAATCCTCTGTGTCGTAAAGCAATATTTCCGCAATCCGGAACGTGAGTTCCAGCGCATTTCGGCGGATAAAAGGCCAGGTGGCCACAATGCTGATGCGGCGCTCCCACAGATCGGGGGATTTCGCAAGGTCCACCAGAGGTTTGGTGTCCCTGCCAACAAAATACCCGCCGACTATGCCGGGCGAGGAAAGGTCCACCAGATCCCAGTTATTCACGTACCGGATCCGATCCCTGTATAAATGATAAATCGCGGCCTGATTATCGGGGTCGGCGTTTTGAAACCGGTTCACCAGAAGAATCAGGGCAAACATCCGTTCTTCATGATACGGAGACGCCAGCAGCCCGGCGCAGACGGATAGCGGCGCATCGGCCAACCTCCGGGCGGTTTTCCGCAAATCCGGCACTCGGATGCCCAGAAACACATCCCCTTCCCCGTACTGGCCTTTGCCGGTTTTGAAAAACCGCAGGGAATGCGCGGCGATTTCTTCATTCGCCATGCGCCGCAGGGTTTGTTGAATCGCTTCTATCGTCAGATCCATTATCGCAATTCCCGTGGTTGTTTATTTTTGTCACGCCCGCCCTAAAATGACAACCCTAAAAAATTCTCTTGATTGCAGCCCGCGGATGCCAGGATTTCTAGATAACCGCCCTGCCACCGCCTATTTTTCGGCCTGATTATTGCCGGTCAATGCCGCCCCAAGCTGACCGCAGGCGGCCATGACCTTCCGGCCCCTGGACTGGCGGATGCGGACAAACACATGCCGGGCCACCAGTTGGTCACGAAAATGAGTCAGAGCCGCTTCATCCGGCATGGCAAAAGGCGAATCATCCGATCCGTTATAGCCAATGAGGTTCACCCGGGCCGGAAGCCCATCCAAAAAGGCCGCAAGCCTTTCCGCATCCGCATCCCCATCGTTGATTCCGGGCAGCAGCACATAGCCAATAAGAATAAAATCCCGCTTGCTTGCGGGAAATGCCAAAAGCGCATCCTTTAACACCGACAGGGGATACCGGCGGTTGATGGGCATGAGCCGGGCGCGCAGGTCATCCGTCACCGCATTCAGGGACACGGCCAGACGAAGATGGGCGGGCCGTATCTCCGCAAGCTTTCTTATGCCATCCGCGTGACCGGCGGTGGAAACAGAGACCTGGCTGGGCGGGATGGACAATCCTCGCTGATCGATCATCACCCGCACCGCCTGGATAACGGCATCCAGATTGTCCATGGGCTCACCCATGCCCATAAATACGATATTATCAATGGAATGATGCAGCAGAAAACGCGCCGCCCATACCTGCCAGACGATTTCCGAAGCCGAAAGATCCCGCACAAACCCCATAGCGCCGGTGACGCAAAACTTACATCCCATGCGGCAGCCCACCTGGGACGACACGCAAAGGGTGGTGCGGCCTAGCGTGGGAATAATCACGGACTCCACCACGCAGCCATCGGCAAGTCCGGTTGCGAATTTCACCACCTCTTCGTCATCGATCCGGGAATGGACGCGGCAGGAAGGAGTCCGCAAATCTTCCTTGATCTTTCCGGCAAGCGCCTGGGAAGCCCCAAACTCCGGGACATGGGCAAATATGTCGCCGCCGTTTTGAAATATCTCCTTATATACGGCGGCGGCGTGAAACAGCCCCTTGCCGTAGCGCCGGCCAAATTCCACCGCAAGCTCCGCGCAGGTGAGTCCAAACACATCCACAGGTCATATCCTTATTGATGATTTTAGGTTCATGCAATTATCGCCATTTTCGCGCTCATGTCAACCCATCCGCAATAGGGGACGCCCTTTATATTTTTATATTTAATAAGCCTTCGGAAATCCGGAAACACCTTGATGAATGAATCGATTTTTTTCTTTTATTTTTCTTTGGAGGGCAAAAAAGTGCAGGGGGATTCGGTTAATTATTTACGATGTCTCTGGTATTCGCGCTTTACCCCCGGTTCTATCGCTTAAATGCTGCCTGATTTTTTTATGGACAAACAACAGCATCGGCATTATTTTTTAGCGAATATTTCCATAAAAAAAGGATTCCACTCATGGCCCTTTCCGTCATCGACCTTTACCGGGACATCCTCCCCAAAACCAATTGCCGGGACTGCGGATTCCCCACCTGCATGGCCTTTGCCAGCATGGTGGTGTCTGAAAAGCACCCCATCGTTAACTGCCCCCACCTTGCCCCGGAAGTGGTGGCTGCTTGCGAAAAGGAACTGGCGGCCCAATATGCCGCCGGAAAATGGCTGAAGCGGGACATGAAGGCGGACGCCCTGGCCTTGGCCAAGGAAAAATCCGCAGAGATCCACATCGAGAACCTGCCCGCCCGCATCGGCGGAAGGCTCTTCGAGAAAGACGGCAAACCCGCCCTGGAGCTTCCCTATTTTAACGATCACATCCTCATCGATGTGGACGGCATCACCAAAAAAGATGGATCGCCGCTGACCCGGTATGAGCAGGTTTTTATCTACATTCACCTGGCCCGGGGCGGATCAGCGAAGCCTTCCGGAAAATGGCGCAATCTCGTGGAAATCCCCAACACGGTATCGAAAGTGAAATCCATGGTGGAGCATGTGGAAAAGCCCCTCATTGAAAAGTTCCAGGGAACTTCCGAGGCCTTGAGGCAGGCGGCCCTGGCCATGGGCGGCATCGACAAACAAGATGAATTTCCCGACAGCCATGTGGCCATGCTGTTTACCCCCTTGCCCCGGGTGCCGGTGATGCTGACCTTCTGGGACGAGTCCGAAGCCGACGGCTTCGGCGCGGAAGTCAAGCTCTCCTTTGACGACACCATCACTCAGCATCTGGATATCGAAGCCATTATGTTTTTAAGCGAGCGTATCCGGGATATGCTGTGTGAATCTTAAAAATCAATCCTTTTTCACACGATGTATCTTTGCTGCTATCTAAAATTGAACCATTCAAAATACCTGACAACATCCCGTTTTCTTATAGTCTGCATGAGGCGGCATACCTGCCGGGGCAAAATATATTGTGACAAGAAATATGGCCGATTTTAAAAAGTCAAAATTACCGGTTTTTGCACCCATTGAATTTATTAACACCATAGAATCATTAAAAAATAATAGCTAATAAAACATCAAACACCCGGCGCGCTTCCCTTAAATCACCTCCCCCACAAGTCTCGGATAATCTTCTTCCCAGAACTCATCGGTGTCCAGATATCGAATGATGACATCCGGGTCGGTGGGGCGGGAGTTTTCTTCTCCACACGGATAATGGGAGATAAACAGCAGCCGGAATTTCAGGGCCGGAAATTTTTCGCGGATCACGGCAATAAACTCCGGAATTAGATGGGCCTCGTCAAAATAGGCCCCGGACGCCCGGACAAATAAAACAGGATTTTTTTCCTGGGCCAGCAGGTTTAAAAGCCTTTTAATCCTGCGTTTAAATGTTTCCACAACTTCTGGATTTTCCAAATCATGATGGAGAAAAATCGTATGGGTGCCTGCGAATTTTTTGAAGCCATCTTCCATAAAAGGTGACAATTTTTCCGGGAAAAAATTATCAAAATCGTTCTTTAAAAAATGGATAACTCCTTGAAATGAAGATAAAATATAGTCAAACGGGAATGCTTCCGGGCATAACCCCATCTTGTTCCGCACAGTGATGGCCACGCCGCACCACCCGCCGATGGAGACAATCCTTTCGGTCTTGATCATCGTTTCGGCAGTAGGTGAGGGCTTTACGCCCTCCCTTTCCGGGCGGGGATAAACCCCGCACCCTACGGACGCATTGGTCGAAACTGTGGTCATGGCCATTCTTTCGTTATGGTTCTTGGTATTCATGGCGGCTACCCCACGCATCCCAGGCTCGGATCCTGAACAGCAATACCCTTGCGGATTCTTTTCTTTTTGGCGACCTGGCACAACAGCGTTTTGTAAACCGGAAACCCGGAAATTTCATCAAACTGCGCCATATCCGCCAATACGTTGACATTGGCCTGCCGCCATTCTTCCGGACCCTGGGGCCCGCCGCCGCCCACCGGCGCATAAACAAAGCCCGCCATTATTTTATCGGTGACATACGCCCGCATCAGCACGCTGCCCCGGACGGTTTTGATGCTCACCCGATCCCCGGTGCTAATATTTCTTTCCCGCGCGTCCTGCTGGCTGATTTCAAGGGCCGGATATGGATATTTTTCGATAAACGAGGGGATGGCGCGCAAGCAGGATTTCATGTCCGGCTTAAAGGGTCCGGTGCCTAAAATTAAGGGAAACCGTTTGGCAAGCTCCGGGTTGCTGACGGCGGTTTCCACGGATTCCTCATATTTCGGAATGCCGGTATATCCAAATTGCTCCAGCACGGTGGATTTGATTTCAAACTTGGCGCTGGGGGTTTCAAATCCGGGTTTGCCATCTTTTCGCAGCAGGCCCTTTTCCCATTTCCGGTATGCCATGGGCGCATTGCAATTTTTGATCACATGCCGGGGAGCCGCCATTAAATCCGCTGCCGTAAACCCGGAATCCTTTAAAACCGTCTCCAGCAGTTCTTCCGGATTCTGCGGATAAAGTTCTCCATATCCCAGATGCCGGGCCAGTTCTCCCAGAATCTGAAACCCGGGCTTTGCCTCACCCACGGGTTCGATCATTTTTTCCCGAAGCCGCAATGCGCACCCGTAACAGCAATAGGAATCCTGTTCAAATGCCGTGGCGGCCGGCAATACGATATCCGCATAGGCCGCATCCGCAGTGAGCTGCAAATCCATGGTGACCAGAAACTCCAGCTCACCGAGCGCTTGTCGCCAGAGATCGGGATTGGGCCAGGACGTGATCAGCGACGCGCCATACACAAGGAGCGCCCGGATTTTATAAGGATCGCCATGGATGATGGCTTTGGGCAGCAGGCTGGCATGGGGCTCTCCTCCGCAATAATGGGCGTATACCGGAAATTTTCCATTACCGATGGATTTTTCAAATCCCGGGGTTTTAACCTGTCGACGTTTATTTAAGGGGATGGTGTTTTCCCGCCTTGCAAAGCACCGGCCGCCCTCCACATCCATTTGTCCGGCCAGGGCCCATAATACCATAACCGCCCGGATATTCTGGACCCCGCTTTTGGTATATTCAAGGCCCGTATACATCACATAGGAGGCCCCTTCCGCATCCGCGATGCTGGCCGCCAGGCGCTCAATCCGGTCAGCATCAATGCCGGTGAGGGCGGACACATATTCCGGCGTAAAGTCGCTGACATAGGATTTAAACTCGTCAAAGCCCACCGTCCAGTCTTCAACAAACGCCGCATCATAGCGGCCATCCCGGATCAGGATATGCGAAAGCCCCAAGGCCAGTGCCCCGTCCGACCCCGGCCGGATGGGAAGCCACTGGCTGCCTTCCAGATCTGCGGCTTTTGTCCTTCTGGGATCAATGACAATAATTTCAGCCCCTTCTTCCGCTGCGGTTTTCAGGCGTGCAAACATCTCCGGCGGCGTGGATGTCGAAGGGTCCGTGCCCCATACCAGAATCAGATCGGAATTGTCCACATCGGAAAACATATCGGTATGCAGGCATCCCATGGTCAGCTTCGGGGCCAGAACCCCCAGGGAGGTATAGCAAGGGGCTCCCACGCCAAAGGTATTGGGGGAGCCAAAGGGAAACAGGATGCTCGACGCCAGATAGATTTCCGATCCCTGCAACTGGTAAGCATCCTTGAAAGACCGTTCATAGGAGCCGGTGCCGGCGTAAAACCCGACGGTTTCCGGGCCATGCGCTTCCTTTAACTGGTTTAATTTTTGAACAATAATATCAAAGGCCGCGTCCCAGGAAATTTTTTCAAATTCGTATGTTCCCTTTGGCCCGACGCGCTTTAGGGGATGTTTCAAGCGCCGGTCCGAATAAATAATTTCCCTGGCGCTGCCTGCCATGGGGCACAGGATTTTGCCCAGCGGCGCATCCGGGTCCGGTTCCAGCCGGTCTATTTGATGATTTTCATCAAAATAAACGATAACGCCGCACCCAGGGCTGTGAAAACACAAGCCGCAAATACCCTTTTTCACGTCCAAAATCCCAACCCCCTATGGCCGCGTTCCCACAATAAACTGC